>Ga0172365_10003470_pt1 | contig 11741 bp, 14 predicted proteins | sample LakKivSesite48cm_FD_114535 | JGI IMG/M metagenome (GOLD analysis project Ga0172365, IMG submission 114535) | Sediment microbial communities from Lake Kivu, Rwanda - Sediment site 48cm | ecosystem: Environmental > Aquatic > Freshwater > Lake > Sediment | place: Rwanda: Western Province, Lake...
AACGTAAACAACAACCTGCAGCATAGCCAGTGGCGATTCCTCTGTAAACCGGAACGGAATAAAAATCGGTGTATTTCCTTTCAAGCCCATTCGGTCCTTGTCTAGTAACTATCTTCTCTGTTTTCCTCGCTAACTCCAAGGGATCAAAAGGTTTAAAGCTGGGAGTCAAAAAACGTTGATATTCTTTCATTTAATCTCCACGATTTATATTTAGTTCTGAAGCAGCTTTTCTACATTTACTCTCGCGATAGGCAATGATAGATAATTCACTGAGAAGCACGTTGCATTTCCTCTTATCCTAGCCCTTTAGCGCGCGCTAAGATTGTTTATGATGTTACGGACGAATAGGACGATTACAGTAGCAATGGGAATACTCCAAGAAATCCCCGCGCGTGCTGATGCCGGAGCTTATGACCGATCTCGGTCTCCAAAGAGGGCTACCAGAACACCTATGACGAACAATATCATCAGTCCTAACAGAATGGCGCTGCCGATGTCTCCTCTAGACTCATGCTGCCTCTTCTGTTCTTCCAGAAGCCTCTGCAGTTCCTGGCCCTCTTCATACGTTATTTGTCTTTGTTGAGCCTTTTGCAGTAGCTCCTGCTTCCTCCGTTCCTGTTCAGGTCCCGGATTCTTCAGGGGAGCAGAAAAATAGTCCTTCGTTATTGTGCCCAACACTTTTTCAACGGATTGACCGAAAACCTTAGTAAATTGAGCCATGGTGACTCTCTTTGAACCTGACACCTTCCGCAGTTGAATGAAGCCGTCAATGATGACGTCAAGAACAAGGTTATGTCTTTCACTGGCTTTCTCAACCTTTCGCATGCGACTGCTGAAACTCAACATAAAATAGAGGTCGGTCAGGAATATGAGGGTCAGCAAGAATGTAATTATAGCGTATTCCAACGTCAAATATGTGAGAAAGTAGGGAATGAAACCGCCCACAAACGCTGCAATGATGCTTAGAAAAACCGCTATTTCATCCTTCAGTTTTCCCACCCCTTCATTCACTTTCTGGTGTGCCTTCCTTTTATCTCTTCTTCACGCGTGAAAAGGTCATCGAGCACATTGGTTTAGGACGCTTGAAAAGAGGTTCCGTTTTTCTGCCTTTCCATCCTTTTCGGCCAAACACCATGAAATTGGAAGCGACACTCAGAGACAGCGTGGCCGGCGACAAGACAACAAGCCAGTTCATAGGGCGAGATGAGAAAGGGAAACTTGACCTTTGGAGGAGCTTCTTCCAGTACATATTTGTTGATTCCAAAGGTAGGAGGGCCGAGAGAGAGTTCTGGCCGCCCAGCTGATAACGCCACAACTCAGGTATGACCTGCAAAAATACTTGGAATTGCTGATTTCTGCCGGCGACGCATTGCTGTCAGCCTTTGGTTGCGGCTTCAACAGAATCCGAGACGAAGTCCTGTACCACGAAAAACAACTAGTCTTGGACTTATGTCGAGGCTAGACATCTGAGGGTTCAGTTCCCTCGACCGTCACAAGAGATAGGATGGTCATAGGCTGTAATGGAGAAGGGGAGAGGCTATAAAATGAGGTATGTGGTATACGTGAATCATCGAGTCTGCAAGGCTCGTGTTCATAGAATGGATTGCCCAGAGTACAGCCATAGAAAGGCAGATGAGACTCGTGATGGTTTTTGGAAAGGGCCATTTAGGAATTTCGGTGATGCTCTGAATGGCCTCATAGTAATTTCCGATTTCTGGAAGAACAGAAGAATTTATATATTTGAAGGCTGTAATGGTATTTCATAAATGCAACAGTGGTTCAGATTAGAAATGGAAGGAATTGCGTTAGCTACATCCATCCTCGGAATTCTGGCAACAAAAGGCAAGCCATTGAGTCTTGCAGACATATATAGAGAAATAACGCCCAAATGTGGGTCAAAGCCTACCGTCTACCGACACCTTCAGAAACTTGTAACAAAGGGATTGGTCTCACAAGAAAAGGAGAAATATATACTCATTCACGGAGGGGATTCTGCCGTAGTGGCAGCTGATCTGGCTCGAATAAGTGGCTTGAAGCCAATATTGCACGATGTTCAAAAAGGGTTCAGTTTCACTGTCTACAGACCCGAAAGTTCTTTTGCGGAGTTGGATTATGAGGGTCTTAAAAAAGACATAGAGTGCATTATCAAGAAACATCTAACAAAAGTGATCCCAAACTTAGAGGATACAACAACTGGACAATCGGGCGAGGTACTAAAGAAGCTGATTGGACTGAGGGTCGCATTCGTCGCATCATTCGACGGAACCGATTTCGCCACACTGACCTCAAAAGATGCCGACCTGTTAGTCAAAAAGAGAAGGGAAGTGTTAAATCTACTTGCAGATTCCGGAGGGATTACTATAAATGAACTTTGCAGCAAATTGAAGTTGAATGTCTTGCAAGTCAGACAAGTAGTCGATCCAATTCTACTATCGGGTTTTGCTGAAATGGATGAAAGCGGACGAATCCGACTAGCAGTCGAGGTGAAAGGCAGATGAGGAATTCATTTATACGAGAGTCAACGGCTTACCTGCTGAAAGCATGTTTACTCATGCTAGTGTTCATTTTTCCATTGATACCATTCACGTGGCTAATCGATATCTTCAGTCTTGGCCCAGTTGCGAGGTTTAATTTGTTCGCACTTTCGCTAATGCTTTCAGCGTTGATTTTGAGCATCGTGTCTCGCTTGCGACCGTTGCCGTCTACGGATACACCAAGATTTGAACTAAAGCGTGCGCATTGGGAAACTGCTATGGACGTCATCGGTTGGGTCAAAAGACATGACACGGTAAGTTTCTTAGTTGCCATAATGGGGCTTGTGATATATTCTGTTCCGATGAACCTTGTATGGCTCTGGTTGCTATCGCTGCATATCTTTGTGTCGACGCCTTCTGTGATTGCTCTCTTTTTTGGGTTCATAGCTGTCTTCTTTCTTATACCAGCTATGACATTACAAATAGTCTACGCATCGATAGTCAGACCAAAAAGAGTCTCCGTCAAGCAGATGGACCGAGTAATAGGAACTATCTACTCAGATAGGCAGCTCACCGGTGAGATTCTGGAGAAATCCAAGAAGACTTTGATTAGAGTACCAACTAAAAGAATGAAGATGATGTTGATTCCAATCGTAGTTATGATGGTCACCGCAGACGTTGTCCTCCAACTCATAGAAATGCGCTTCATTCCTGAAAGAATAGGAATCTATGTGCCTGCATTCCTTCTGTTATGCTTCCTTGTGCTTCTGCCTATGCTCTTTATAGGTGAAAAGAAAACCGAACTTGACGTAATGTGGAGTCAACAGCCCGAACAAGAGCCAGCGTGCTCTTGAGGAAAATCCCGCGACTGCCACCACCAGAAAAGGATGAAAAAGCTAACGATTGTCCCGACGGCGCGCGCGATAGTCTGAGAATGGATTTCACGATGGATCGATCGATCAGTGATTGAAAATTTGGGTTTTTGGCAGAGCGAGTGAGTGCGCGCTAAGGTAAAGCATAGAAAATGGTACATCCCTCGTGGCGCGCGCTAGAAAAATCGCACGCAATAATCGATTTTTAAACATTCTTCCTCCTCAGTGTAAAAAGATCTGTCCAAGCATACTCTGAATCTCTCTTAAGTGCTTGAATAAAACCAGCGATGTTTTCTGTATCTAGATGAAATACTTCTCCCTTCCATAATTCACTCTGTCCTAACACGAAAAGGTGGAGATTGAGAGTTCTAATTCCTTCAACACTGAATTCCCTCAAGTAAGTTGCGAGTGAATAAGGCATGGCGAGACCATAGTGAATGTTAGGACCCACTTCGTGCATTTTAGATACTATCTGCCCGACCATAACGTGTATTTCGTGTGATCTTAAATACCTAGCACCTTTACATTCGACAAAGTATTTCTGATCATTTTTCTCCGCTACGATATCTACGTGGTAACCGTGAACATAGACTTCTTTTGTGACATTGTAACCATGTTCCGTGAAAAACTTTTCAACAAAATGTTTCACTTCCTTCTCTTCCATTCTGTTTTTCCTCCTTCAACAAAGCTTTTTCTTTTGCTTCTTCCTATTTGATCATTAACATCGGGTTTAAATCCCGGCCAACGCACGCGCGCAATGTTTCTTGTATCTTTTTTATTGGATATTTTGGGGGCTTCTCATGTGATTTAAGAGCGCGCGCGCACTATTATGACTTTGTCACATGGTCAAAAAATGCGCGCTCATCAATAGCCTACTTTTTTGTAGTTAATCAGAGATATTGCGACACCCAGTCAAAAGGCAAACGTTTATCTTAAATGCGCATTAAAGCACCCTTTCATGAAGTTCGATAACTTCCTTGTAAACTTTGAAAAATACCTTGCAAAGTATGAAGACAAGAGCAAAGCTGAGCAGCTACTGACCGTGGAAATCGACAGAATAGTCGAGCAGATCAAAAAGGGTCAAAGGGAATGGACCCTGAATGATTTGGAGAAGATCGTAATCTGGAAAGGACTCCAAAGAGAATTGCCCAAAATCCGAAAAAATGACGCTAAGGATGTCCAAGAGATCTTAATAGCTGCTTTCAAAATCCAAAATGAAAGAGTAAGGATACGGTTATTGAAGACAATCAATGGCGTTGGCCCTTCCATAATCTCTGCTATACTCATGTTCTATGCCAAAGAAGAATACGGCGTTTTGGACTTTCATGCGTGGAATGCGCTCCATGCCTTCAACAAGGACTTGATCCGGAGAGAGATAACCAAAGAGAAACTGCCTTTCAAAAAAGCGGGTATTTTCAATCTCTCAGAGCTTTTTTTGTACTTAGACATAATAAGACGCATAGCTCAAATGAAAAACACTACGGCAAGGAACGTTGACAAGGCGCTATTTGCTTACGACGCGTTCGGAGAGATTTGAGGGTGAAATGATTGATAGAAAAAATATCTAAAGGACTATTGGGGAGGAAAGGATTTTCAAGATAAACTGAAGAAGATCGATAAGCTCAAAGTTTCCGGCAAACGTAAAGTCGATTTCGTCACAAACAACTTCTTGACAATTGCATTAATGAGAAATTTCACAGCTCACTATTTGAGCGAAAAACTGTATGTTCTCAAGAACCCCAAGAAATATGACAGGATCTTCGCGAGAGAGATATTCTCAATTCTCTACTCCCTGAATTATGTAGTTAAGTAGCATAACTTGACCAGACAGCGCGCAGAATTGAAAAGTATCTTATATTGGTAAAGAGAGTATTCTAACGAAATCATAGGCAATTCAATTCATATTGATGGAAAAATTATGGACAAATGCAAATCTCTCAACTACTTAAAAAGGGACGTTGCCAGAATCTACTCGGAACTCCTCAAAATGAACAAAAAAGATGGAGAGATCATAGGAGTTCGTTGTTATGAAAGTGCAAGAATATTCTATAATGTTCTAAAGACGTTTGGATATAACGTTGAAGTAGTAAATGGAGGCTATGCTTTGTCTGACAACGACAATATGCGACATTCATGGGTAGAGCAAATTGTTGATTGTTATGGAACAAGCATTTTGATAGAAACTACTCCTCATCTGTTTTTTCATGACCTGCCTTTTAAAGAACTTGTTGAGAAAATGGTAATTCCGCCTAGCGATAAAAGGAGGGAAAAATATAAATCGTTGGGAAATGAGACGTTTTTACAGGTCTTAAAAGCATATAACGAAGAAACTAATGAAGATTTAATAGAGAATTATAGTTCTAAACTCATAGAATTCTTTGAAAAAATGAAGAAATAAGGCGAAAATTAATTAGGTTAATCAGACTGTGTGATTTCGAAGTCTGCTAACCCTATAAGATGAAAAGAACGTTCTTTGTCTTTACATAAACTTGAATTACACGTCATCGGTTTCCAAGGTCCGGAACTCAAAGTAGTTTCTTTACACTTCTTACATTCCCATTCAAGTGTTCCTTCCCAAAGAAAAACAGAAATCCCTTTGAGTTTGAAGAGAGGAACAAATTCAGCAAAATCCTTTGGGATGACAACGCACAATTTTGGTTGTATTGGCGATGATGCAATTGCCAAACCATTACCTACAGTAGCAAAGATCTCATGTTTGTGCTTTTTCGGGATAGCACTCTCAAATCGTTTGAGCTGTTGCAGTATTCCTGCACAATTAAAATCATACCCTGTTTGCACCTCTATCGCATACGGATGTTCTATACCCTTTTGTACAGGAACATAAATGTCAACCCATCCTTTATCAACAGGGAATTCTGTATCCCACTTTATCCCAGCTCTTCCTACAATTTGAGCAAGGGGAAAGGTTTTCTTCTCTGTGTCTTGTTGAATTATTCTCAAAACCAAAAGGTCGTGAAGCTTTTTCAACAATCAACACACAGAAAAGTAATCTCAAACTAAGTATTTCCTTCTTTTGATACGTATAATCCTATTGTGCGTGCCCACGCCGTGTTTTTGCGAAGCGCTCCACAAAGAAGTTGACACTCTATCTTGCATGTAAAAATCTTTCAAGAAGGCTTGTAAGCCATTTAGTCCTCTACTGCAATTGTTCGCAAAAATAAGGCAGAATCAAACGTTTCTGTTTCATAAATCAATTCAGTTTCTTGACCATTGTTCCAACTGTTTTTGCGTCAGCTGGGATTTGAACCCTTTTAGGTATTAGTCCGGTTCACTCTGGCCCGATCCAGATAAGAAATCAGCCACGACACACTGAACCCTACAAAATCGGATTCCAATTCTGCAATTACCGGGCAGTTTATGACGACAATGATAGCACGCATTTCGTGGTCTTTTTACGAAAAGAACGTGAAAAAGGCTTTAGAAACAGGCGGCGCGGATATGAGTCTGCACCCCATTCCTAACCCAACCCCCATCAATTGAGGTGACTCTCCGGACTATGGATTTTTGCAGATGCTTTCAACACTGACATCGCTTAACATTAGGTGTGTTGTAAAGAAAAACCTTCTTGTGTAGACACTCGATAGACTAAAAGTACTATAGACACGTCAGGTTCAAAGTTAGTCAGTGCCCTACCAATTAGTTCACACCCTTCAGCACTCATATTCCAAAGGGTTCATAGAAAGGCATAGAGCATTTTGATTTTTGTTCGGTTCAAAGGAGTGCGATTGGCAAGTTTTAAGAGATGTGTAGTGTAAGAAATGAGTGTTGGTGTGAGTATGGCTGTTAGCAGGCTCAAACGTGTCCCTGTTCGGCATGTTTGGAAGAATGAAGAGAAGGACTTCACCCCATGGCTTGCCAAGAATATTGATGTTCTTGGTGAAACTCTGGGAATGAATTTGTCTGTCATAGAAAAGGAGGCTGGTGTAGGCGAAACGTACGAGGCAGATTTGCTCGTTGAAGGAGAAGATGGCGAGTCTATTGTTATTGAGAATCAGTTTGGCAGGAGCGATCACGATCACTTGGGAAAGCTGCTTACCTATTTGACAAATCTAGATGCGAAGAAAGCGATTTGGATCTGCGAAAACCCCCAGCCCGAACATGTCGAGGCGATCGACTGGTTGAATAAAAGCACCCCTGCGAACATATCTTTCTATATGATCAAGCTTGAACTCTACCAAATTGAAAACTCGCCTCCTGCACCACATTTCTCAATAGAATCGTCTCCAAGTGAACAGCTAAAAGAAGCTGGAGAAATAAAGGAAAAACTCGCAGAAAGGCATCTGAAAAGACTTGAATTCTGGAAGAGGCTATTAGAAAAAAGCAGGAACAAGACGGATTTGTTCGCAAATGTTTCACCTACAAAAGAGAACTGGTTGAATACAGGAGCAGGCAAGACAGGTCTCGCATATACGTACGTAATTTTGATGGATTCGGCGAGAGTCGAACTTTACATCGACACAGGGGAAGGAAATAAAAATAAGAGGATTTTCGACGAGCTTTACAAGAAAAAGCAGGAGATCGAAACAGATTTCGGAGATCAACTGGACTGGCAACGTCTCAATGACAAACGAGCTTCTCGCATCGAAAAGATAGTCGAAAACAAGGGTCTAATGAATGCAGAGGATTGGGCTGCAATCCAAGATAAGATGATTGATGCGATGACAAGGCTTGAGAAGGCATTGAGTAGGCACATTAAACAGTTGGCATAGGGCTGAAGCATGAATGAGAGAATCAATTATTCTGGAATCATAGAAAGACATATTCGGGAACTTGTGGCCGAGTTCAAGAACAATCCGTACAACTTTTTCAGTGAGAGTGATGTTAAGTGTAGATTGTTTATGATACTATGTAGAGACGCAACGATAAGCGAGTTGAAGCGAACTACCGATGGGAAAATGATCTCACCGTTACACAGTGAGGTTTCGTATTTCAATGATAAGGAAAAGCTCCTCTTCCACGTCGATTTGTCAGTTATTGAACCTGAAACGACTGATGTCTACAGCACTTCGGCGACTGATGGAATAAGGTTTTCTAAAGGATACCGAGCTGGTGAATGCTACGTTGCTATCGAAATCAAGCTCAACAAAATACTAGATAAGGAAAAGATGCTAGTCGCATGGGAAAAAGACATGAGAAAACTTGGGAATATCAGGACAAGAAATCCACTTCTAACCTGCTTCAGTATACTCCTAGACAAGAAAAACCACATTCTCGCAGAGACCGAACTGACTGATTTTGAAGGACGTTACCCTCAGGTAAGAATAGTCTACGTAAATGCAGATAGACGCGCTTTCTTCATCGAAGGGAGATTCTCCACGCTGGCGGATTAGCCCCCGGTAGGATACGAGACGCAAGGCTGTATAGGAAAGAAGCAAAACCGCACATCGACATAATTAAAATCGCTAACGGAAGGGAGTTAACGCGCGAACTCATAAACGAGTTGGCAATCAAAGAGATGTGGCAAAAAACATTCTCTCGAACCGTATGGCGTTTTATTCATTGGCTCATTTATTGGTCAGAGTCTCTTGAAAGTGCTTGTCATGTGAGACGTTGAAGACCACGGTGAAAGTGCGAAAAACATTTACAACATTGAGATATGGAAAATTTAACATCTTACACAGCTAGCGCGCGCTAGAACCGAACCAGAAGTTTGGTGCTCCGGCCGAGAACTGAACTACTTTGTTCAAATCTCTAACAGCCTTATATGAGGTTGCAGAATCTTTTGACCGTTGTGGAGTGATATACTCAGATACCCCCAAAACACAGAATAAAACAGAAAAGAATGAGAAAAGCGCGGATTTTTCGTTGTTGAATCTTTTTATTTTCATTTGCCATAACATCTATGACGAATAACTATGAGAAAAATCTGGGCACAGCCTGAACTCGATAAACAAGCAGAAATTGAAGCAGGGATTTTTCTCCTGAGTAGAGGCATACCTATTCATCGTGGTCGGAGGTCAAACCAATCGTATGTTCAAGTGCCAGATTACATCTCAGAGGGAACAGGATACGAAGTTTCAAGTGTGTACGGGTACATAGACTCACCCTATCTAAGAGACCTTTCGTCGCGGCTCAGAAGAATGGGGGTAGATATGGATGTCTTGTTCTATATGCATAACGCTAGGCTCCAAGCCCAAGTCCTCAGGAAGAGAAGTTGTCAGAAAAACGCCGCCATAATACGGCAACATTTTGACATTTCCGTTCTGGGGCAGAAAATCTACAACAAACTTAGTAAAGAATACGGCCATCTAAGAAGAAGCAAGAAAGGAGTCATTATTCTTGACGCTAGAACGCTGGGGTTTGACTTATCTTCTTTGCGTCTTGAATTATCAAATATACTTCAAGATTCTGGGGAAGAATTTCCGAAATTATGCGGAGTCATGGTAGGTACAAGTGCCTTACCCCTTTCACCTATATTTGCGCCACTTCGCTACTGTCTAGTTGAAAACCCAGGGTCACCCTCGTATGTTCCTTCTGAACTGGAAGACCTTTGCAAGGTGTCAAGAGAAAGATTATATTACTCACCCCTTAATTTCGATACCGTCATCAAGGCAAAAAAGGGGTCCTTAACCATAGAATATCGTCCTCCTCACGCTTGATTGGAGCTTTTTGACCAGCTGCCTCGGGTTTGAACAATACAGACGATTTAGCGATCGATCGGATATTCTAAGGAAATGATGTGGGCGTTTGCCTGAATGGTTTTAGCATCGTGCGCGGTGTTGCAACTACTGCAGCAATAATTATGGAAACTATGATTGACTACCTCATCAATGTTTGCTTGTTAATATGAAATAGAAAAGCTGAAGTCAAAACATCTGCCAAAATTGAACTACCAACGAAAACTAAAGATCTTTCTTGATCGCCGAAAATGTTTGCGTGAAATATATGGTTTCTCAATTTGGCTAAGCATACAAGTGAATTTGCCAAGATTTCTTGGTAATTGTTTTTAGCCAGAGCATCCTCCAGATTTTTGCTGTAATTTATTGCTTCAGACTTGCTTGAATAATTCTGTTTTACTAAACAATCAAGGGGCGACTTGCACCCTGCAATCTTAACGTTAATTGCCAATTCTCCATCTCTTGTTACAGAATATTGATTGCATAATTGACACAAATTCTTGAGTGAAAACACTTTTGTCAGCCATTGCTGTACCCCTGCGATGTCTATTTCCCTTCTTCCTGTAATTTCTCTATAGAATATCTCAAATGCCTTCCATATTTGCTCAAATCTAACATATACATCATCAGACGATAATCCTGCTCTCCAAAAATCTAACGCTGTCCAAATATTACGTGAAGTGACACATGAATACTTTTCTAATGCATCTATCACGCCCTTTAGTGTCTTTTCATTAAATCTATAGACTGCAGAAAACCTTATGTTGCCGAACATTGGTAGTTGTTGTCCAGCTTTCATTAATTCCTCGCAATTCACGCATTGAATTTTCACAAACTTGGCTGAAAATCCAGAAGCACCATTACCCAAATAAATTCCAAGAAGAGCGAAGCTCAAGAAGTCAGTCCCTTCTCTTATCGCTTTATCTTCCGCTTCGTCTTCAGAGAGCCTTGGCATGCAAAAATTATATTTTAGATATGCCCTTCTATCATAGTTTGGATCAGGCTCTAACGAAAATTGGTTTCCTTTCAAAGAACCATCGACCTTGACTCCTTCAAGGATGAATACTGCTTCATAACAATAGTCCAACATTTCTCATCCAGTCCTTATCTCTCAATCGTTTCCCAATAAAAATTCTCATTTCGTGATTAGCTCATTCAATGATAGGAGTTGAAAGTTAATAACCGTTTTTTTATGGCAATAAAATCTTGTTTTGATCATTCCTCTTATGAGCAAAATCAACCTTTTTGGCACAGTTGTAAGCGCGTGCGCTCTGGAACGTAGGACATACTCCTTCCTACAACCCTACAAGACTTCTAAGCCATCTGTAAACCTTCTCTTCCACCATATACATAAGAATAAACGACAATAGAAAGATGATTAGCGAACTGACATTATTTATGTTGAAAGACAATCCTTCTAGGAAAGAATCTAATGTGTAGATACCAGAGATGATATTAATCATTTCCAATATTGGCTCAAGAATTGGCTCCAATAATCCTATTATATCTCGAATTATGCCCAATAAATCCTCAAAGAATATACTGGCGAAACCAAAAGAAGCTAGCCGCGATGTGCAATAGTAGAGTGGTTCTTGGTTGAACATTGATTCAAGGCAGAGACAGGTCTTCACTTGCGCAAAGAATATAGCTTATCGCAAATAACAGGAATGTATGGAATACCCTGAATTTCAACGCAAAATTGCGCAAATTAAAGGGATGGGTTATGTTCAATCTCATCGGAAAGGTGACACAGGAAT
>Ga0172365_10003471_pt1 | contig 11740 bp, 6 predicted proteins | sample LakKivSesite48cm_FD_114535 | JGI IMG/M metagenome (GOLD analysis project Ga0172365, IMG submission 114535) | Sediment microbial communities from Lake Kivu, Rwanda - Sediment site 48cm | ecosystem: Environmental > Aquatic > Freshwater > Lake > Sediment | place: Rwanda: Western Province, Lake Kivu...
TGCCTTTTTTAATTCTCTGATCGTAAAAAAGAAGGTCTTGATATATGGATTGCAATACTTTCAAAGAAATCATTTTTGATAAAGGCAGTAATTTTCTATAAGTATAGGGATGCATCGAAGCCGGTTTATTTAAACTTTCTTTTATAATCAATAAATTGCGAATTTGAAAAATAATCATTTTTAAAATATAAAGAGGATGAAATCCTTGATTGATTAATGTCTCCAGCAGCCAGAGTGTTTTTTTGTTATTCCCCGCAACTAAATAATCTAAAAAAATAAAGATTGTGCTGGATGCAGGCAAAAATAAATTAGCTTCAAGCAAATTTTTATCTATCAGCCCTTTTTTAATCAAAGAGAGCTTCTTTAGAGCATAATGGATAGAACCGGTATCTGAGGAAAAACTAAAGGATATTAATTGCCGAGCTTCTGAAGAAAGTCGCAAACCAAATCTTTGCTCCTCTTTCATTATCCATTTTATTAATTCATTGTTTTTCAACAAAGAAAATTCTTTTTCCCCTTGGGTTTTTTGTTTTATCCATTTTTGCAGAGAATCGCTCGGCACTTTGTTGCTTTCATAAAAAATAATCATTAAATCTTTAACTTTATCGGCCTTTTGATTCTTTAAAATCTCTAAAAAATTATTCCGAAACTGAACGTTTGTATTTTGAAAAATATTTTTGATTACCATTAAACGGCTGCCAGAGAAAAGTGTCTTGCTTTTTAAAGCATCTTCTAAAACAGAAATATCAACAACCGCTTCGGCTTTGTCAGAGAAATCATAATAAAAAAAAGAGGGAGTTCCCTTTTGATAAAACTCTCTTACCTTTGAAAAATATCTCCAAGAACGAAAAGAATCTTCGCCGTAAATAAAATAAAGCATAATTATTCTCTTTGACACCGCGGGCAATAAAAAGTAGAGCGACCTTTTTGAACAACTCTCTTAATTCGGGCTTTGCAGCGAGGGCATTTTTCTTGATGATAAACATGCAATCTCTTGGCATAATCGCCAGGTTCTCCCTTAGTATCCCGATACATCTCATCGGCAATTGTAGAACCCCTAAGTTCTATTGCCTTGAATAAAATTTTCTTGATTTTCTGATAAATTCTTCTTTTTTCCTGCAAAGTTAATGCTTTTACATCTTTAAAGGGATTTATTTTTGCTTCCCATAATATTTCATTAACATAAATATTTCCGATTCCGGCAACGATACTTTGGTCCATCAAAATTTCTTTAATCCTGCCGCTTCGTTTTTTATTTAATGAATTATTAAAATTTTTAAATGTAAAATCTTCCGCCAGAGGATTCACGCCCAATTCTTTAATTTCCTTTAAATCATTTATTTTTTCTGTTTTTTCTAAAATAATTTTGGCGAATTTTCTTAAATCCGAAAGAGCTAAATGAGTTTGATTGCTTAATTCAAGTTTAAAATGAACATAAGGATCTTTCTTAATAAATTCTTCCGTCCCGACCAATATTCTCCCCGTAAGTTTTAAATGAATCAGGCAACTCCAACCGCCGCTGAGATTAATAATAATATTTTTTCCCTGGCGGTTAACATTCAATATTGTTTTTCCTTTGATTATTTCTTCAAATTTCTGTTGATTAATTTCACCCTTTAATAATTTCAACCAATCAAACCAGACACTTTTAATTTTTAAGCCTTTTACTTTCTTATTTAGTTGACGGGTAATTGTTTCTACTTCCGGTAATTCAGGCATAAAATAAATTGTTAAATTATTAAATTGCTATATTGTTTATAATTTTATTTTTTAACAATTGAACAATGTAACAATGTAATTTATTACTGTGAGGGAATATAATCCGGGTCTATCGGCAGGGTAAAAGTAAAGATAGAGCCTCTATTAACAATTGATTTCGCCCAAATTTTTCCTCCGTGTCGTTCAATAATGTTTTTTGCCAAATATAAACCTAAACCAATACCGCTTGTTTGGTCTTTTAAGGCTTTCTTGGACCTAAAGAATTTAGTAAATAATCTTGGCATATCTTCAGGCGCCATACCCCTTCCTGTGTCTTCAACGGAAATCATAATAAATGGCTTGCTGTCTATCGGTTCAATTTTAATTCTCACTTCCCCGTTTTGAACATTGTATTTTATTGCATTATCCACTAAAATCTCCAAAGCCAATTTAATCCTTAAAGGATCCATAACAAACGGTTTTAAGCCAAATTCTGGTCGGTAAAATATTAATTTAATATTATTTTTTTGAGCTGTTGGTTCAAATTTGATAAAAGTTTCTTCAATAATCCTTTCCAAATCGGCGACAATAAACTGAAAACCAAACCTTCCCTCTTCAATTTGAGCCACATTTAATAAGTCATCAATGGTTTTTAAACTTTCTTGCATTGCCTTTTGCCCATCAAGAAGAAGTCTTCCTTGCTCCGGATTTAAAGGGCCGAGTTCTTTTTTAGTCAATAATTCTAAAATCCAAGCCAAACCAGACATTGGCGTCCTTAATTGATGGGCGACAATGGTAATAAAATCTGATTGTGTTTTTTTCAAAATCTCTTCTTTGGTTAAATCGTGAACGATGCGCAAAAACCCGTATAATTGACCTTTTTCGTCAATTACTTTAGTGGTTACGATTTCTAAAACCAATTCCTTTGGTTGAAAAAATTTTATTTTTATTTTTTCAGGATAAGCGTCAATCGTTCTTTCCAAAACAACCGGCGCCAAACTTGGAAAAATCAATTTTGCCAAAACGCCAAAACGAGCATCATTGCTTAACTCAGGCGTTATAATTTTTCCAATAAGCTCCTTGCTGCTTAAATTAAGAAATTTTTCCATTGCTTCGTTCACCAAAACTATTTCAAAATTATGAGTATAAGAAATGACCGGGTCATTAATGCTGCTAATAATTGCGTTGATTTGATTTCTTTCAATGTCTAAACGCTCGGTGCTGTCAACGGCATTCAGCAAAATCACGGCAATAATAAAATAAAAAGCAAACAGGCCAACGCTCATAATTAAGTCTAAAGGCCAATCCATCCATAAAAAATTAAAAACAATCTGCCCAATTAAAATTCCTCCAAAAAACCAGAAAGCTAAAAATTGAGATGAAAGAAAGTGTTTTTTTAATTTGGTAAAGAAATTAAACATAAAAATATAAAAAACAGCGATTTAAAAATTTAAATCTTCCATTTCTCCCCAATTCTTTCCGACTCTGACTTCTGCTTTCAATGGTACTGCCAAGGAAACTGCCGTTTCCATAATCTTTTTAAAAGAAAGAGCTAACTCTTTTATTATCTCAGATTTAACTTCCAGTATCAACTCATCATGAACCTGAACTAATATTTTTGCCTCTTTTTCAAGTTGCTGACCAAGAATAAAGCCCTGTATTTTAATCATTGCCAGTTTGATAATATCTGCCGCTAATCCCTGAATCGGCATATTAAAAGCTATTCTTTCTTGTTCTTTTGCTCTTCTTCCCAGAGTTCCTAAAAGAGGCAGTAGCCTTTTGCGGCCAAAAATGGTTTCAACATAACCGTTTCCTTTGGCTGTTTCCAGGACGGTTTCCAAATATCTTTTGAGTCCGGAAAATTGAGAAAAATATTTTTGCCTGAAAATTTCCGCCTCCTCTAAAGAAATATTTGCCGTTTCGGCAAAGGCTTTATTCCCCATACCATAAATAATTCCGAAATTTAAAGCCTTTGCCCGATTTCTCATTTCAGAAGTTACTTCTTTTTCCTCTATGTTGTGAATATAGCCGGCGGTAATTAAGTGAATATCTTTATTTTGATTAAATATTTTCATCATTTTTTTGTCTTGAGAAAGATGCGCCGCCAATCTTAATTCTATCTGCGAATAATCAAAAGAAACCAACAAAAATGATTTTTCAGCAATAAAAGCCTGACGAATTTGCTTGCCCAAAGATCCGCTCTGGGGAATATTTTGCAAATTAGGTTTTTCCGAAGAAAGACGGCCGGTTGCTGTCCCCGTTTGATTCCAAATTGTATGGATTCTTTTTGTCCGCTTGTTGATAAATTCGGGCAGTATTTCCAAAAAAGAATTTTCTAATTTTTCTAAACTCCGATATTTTATAAGCAGCGGAATAATTGGATGTTCTTTTTCTATTTTAGAAAGTTCGTTTGTCTTGGTTGATATTTTTCGAGTGCTTGTTTTTCTAAGATTTTCTGACGAAAGCTTTAGTTCTTCAAATAAAATCGCCGCTAATTGTTGCGGGGAATTAATATTAAATTTTTTTCCTGCCAACTCATAAATTTGCTTCTTTAAGTCAATAATTTCTTTCTTGTTTACTTTGGTCAATTTTTTTAAAAATTCATCATCTAATAAAACACCATTTTGCTCCATTAAAGAAATTATTGGAATTAGGGGTTTCTCTATTTTTTGCCAAACATTTTTTAATCCCAAAGTAATTATTTTTTCCTTTATCGCTTTCCATAGAGGCACTAATTTGGCTAAAGAATTTTCAAATGATTCTTCTGCTTCCTGTTTAAGAAAGAATTTTTCCAAAGACGAGATTTTATAATTTTTTCTGTCCGGATCAAGCAACCAAGCGAGTATTTTTATATCCTCAATCAAAACCGAAGAAAATACTTTTAATTCTTCAAAAATAATTTTCGCCTCAAAACTTATTATTTCTTTTGTCATCCAATCAATTTGTTTCCTAAAAAAATCTTCAAATAAATTTGCCGGGAGATAGAACAGACGATCATCTAAAAAACTGATTCCTAAACCTTTGACTTTTCTCTCTCCCCATTTTTCACCCTGATAATCCAAAAGAAGGCCGAAAGTTTTTTCTTTTTTAAGTTTGGCTATTAAGTTTTTTAAAGCCGTCGGGGTATCAATAATTGTCAACGGTTTATTTGATTGACTTGAAATTTTTGTCTTTTCATCATTAAAGATTTTTGACAGCAAACTGTGAAATCCTAATTTACTTAACAAGTTTTTTAAATTTTTTTTATCCGGAATCTGAAATTTGGCTTGTTCCAAATTAAAATCTTCCAAGGATATTTTTCTTTCAATTAATACCAAATGACGGCTAAAATAAGCCTGATCTTCAAAATCTTTTAATTGTTTAAAAATCCTTGGCGATATTTTAATTCCTGGGTTTTTTGAAATTAAATCTTTAACTGTTGAAGACTCTTTTAATTGTTGGTAAAGATTATCTAAATTATTGAATTTTTTAATTAATTCCAAAGCCGTTTTTTCGCCCACAGAAGGAACGCCGGGTATATTGTCTGACGGATCGCCTTTTAAAGCTTTCCAATCTACTAATTGTTTAGGTTCTAATTGGAATCTTCCTCTTATTTTCTCTTGGTCATAGATAATTTTATCTTGAAGTCCGCGTCCAAAAGTATATACCGAAACTCTATCATTAACTAATTGAAGCGTATCTAAGTCGCCGGTAATAATAAAAATTTCAATATCCTGATTTTGCGCTTTTTCCACTATACTGCCAATTAAATCATCTGCTTCATAACCTTCTTTTTCCAGTATCGGCACGCCAAATTTTTTTAATAAATCCTTAACTAACAAAATCTGCTCATAAAAATTATCCGGCATTTTTATTCTTTTGGCTTTATATTCTTTATACTCTTGATGCCGAAAAGTAGGCGCCGCCATATCAAAAGTGGCAATAACATAATCCGGATTCAACTCTTTAAGCATTTTTAAAAAAAATAGCATAAACCCATAAACCCCATTGACTAAAATACCTTCGGGCGATGTCAGGGGGGGAAGGGCGTGGTAAGAACGATGCGCCAAAGCATAAGAATCAATGATTGCTAATTTTCGCATAGACAAAAATATTAAGGTATTTGAAATTCCAACATCCTTCTGTTTTCTTTTTGGATTCTAAATTTTAGCCCAATGTATTTTTTGGGCAGAAGTTTTCTAATTTTATCGCCCCATTCAATAAAAATTATGTTTTTAGAATCTTCCACAATCTCCCTAAACCCCAGTTCTTTAATATTTTTTATTTTTTCAAGACGATAACAATCCAAGTGCCACAAGGTTTTAAAAGAATCTTTCGCTCTTAATGATTTTTTGGGTAAACAAGAAAAACTTTTCATTATTAAAAATGTCGGACTAAAAATCCTCTCTTTTAATCGTAAGGATTTAGCAACCCCTTTTAAAAACTCGGTTTTTCCGCTGCCTAAAGCGCCTTCTAAAGAAACAACCAAAGCTTTCTTTTTAGAAACTGGCCCTCGCCTTAATATTGCTTCGGTAAAAAGACAAGCAATTTTTTGCGTTTCTTTTGGGCTCTCGCTAATAATTTTAATTTTCATTCTCTTAATTTTATCACGAATTTTCGCTTTTCTAAAGAGGAATGAGATGGTATAATATAATCATAAAGCTTGAAACGTGAAACATGAAACGTGAAACGTGGAGTTTAAGAACTTTAATGTTTTAGTTGCAAGTTACAAGTTATAAGTTACAAGAAGAATATTTATGGACGATTTATCTAAAAAAAGAGAGGAAAAAATAAAATCTCTTTGGCAAGAATCAAAAGAAAGAGCGGCGCAAGAATTAGCCGCAAAACAAAATCTTCTCTATATTGATTTAAGAAAAGCGCCGATTGAAACAAGCGCCCTTGGCCTTGTTCCCGAAGAAGAAGCGAAAAAAGCCGAGCTTGCCGTTTTTCAAAAAATAGGCAATAAAATTAATGTTGCCGTTTTAGATCCCTCAAATTTTGAAGCTTTAAAAATCATTAGTAATTTAGAAAAACAAGGCTATAAAGTAAAGGTTTTTGTCGCCACCAAAGAGAGCTTAAATCAAATATGGAAAAACTATGTTTTTGTGCATCCGCGCTTAAAGGAATTGTCCCATTTTATAGAAGTTACTCATACTGAGCCGATTGAATTTAATAATCTTCATGAAAAACTATTGACTCTCCCGGCCGAAGATGTAACTTCGTTGGTATCTTTTATTCTTAAATCGGCGGTTATTATTGATGCTTCGGATATCCATATTGAACCCCAAGAAAATCAAGCCCTCATCCGTTTTCGTATTGATGGCGTTCTTTACGATGTTTGTGAGATAGAAAAAAAGAAATATCGCGCTCTAAGCCAAAGATTAAAGTTAATTGCCGGTTTAAAATTAAACCTTGAAACCGTTTCTCAAAGCGGACGTTTTACTATTCAAAATAATAAAGATTTTATTGATGTTCGCGCCTCCAGTCTTCCCGGACCCCAAGGAGAATTTTTGGTTTTTCGTCTTTTAAACCCTCGGCGGGGGGCTTTAGGCCTGAGAGATTTAGGAATAAATGAAAATAATATCAACGTTTTTGAACAAATGATTTCGGCTCCAAATGGAATGATTTTAATTACCGGACCAACAGGATCTGGAAAAACAACCACGCTTTATACTTTTTTAAAGAGAAAAATTTCTCCGGGCATAAAAATAATTACTTTGGAAGATCCAATTGAATACCATATCCCCGGCATCAATCAAACACAAGTGACAAAAAAATATGATTTTGCCAACGGCCTAAAATCAATTCTCCGCCAAGATCCTGATGTGATTATGGTTGGAGAAATGAGAGACCCAGAAACGGTAAAAACCGCTCTTCAGGCTTCTTTAACCGGCCATCTTGTTTTTTCTACTCTTCATACAAACGAAGCCAGCGGTACGATTGCTCGATTATTAGAACTTGGAGCCGATTCCTCAACAGCCACTAATTCTTTAAAATTAATTATTGCCCAGAGATTGGTCAGGCGTCTTTGTTCTGATTGCAAAGAACGATACGAACCTTCATCTGAAATTAAACAACAATTGATTAATGCCTTAAGCATTCTTTCTCCAAAAAGTAAAATAAAAATCCCTAAAGATATTCCCGCTCTTTTTAAAGCAAAAGGATGTGAAAAATGTTATTGGCTTGGCTACAGAGACCAAATTGGAATTTTTGAATATTTTACAATGAGCCCTCGTCTTATTGGAAAAATAAATCAAGGGGCTGACCAGAATGAATTAAGAACTACCGCCATTGACGAAGGAATGGTCCCTCTTTTCCATGATGGTTTATTAAAAGCAATTGAAGGCATTACTTCTTTGGAAGAAGTTATTAGAGTTGCCGGTGATATTTCCTATATTCAAAATCTTTATAAAGAACTTTTTTCACAAATTTTAGTTCGCGGTGTAGAAATTAACTCTCAAGAATTAAAACGAATAGAACAATTGCTTCAAGGCAACAAATCACTTACTCCTTTGTTAAAAAATCAAACCGCGGAAAAGCAAATTGCCTTCATTTTAGGAGCCGCTTTAAAATCCAGAGCCACTGATGTTCATTTTGAGCCGGAAGAAAAGAAAAGCCAAATAAGACAAAGAATTGATGGCGTGCTTCATTCATTAACTTCCTTTGATTCCCCAGAGCATCCAAAAATTATTAATGAGTTAAAAAATCTTAGCGGATTGAAAACTGAGGAAACTCAAAAAGTTCAGGAAGGCAGATTTCGCTTAATTCTTCCGAATCAATCATTTGACCTCCGCCTTTCTATTATTCCCGGCGGTTATGGAGAAAGCGCTTCTTTAAGAATTTTAGGCGGAGAAACTTCATTATTAGATTTGGAAAAATTAGGATTTCTTCCTTTACAAAAAGAAAAAATTGAAGAAGTCTTAAAGAAGAAGGTTGGACTTATTTTAGCTGCCGGCCCGACTTCTTCCGGAAAAACGACAACTTTGTTTTCGTTGCTCAAAAAATTAGCCCAACCTGATGTTAAAATTATTACCGTTGAAGATCCGATTGAATATCGTCTGCCCGGTATCATCCAAACGCAAATCAATGAAGAAAAAGGGTATACTTTTCCCAAAGCTCTTCGCAGCTTACTGCGTCAAAATCCCAATATTTTCTTAATCGGAGAAATTAGAGATAAAGAAACTGCCAAACTTGTTTGGGAAGCCTCGGCAACCGGCCATCTTGTCCTTTCAACCATTCATACAAATGACGCTTTGGGTGTTATCTCCCGCCTACAAAGTTTAGAAATTCCTTCTCAAGAATTAATTCCGGGCATTAACATCATCATTGCCCAAAGATTAGTTCGTTGCCTCTGCCCTCATTGTAAAGAAAAAATAAAAATCCCAAAAGTAATCATTCCTTTCATTAAAAAAGCCCTGAAAAAATTTCCCGAGTATAAACAGCCAGAATATATTTACCAAGCCAAAGAATGCCCTCAATGCAGCTTTACCGGATACAAAGGCCAGATTGGAATTTTTGAAACTTTAATTCCTACCCCAGAGACAAAAGATATTTCTCAGGCAGACTTTCCTAAATTAATAGATGATGCCGTAATTAAAGTTCTCCGAGGTATCACTTCTTGGGAAGAAATAAAAAGAGTATTAGGAGTTTAAAAAAAAGGGCCTATTAATCTGTAGGCAAAAGCCTCCAAATATGGAGATTAAGATTACCCCGAGGTATATCCCAGGCGCTAAAGCGTCCAAAATACCCATCTGCAAATAATCCCCAAACAAGCATAAAAGCTTGCATGCCCACAGATTAATAAGTCCTTTTTAATTCTTTAAAAACCCTAAACAGAATTATATTATATAATTTCTTTTTTGTCAAGTCAAATTAAAAATTTACTCTTTTTCTCTCACTTGTCTGTCAACTTCCAAACTAATCTTAGTCGCCTGAATAATTTCTTCCAATGGCATTGGCCATCTTCTTTGATGCAAACAAACTGCTAAATTTTGAAACTCTTCCAATAATCCTTTCTGCTGGCTAGAGGTTTTCATTCCTGCTTTCACTCCATAAGTCCTTAAATGCTTAAAATCATCAAGAATAAAAACCCTGCCTTCAGAATAAATTTCTAAATACTCTTTTGATAATTTTTCATCACCCTGGGTTGTATAAACCAAATTAGTTATTGAGCCATCTTTAAATTTGATAGCGGCAACAAAATTATCTGTTGTTAAATAAAAGCTTTGTTGCGGATTTATGGCAAAGGATTCAATCTTCTCTGGCTCTGATTCAGTAAGATAACAGAATAAATCAAACATATGGCAGGCATTGCCAATAATTCTTCCCCCTCCTTCTGAAGTATTGACCCAATGACTCGGCGCTGAATAAGAATCATTGACTCTATAATTAATGACCAGAGGACTGCGACGATCGCTGATTATCTCTTTAATTCTTTGAATAAAAGGGGAAAAACGGCGATTAAATCCTACGGTTAAGCTGATTGGCTGCTCTAAATCTTGGCTTTTCAAAGTATCTATAATATCATCAAGCTCTTTTTCGGTCAAACATAAAGGTTTTTCCACAAAGACATTTTTACCTGCCTTTAAAGCGTCAATCACCATTGGCGCGTGAAGATTATGCCTTGTGGCAATAATAACTAAATTTATATCCGGATCTCCTAAAAGCACTTTATAATCTGTTGTCGCCGTATGGGCTCTATATCGCTGAGCAAAATATTTTGCTTTAACTTGATCCGAAGTGCAAATTCCCCTCAGATGATAGAAATCCTTTAATTTCATTAAATTAGGCAAATGCACTGTTTGCACAAAACTGCCAACACCAATTAAGCCAACTTTTATCTTTCCCTCTGTTTTTTGGGGAGAGGCAAGTTGAATAAATTGTTTTGCGTCTTTTTCTTTTAAAGCTGTTGAATAAGACAACAAGACCGCCAAAGGTTTTTTTGAAGAATTTAATAATTTATAGGCCAGATTGGCTTGTTCCAAAGAATATTTCCCGCCGACTAAAGAGGAAAAATTAATCTTTTTTTCTTGCAATAATTCCAGATAGGCTTGAAGGTTTCTATTTTCGGTCCAACGGACATAGGCATAAGGATAATCTTTCCCTTCTTTTTCATATTCTTCATCGCCTCTTCCCGGACCGTAAGAAGTAGAAATTCTTAAATCAATTTCTTTTTCAAACCAAGGCAGCCTTTCAATTTTTAATCCGATATCGCCAACAACAACCACTTTGCCTCTTTTCCTCGTCAAAAACATTGCCTGGTTAATAATTTCATTATTTGAAGAATCGGCGGCAGTAATAATTGTTGCGTCTGCTCCTTGAAAATCAGTCAATGAATTTATTTTATTAAAAAGATTTTTATCTTCAGGCGAAAAAGCGTAATTTAAGCCATTCTCTTTGGCTTTTTTAATCCTTTCTTTAGATAGCTCAATGCCAATTGTCTTAACACCATTAGCTAAGAGCATCTGGATAGTTAATTGACCAACCAATCCTAAGCCGACAACCGCTGCGCTTTCTCCGATTTTCAAATCCGCCTGCCTAATCCCTTGCAAAGCAATGGCGCCAATAGTTGCCGAGCAAGCATCTTCAGGCTCTACGCCAATCGGGACTTTAGCTGTTAAATTTCGAGGAACGGCTATAAATTCTGCATGAGAAGCAATATTGGCTCCGGCGCAAACAACAAAATCGTCTTTTTTAATATCATTAATATCCTTGCCCACCTTAACTACCCGGCCGCAACAACTATATCCCGGAGTTATTCCTGCCTGAAGCATTCCACTGACTATCTTATAAGCATCAATAATACCATGCTCTTTAACTAATTTTATGCCTTTAGCCAATTTAGCGGGATATTTTAAAATTTTTAAAGGCAGAGGCTGTTTGGAAAAATTCAGACTTGATAATTCGGTCCCCGAAGAAATCAAAGAGAATAAGTTTTCTACCAAAACTTTATTCGTTCCGCAACTCGGCGTTGGGACTTCTTCAACAAAAACTTTTCCTTTGCGAAAAATGATTTGCTTCATATTTAGTCGGGAATCATCTCCCATTGCTCATTTTCCACTAA
>Ga0172365_10003474_pt1 | contig 11732 bp, 8 predicted proteins | sample LakKivSesite48cm_FD_114535 | JGI IMG/M metagenome (GOLD analysis project Ga0172365, IMG submission 114535) | Sediment microbial communities from Lake Kivu, Rwanda - Sediment site 48cm | ecosystem: Environmental > Aquatic > Freshwater > Lake > Sediment | place: Rwanda: Western Province, Lake Kivu...
AAGATAGTAGCTCGTTTTTCCCTTAACGTGAACAGTTTTCCATTCTCCGGGGATTTTTTTGGCATGCCTGCCGTCTTCGTCTATCATTAGAAAATGAGCGTGTTTGCCTCTCTTGGCATATTCCTCAATTTTCTCTAGGTCGCCTTCGACACTTCCGCTGCCAGCGGTCTCTGTCTTTGTACTGAAAACGACTGGCTTGCTTACGCCTGGGTAATCAGGTTCAACCTTCAACTCAACAATAACTTCATCGTCCCCTAAAACCAAGTCAACCTTACTATGCTTCGAGAAAACTCCTTTCTCCGCATATAACTTAATTGGGGTAGGAAAGCTTCGTTCATCCATCAGCCTTCGGCCCTCGTAAAAAAGATGGGACTGAAGGTCAGCCTCTGACAAGATCCTTATCTTCCCACATACATAATCTCCTAAAACAATAGCCATCGCGTCAAGAAACAACTTCTGGAAGTCGAAACTCCTACTTTCTCCAACATTCATCATTTTCTTCGCACTCAATATCCTTTTTTTTAATCATAAAAAGAAAACGATTCTAGACAAGTCCCCCTCTCCCCCTCCTTGTTTTCACAGACCGCTTAATTGGGTTCTACGATTAGCCATAGACTGTTATGTTGACAGCCAATAGTAAGCAGCATAGAATCGTCTGGGACGAGTTCGAGGCTGGGTTCAAGCCCTACTCACAAGTGGGTGAAGCACCGATTAGAAGGAATACAACTTCGAGGGGGTCTAAGTAACCTTTCGCATTATTGAAAGATAGTGACATTTCAACCATAACCTTCTGCAGAGGCAGGAAGTCACATAATCGGGCTTTCTTTTTCATGTTCAATAACTAGAAAACCTCACTAGAATAAGATATAATCGTTCAACTCTAGACAGTAAATCACGTACCGTGGATAATCCGAATAATCTCCGCTTCTATTTCTTCTATTTTTTCTATTATAACAAGAAAAAACCACGAACCAAATGTTAACAAGTTTCATTTGATTATAAGAGGTTGAACAAGTGTCTTTTTTTGGGTTTTCTCACGAGAAACGACTGGAAGAAGAAGAAACTAAGGCACTTTGTTCTTCTTCTTTTGTTCCGAGACGCTGAATGCAGTTAATACGTCAACGGTTTAGAATGGATGGTTCAACGACATGTCCGAAAAGAGGCATGTGGGATTTTAACTGTGACGGATGATTAAAAAAAGATAGAGGGGAGGGGGTAGGTCCGTATTGGATAGAAAACAACGCAATAGGACGGCGATTAGCTGAAATTACATTACGTAGAGGTGAAACCATAATAGTCAGCAAAAAAACCTAGGGGGGGTAGGGGATAAAAAACGTTAATGTCAGACTTTTTTCTGCGGCGATTCTGAATACCGAATACGCGTGGGCGTAGGAACCGAAGCCGAAGGTTTGGTTGCCGTAATCATCCGTCGACGCGGCGAAGGGTCTGAGGATTTCGACGACCTCACCCGCCCGCCTCAGGATTTTGCCGAACAGCGTCTGAGCCGCCGCGGGAGTTGGGTTGGACTCCTGCTCGCCCCATGCGCCGTGTGACGGCTCGGGGTTGACGTACTTCCGCACGCGAACCCAGCCCATGCTCACGGTTCTGTTGGCGTCGCACAGCCCGAAGCCGATTTGCCCCTCAACGTTGCCCGACTCCGCAGCTACAACCGAGCCCTTCTCGGCATAGTCAACGAGGAATTTCACAGTGGTGTTGTACGCTGCGAGGGAGCACACCTTGCCCACGAGGTCGCAGGCGATGGAAGAAGCCAGGTACGAGACAGGCGGGTAATACTGGGAAATCGCTGACCAGTCGGGAGAACGGTCGAAGTCAACTTCGAGCTGATACCGCCCGTCAGGCGAAAGCCTAATGACCGCCACCGCGGCCTCGTAAACGTATCCCTCGCCGCCGCTGATTGCCGTAACTTTCAAGTCCAGGGCGACGTCCTTGGCGGAAAGGTCCTTTATCGCCTTAATCGACGAAGAGCCCCAAAAGGTCAGTATGGTCCCTACGCCGTTGAGGACGGTGAGCCGCGGGGATCCGAGCTTGTCCTCGTAAAAGCCGATGGAATTTGTGAGGTTGAGCTGCGGGTCGACAGCGAGTCTGCTGCCAACATAACCGTTACGGTAAACGTTGTGCCCCCAATAGAGCGAGTCGCCATCATCTCCCGAACCCAGGCTGACGCATTCTATTGTCCCCCCTTTCAGACCCAGAACTGCTTTTCCATCCGAAACCGCTGTAACGCCCGCGCACATCGCGCCGTAGTGCGTCCTTCCCTCGGTCAGGAGCGAGCCGTCGCTTTGGCGTACCACATACAGGTTGCCCTTGGAGTAGTCTGAGTAGTCTATTCCCGAAATTATGACGTAATCGTCCGTCAGCGCCCCGGTTGTCAGGTCTTCCCCTGCGTCCCACGCCCCCGTGAACGTCCAGAGGATGCTGCCGTCCGAATAGTCTAACGCATACAGTTTCGCCTTGTAGTTTGCGCCCGTGTCCCTGACGGAGACGAAGACTTTGCCGCCGTGATACATCGGGGTGCGCATGATCTGGGCGCTGGAGAAACCCGTGAAGGTTCGGCTCCAAACCAGCGTCATGGACGCCGCGTCGACGCAGTGGACTGTGTCCTGGTTGCCGAACACGTAGATGTAGTCGTGGTCGGGGTCGTAGATGGGGCTGGAGTACACCCACACGCAGTTTCCCAAGCCGTCTACGGCGTCGACCAGTGAGCCGTCCAGCTTGTTGACCTTGTACAGGGTGCCTTCAAGGTTCGGCTTGAAGTACGCGTAGTCGCCGACGACGAGGACGCTGCTGCACGCCATGGAGTACCAGCTGCTGGGGAAGGACCAAACCTCTGACAGGTCAGCCGTCGAGAGGCACTTGACGGCGTCGGTAGTCGGGACCAGAATATTGTCGTTGTCCTCGTCCCAGCCGAACATCTCGAAGTCCGTGCTTCCCGAATCGTAATTGTGGGTTATGGAGCCATCACTTTCGGCCATCCTTCTTACGTAGCCAGTGCCAAGGTCCTTAACGTAGATGAAGCCGTCGTGGACTACTGGGGATGCGACGAGGCCATCAGTACCCACGTAATTGTGGATGACTGCGCCGTCAGAGAAATTCAGAATCCACAGTCCGCCGCCCATGCTGCTGGCATAGACTTTTCCGTCGTGGATAACTGCACCCTCAAACGCGTCAAAATTCTTTACGAGCGCCCACAGAGACCTCGAAGCGAAGTCGTCGAAGAACAGGAATGTGCCCAGTCCGCTGTCGGACCACTCGGCGTCCTCATTCCCGTAATAAACGTAGACTGTTACTTCAGTGTCCAGACTTTCAGGAATTTTGAACCATATCAACGCTCGGTCGGCGTTAGCTTTACTTTCCCGCCAGCCGTTCTCTTCCCCCGCGACGACCGTTTGCCCGTCTGACAGCGTGACCCTGACGTCGCCGAAGTCTGTTTTGCACTTTTGGTTGAGGTAGACGTTCTCGCCCGAGTCGACACCAAAGCCATAATGAACTGTGAGCTTGACCTGATAGTTGGTTCCAGCGCCTGCCGCTCCGTTGACAACGTGCCGCTTCCTGTACTTCCAGCCCTCGAGCCAGTTCACGTTACCTTCATCTCCCATCATCGAAATCAGGAAAAATGCGACAAAAATAATAAAAATTATTAGCGCGTAATACCTTCGTCTCAACTCTGTTCATCATAAACAATCATGTGCACCTTTTAAATTTTGAAAACCTTTCTCTTTCAAACCACCTTGAACGCTGCTGGCGTTTCCTGGACTGCTGCGCCGTAGAAGGCGTAGATCCTGTTGACGTCGCGGGTCCAGCGTGCCAGCGCCTCCTCGATTTGCTGGTTGCTGACTGTGACTTCGCCGACCGAGAAGCCGCCCCGCAGGTCAGGCCGAGTGAAAATCTTGATGGCCGCGACGAGGGCGCTGAGGTGCCTTACGCGGGTCTGCGCGGGACTCGTTTGGGCGCCCAAGTCGTCCTCGACCTGCTGGTCGCTGAACGCGATGAGGCTTTCCACGTCCGCGTCGCTCACCACCGCTTCCGCCACGCCCGTAAGGACCCGAACGTCCGACACCGAACACAGACCCAAAGCCACAGACTCCCAGAGGCTCATTCTGGAACTATCCTTAAGAAAGAGACGCAATTAAAGGGTTTTTGAGAAATAAAAAACAAAATAAATTATTAAACAAGCAAAGAAACAAAAAATGGGTTGGCTTAATTCTAACTCGGTTTGCCGCCGCGTCTTCTCAACGCCAGAACGGCGAAGACGGCGACAATTGCGGCGCCGCCCGCCCCAGCTACGACATACGTCGTTGGGAAACCCCCTCCGAGCGGGGTCAGGGTGACCGTTGGGGCGTCAGCGACGGTTTCGACGCACGGTACCGCCGCCCCCGTGAACCACAACCCTTGGTACCCGGGCTGGTTCGGCCAGAAGTTGATCTGGGCGACGACGTTGTGGTCGGCTCGGACCGTGTGCGTCCCCAAGAGGGTGTACAAAGTCGGCTGGCCAGGCTCCACCGTCTGACTGAAGCCGTCCACCGTCAGCTCCGCCTCCTCGTTCGCGAAGAAGTACACCTCGACGTTTGCCTCGCTGGGCAGGTAGATGAGAGTGTCCTGTTCGGGCTGGATGCCCATGAACATGACTCCCACGCCGTACCGCACGCCATTCGACGCGCCGACGCTGGCGTTGTTGACGTAGAACAGCGTGACCGGCTTGTCGCTCTGCACGGCAATCGCGTCTGCCGTCGGCTGGAACCCGACCCCCGTCCCCCCTTCCACCGAGAGCTCGTTCACCAGCTCTTTAGTCGCAAGGTCGTACACCTTCACGTTCGCGTCTTCAGAGGCCGACACTCGGAACCCGTACTCCGTGTCGGCGTCCCAGCTGTCATCCGCCTTCGACACGAAGAACTGTCCGACGAAGCCCCCCGTGACGCAGGGAACCGCATACGCCCCCCTGTAACGTGCCGACGAGGCGCCTCCCCCTATGTCGGCCCAGGTTGTGCTTGACTGCACCATAATGCTGCCCGTCGACTCGACCCTGTAGACCCTGAAGGTTTCAAGCATGAAGGTCGTGTATGAGTTCGCCTCAAGCGAATAGTCGGCTTGCTGGCCGTCGTCCCCGGTGACCGTGACGCTGGACTTCTCCAGGGCTATCACCGTGAAGAACCTGTTGTCCGAGTACATCGTCTGCTCGGAAGCCACGAGGACGAACTCCCTGCCGACGTACAAGCCGTTGACGTCCGTGTAGAACGTGCAGGGCAGCGGCCCCTCCGTGACGCCCGCAACGGGCACAAACTGGTAGTTGAGTAGCAGCACGGACACCTGCTTGTCCGAAACGACCTTGAACGCCGTGCCGTTAGCCAGCAGCACGAGGTGCTTCTCCATGCCGCCGAGGGTTGCCTGGGACAAAAGGCTGCCGTCCGCCAAGTCGTAGACCCAGATATGCGTGCCGTCCTCCGCGGCGGCAACCGCGAGCATGGCGTTCGTCGCGAGAGTCAACCCGTTGAGGCTGGGAGACCCCGTGCGGGACGAGTTGGTGCCCATCACCCAGCCCAAGGTGAGGTTAGTTGCGTCAACGGGCAGGTACATGTAAATCTTCGAGGGCACGACGCCGTAGTACGTGTAGTCCGGGGTCCCCGAGGACGGACGAAAAGAAGACGGCAGAACAAGTAATACTGCCGATAATGTTATGACGAACGTGAGTGGACGAATTCCCATGTTTTTATTACGTTGCATACACCTCCGCGCTCCCTGCCTAGCCTGCAAATTTCGCTGATTGATTATTCCGTGCTTTGATATATTTATGATTAACAGCAAAATTGTATAATGAGAAATAGTTAGCCATTTTATAGCGTTGGATGAATCGTTTTACCCAAAATCTATATACGAAAAAAACCAAGAAGGATTGTGGTGATGAATTGTTTACCCACACCAGTGTCAGGACGAGCAACATGGAGAAATCGATCGGCTTCTACACGAGGCTGCTGGGGCTGAAGCTCCTGAACAGGCACGAAATCGCCCAGAACAACGCCGAGGTCGCGTTTCTTCAGGACCCCGAAGGTCAGGTGAGGCTGGTTTTTTCGCTGAGGGCTCTTTTAACGAGACAGATCCAAAAAGGATCCAAGAAATGTCTACTACGGTGAGTGATGAAACAATATTGGTCAACTTCTGTTTCGTATCCTCACCAGATGACATCATCGAAACTATTGGAAAGTATTGGAAAGCCGGCGCGACACATGTTGAACTTGTTACCCACACATTTCCTGAAAGAATAAAACTAATCGGAGAGAAAGTACTACCATATTTCGCTGAGGAATTATAACACCTTATTTTTACATCTTCTGGCAGTTGGAGCAGTAGTAGATACTGCCACCCAAATATGCCTCTTTCTTGATGATTGTTCCGCAGACTGGACATGGCTTATCAACGGTATTCCTGCTAAGAATTGTCTTATACCCGCCCTGTTTACCAAATAAGTCGACCTCTGTATCCCGACCTCCCTTGGCAACCATCTTGGTTAAGGTTGATTTTAGAGAATCGAGTAATGCTCCCTTTTCATTTTCAAGAAGCGTATTTACTTTCTTTTTTGGGTGCATCTTTGCGACAAATAAAATATCCTGTAGAACCCCATTCCCCAATCCAGGAACACGTTGCTCAGTTGCCAGGAATGCCTTTAATGACAGTTTTTCAATATTTTCGCCGAACAAGGAGTTAAAATAGGGTCTGTTGAATGCTGCTGTTAGAGGCGAGTGCTTCTCTTTTGCCATCCGGTAATATTTGTTATCGAAACCGCCTTCTGGAAATGCCCATAAGCCACCATACATTTGGATGGTGCTTACAAGGGACGAACCATCATCGAATTCAACCCACAATTGGTGTTTAACCGGCAGCTTGTCACCTTTAACGTAATACCGCATACTTGCTCCGTCTCCGAAAAGTATGACGGCGTCACCAGCTTTCATTTCAACCTGTCCGCCATTACTTACAGCGGATCCGAGAACCTTTCCAGCGAGTAAGCTATTATATTTTTGTGGGTCACCATAATACCAAGCAAATTTATGCGGGCTTTGGGCAGCTATAACCTTATTAATTTTCTTGCCAGTGACTGTCTCGTTTACCTGCTTGGCTAGAACTGTGGCTTCTGGTAATTCAATCATTGCTATACCCCAATTGCAGTCACGTATATTCTTGTTCTATATTTGAAAACTGGCTCTTCATGTTTTCGCCTAGCTTTTGCCAAGTTTCAATAATACGGTCATAAAACGGAAAGTTGTCACTGTTTTCCAATCCTCCGTGGTTTTCAAGCCAATTCACAGCTCGCATGACGCCTTCAACCCAAGGAACACTATATCTAAAACCCAAGTCAGCCTTAGCTGCTTTATTGTCGAAGATGTTGTTGAATTGGAAGTTCTCTGCACACCATTCAGCATATTTTGGTGCGATTTTTTGCAGAAGATCCGTTGGAATGTGGACAAGGGTAGGTTGTGGTGCATTCAAGGCTTCAGCGACTTTTTGATGGTAATTATTCCATGTCATCCATTCTTCGCCAGTTATATGGTAGGCTTTCCCAAATGCACTCGTGTTTCCAACCGCCCCAACAAACGCCCGAGCTACATCATCCCGATGGCAGGCTGACCAAAAAGATGTACCGTCACCGTGTACGATGATAGGTTTTCCCTTGCGTATACGATCGAGAAAATATGTTCCCCATCCAAAAGTGTGAAGTATACCTGCCCCTTCACCGTAAGTGTAGGCTGGTCTAATAACGGATAAAGAAAAATTATTGTTATGAAAAGCCTCAAAAAAAATTCTTTCGCACGTAGCCTTGTTGAAGGCATAAGAAAAAGATGCTGAAGGATTCTTTTCAGCGTCCTCAGTTACGGGATAATGTTTAGCTGGTTTAGTGTAAACATCTACTGTGCTACAAAAAATATACTGTTTGGTACGTCCTTTGAATACGCGGACTGCGTTCTCAGCTTCCTCTGGCAAAAAACAGATCATATCAATAACGCAATCAAAGGTTCCAATCTTCGCCATTTGGCTCTTAAAAACTTTGTAATCTTTACGGTCACCTACAACTCTCTTTACATTACTAGGGATCTCTGCAACTCTTTTCCCTCGATTATATATAGTAACATCATCACCACGGTTTGCAAGAAACCGAGTGATAGCTGTGCTGATTAGACCCGTCCCGCCGATGATTAAAACTTTCATGAATCACTCAACCTCATATTTAAATTCTTTTGCGTTAGCTATTATGATTTAAATATTTCTCTCTAAACATCAGGGTTTTTGGGTATAGCCAATAATGAATGATTACAATTAGTTAAACTGGCTTTCCTTGATCCAACTTACGGATACAGATTGCTAAGTAGGGTTTGCATGGTAGCTTAATCGTGAATGCGCCTTGGAATTTTCCTTCTACAGGTGTGATGGTCTTCTCCCATGTGTCGATGACCTCTACTGTGTATAAAACATTGGGCGCAAGTGTGAATTTTACTTCAGCAGGTTGATGTAGACCGAGATAGTAGAGGTAGTACTCACCCTCTTTGCCAGCTACTCGGTTTGTTGTGTTACGCCAGCTACATATTTGCGAAAGGATTGGGTTAAGTCCTTCTGGTGGTCCATTCTCGAGGATTTTACGTAGGAAAGCGATCCTAGATGGACTCTGCCCATGTAGGACCACGCCCTTTGACCACCAAAGGATGTCTAAGGGATGCAGATAGGTTTCACCGTGTCCAACATAGGCGCCTGCTGCTGTTCCCTCCCAGAAACGGCGCACAAGTTCTTGCGCGGAAATGTCACCAAAGTCCTCTGGAATATTGCCTTCATACTGAACTTCGTCGTAGATTATTGGCTTGCGATAGGTCTGCCGCCATTCCTGAATCCTTGAAAAGTCTGAGCTTTGGATACTTGCATGGGTCACCCATGGTTTACTGTGGTCATATATAAGTACACCATTGTGAATTGAGCGGAGGTGCTGGTATGGATCGCTCTCCTGCACAACACGGAACAAATGGTCCCAGTCTTCCATCGACTTGGATCTGCAGAAGTCAAACTCATTCGCCATTGACCACCAAACATTGCGGTACGCTGAAAGCCGGGCAACAACATACCGTAGATACCTGTCATTGACTTCAGAAGACATCCCATCGTAGCCCCACCGGTCATAAGGGTGAAATAATATCAGATCAGCCTCGATGCCGAGCTCCATCAAGTCCCCAACGCGCATCTCAAAGTGTTGGAAGAAAGCGGGACAAAATCGAGTATAGTCGTTACTGCCAGTAGCGTCTCGCTCGAAGGGGTAATACTGGGGGTTAACCTTATTGTAAGGATAATCCTTGGGAAAGACGCACATCCTGACCTTGTTAAAGGGTGAACTACGAAGCGTTTTCAGCGTTTGTTCCTCAAGTTCATCGCCCTGATGAGCCCAAGCATAGCAAGTGGTTCCAATTGGGAAATAGTGAGTTCCATCAGCGTAATCAAAGTGAAAGGTATTACGGACCTGAACGGGACCATGGTTCCTTTGTGTTGGCGTAATGCAGATAAACCGACCGCTTTTCCCGTCGAGTTCAGGAACATTACTTTTTGTTAGATAAGTCCAACCGCCTACGGTGTCCGGCATGAACCGGACCCTGTAGATACCACTCCCATCATAGAAACCATCTACCTCAACTGCACGATGCTTGAACCTGAACTCGGCGCTTATCTTGATGTCCACAAAGGGATTCCCTATTTCGGGACCATGCAACACCGTCTCATATGTTCCCCAGCACTCAACACTATTAGTAGTATTCCGAGGAGTCGCCATTCTGCAATTCATTGTTTTGAATGCCTCTTTTACCTTCTTCTAATGTCCAGCAAGGTGACTAGTAATTTTTTATTGTTATCTTATTCTACAACTGCACTAAAGAACCATTTATGCCCTCTCATAAGTATTTCTACATTGATTTCCAATCATACCTTGAGTTCATAAAAACTGAATTAGACCATGTTTATAATTTGTAAGTTTATTTCCTTTTTCTAATTTTCTTTATATGGTACAACCTCAACTTTCATGCATTTGTTCGGATCGAGCACAATATCCATATGCTTCACAATTTCATTAAGGCTCATTCTGTGGGAAATTAACTTCTCAAACGGGAACTGTCCTGAATATCTTTCCAATACTTTAAGAACAGGTCCCCAGACGTTTCCACAATGATAGACACTATGAATATGTATATTCTTAGAAGATACATGCTTAGTGACATTTAGCTGTATAGTCTGCTCTCTATCAACCCAATTACCTACTTCAATAACAGTGCCACCTTTCCTCACCATCTCGAGTGCTTCTATAAACACTTGTGGTTCTCCTGCTGCTTCAATTACAAGATCAGGTCCTATACCCCCTGTTAAATCTTTGACTTGCTGTATTCTTTCTTTAGACGACGTATTTATCGCATTTATAGTAAAGTCTGCATAAAACTTTCTTGCTACTTCCAGTCGATTTTCAGCTAAATCCGTAGCAATAGACATACCGCCTCCATGAATTCTTGTCATTATTCCATGTAAAATACCCAAAGGACCATTTCCTAGAATGGCAACAGAATCACCAGGGCCAAATCCCTCCTTTATTGCTGGATAAGGTTGCACCGCCCTAGCTAAAGCAGAATAGGCAACAGCCATTTCCTCTACAAAAACTGCAACCTCTGTTGGCATGCCTTCTGGAATTTTAAAAAGTACCGAATTGGGAAAAACATACATATATTCGGCAAAACCTCCTCTCAAATGAGGGGGTACATCAACCGTTGGGTGAACTCCATAAGCCATTACTTGATTTTCACATGTTATGTTATCATACATATTTTTACAGTACCAGCATTCCCCACAATTAACTTCAACTGCAACCGCTACCCTATCCCCTTCCTCTAGGATCTTACTATCTGCTTCCATCGACTTTGCAGCATTTTCACCAATCTCAACTATTGTTCCTATCATTTCATGTCCATTTATTATTGGAAAAGGAGACTTCCCACGAATCTGCGTTGTATCACCCTTAAAAATATGTTTATCTGTCCCACAGACACCACACATTTCTATTCTTACTATAGCTGAATCTTTATCAATAGTAGGATAGGGATAAGTACGAAGTTCCATTACACCAGGTTTTACCATTACAGCTGCTCTCACGTCTTTTGGCTTAGTAAATACCATTTTCATTCCCAAATTTTTAAATTTATAAAGGTTATATATAAATTTGCCGGTTGCAACTAGTTATTAGAGATCTTCTACGTCGTCTCATTACGGCTTTAGATGCTGGAATTGATATTGAAATGTCTCTACCTTCTACGGTGGGTCGTATGTATTTTGCCTAATTTCTATTTCAGCAAGTGAAACCATAACAGTATTATTTATTGGATATTATATTATTTATTGGAAATCATCGAAACCATTGAGAAGTATCGGAAAGATGGTGCGACACATGTTGAACTTGTCACTCACACATTTCCTGAAAGAATAAAACTGATCGGAGAGAAAGTACTACCATATTTTGTTGAGAAGGATTGTTTTGCCTAAAATCTATATACGGAGTTGTTCATGATTGGTTGTGGTGGTGACTTGTTTACTCATACGAGTGTTAGAACGAGTAACATGGAAAAGTCGATAGACTTCTACACGAGACTGCTGGGGCTGAAGCTCCTCAACAGGCACGAAATCGCCCAGAACAACGCCGAGGTCGCGTTCCT
>Ga0172365_10003475_pt1 | contig 11731 bp, 9 predicted proteins | sample LakKivSesite48cm_FD_114535 | JGI IMG/M metagenome (GOLD analysis project Ga0172365, IMG submission 114535) | Sediment microbial communities from Lake Kivu, Rwanda - Sediment site 48cm | ecosystem: Environmental > Aquatic > Freshwater > Lake > Sediment | place: Rwanda: Western Province, Lake Kivu...
AGGTTCACCGGCACGTTACGACCATCCTTTCGCGAGCTCACAACTCCGGACCGCCTGGAAAGCTCGTCGTCTGATCTTGCTCATCTTCCTCTCGCCAGTGAGCGCATTGCAAGACCTACTGGCTTCCTCCCTTCATAGGCTCAAACACTTCACATCCCCGCTTCGCGCTGCAACGCCTCCTGATCCACCACCACAAGCCGCCCTCTCTCGCGCCGGATGAGGCCCTCATCGGCGAAGGCGCGCAAACACCGGCCCACTACATCGCGGATCGTGCCGATGCGCGAGGCGATCATCTCCTGCGTCCAGCGCTCCTGGCCCGGCGCGCCTTGGGCGTGAGCCAGCAAGAAACGCGCCAGACGAGCGCGCACGGAACGCAGGGCCAGGTCCTTGGCCAGCAGGCTCAGCCGCCGCACCTCCGCGGCCAGGTACGTAGCGGCGGCGACTGAGAGAGCGCCATGTCGGCGCATCAGGGTACGGAAAGCATCGCTGGGAATAACGTACAGTGTGGTCGCGCTGAACGCTTCGAGGGTGGCTGGATTGTCCGCCTCCTCCAGGGCCGGCCCCAGATCGAGACACTCGCCGGCCGTGATGTAAGCCAACACGTACTCGCGGCCCTCTGCCGAGAGCTGCTGCGCGCGCACGACCCCCTTGACGACCAAATGGACCGCCCGACAGGGATCGCCCTCCAGGGCAATCACCTCGCCGGGCGCGCACTCCCGCTGCGAGACGGAGGGGACTATCTCTTGCAGGACGTCGCGGCCCAGTCCCGCGAAGAGGGTCAATTCGGACAGCTTCTCCACCGAGATGCCCATTAATTACTCTCTCTGGTCAGACATAGTAGGGGCTTTGCCCTCTGCCAGGCGCAACTCCACATGGATCCCGTCGGAGAGGATCTTGTGAATGGGACAGTATCCGGCGACCCGCAGAAGCCTCTTGTGCTCCCCCGGACTCAGCTTGCCGCTGAGGATAATCTCCTGCTCGATGCTCTCCTGGTACCTCCCATCTGTCTCACAATTCTCACAGTCCTTGGCAAAGGTGCGCTCGTAGGTCAGGCGAAGCTCCACTTCGGGCAAGCGCACGTTGTGGTTCTGGGCATAAGTATGCAGGATAACGGCCGTACAGCAGCCCAGGCTCGCCAAGAGCATGCCATACGGAGTCAAAGAACGAATATCTCCGATGGGAGCCAGCTCCGGGCTTTCGGGATGCTCGGCATCCGCAGCCAGGATCACCGTTCCAAAGTCGCTACGCTGGTGAACGACAACCAGCTCTCCCATGCGGGGCCCCCTTTCGTGAGCTAGACTTACGGTGCCACGTCCAAGGTAATCTGCCCAGTGCTGCGTGACATGTGAGGGGCATTAAACTGCGCCGAGCCGGACATGGCAGCGATCACCTTGTAGGTCCCTCCGGGTTTCAAGGGTTTGTCGTACTTGTCGCCCGAATCGAGGGGAATTTGCACCTCGAAGCGGGTGACACCGCCTTCCTGCACTCCCGCCGAGGCGACGATATCGTTCCTCCCGCCCAGGTCCTCATCGGGCGGATGACTAGCACCCATCTCAGCGGTACCATAGGCATCAACGGCCTTCGCCTGTCCCCCGGATACCATGCCGATGATAAAGTTGGCCCCCTTCATGCGTGTCTCGGGGTCCAACCCTACCGCCACCCAGCCGTTTGTTTTGGCCTCGAAGGCAACGTAGAGATACTGGGCATCATTGCGCCACCAGAGATGCACGTCACCGATGGTGGTCTCATGGGCATATTCGCCGTCGCTGATGACCCCATCAGCCTTCCAGGCAGGCACTGCTCCTGACGTTTGGGCTGCGGTCGGCTTCTCAGTTGGCGCCGTAGCGGGCTTGGTCGGTTCGGTCGGGTTGGGTGATGGAGCTGACGTAGGAGGCGTAGCACAGCCTAAGAGAACCAGAGCAAACAGCACTAACGCGAGTAGATAAGCTTTTCTCATCCGACTATTTCCTCTCCGCAGAACATTCAGGCGACTCAAGGATGTCCAGGGCTCCCACGAAGGCAGGCTAGTCACGGTTGCCAAGCGCAGGCGATGAGCGTATGATGGCGATTGTAGCGGGATTTCGCTCGTCAGGCAACTCGTTTGATCGGAGGAGAGGGACAGTGCTCACAGGGAACCCTGCCCAGCCTACGGTACAGCTCGACAACTCCCGCCGTGCCCTCCTGGCTCGGCATGCCGCCTGGTGGCAACGCAAAGGGACCCTTTATGTTGAGCCTTCCCATGCTCCTCTGGGGAAGCTCTGGCTCCCTCTGGCTGGAGGAAAGACCGCCACGGAAGACCTCGATCTTCTGCCGCACATGTTGGATCAAGAGCGCATCCTGGGGCCGTCTCTCGAACCGGGGCCGCTGGAGGTCATCGGTGACGTAATCTGCGTTCGCCAGGTCTATGGGACCGTGCCCTGGATGGAGGCCATCCTGGGCTGCCCCATACGGGCCACGATCCAGGGCGGCAGTATGCGCACCCGCTCTTTCGTCAAGGATTGGGCGGAGTGGGATAGCCGCACCCCCCGCAAGAACGCCGACTGGCTGAAGGCTCTGTTGCAGCTCACCGAAGGGTTGGTGGCGCGGAGTGGCGGGCGATATGCCGTGGCCCAGACCCTGATGCGCGGCCCCTCCGACTTGGCCGAGGCCGTGCTCGGGCCGGAGCTGATGTGCCTCTCCATGTACGATCATCCCCGTGCCTTGCAGCGCTTCCTGGAGGAAGTGACTGAAGCCTTCATCGAGGTCCTGCAGGCACAGTTGTCGCGCATCCCGCCAATCGAAGGGGGTTACGTCAACCCCTTCGGCGTGTGGGCGCCAGGCACCGTGGTGCGCACCCAGTGCGACGCTTCCGCCTTTCTCTCCCCGGCGCAATACGCCAACTGGTTTCTGCCCTATGATGCGCGCATCTGCGAGGCCGTAGATTACGGCATCATTCATCTGCACTCGGGCTCACTACACACTGTGGATGCTCTCCTGTCCGTTGAGCGGCCTCAGGCGATCCAGGTGACGCTCGACCCCGAGTCCAGTGCGCCCCCCGTGGAAGAGCTCCTGCCCATCTTTCGGCAAGTCCTCCGCGTCAAGCCGCTCATCGTGGATGGGCCACTGACCCGAGAGCAGGTACAGCTCTTGCGCGATGAGCTCCCGCCAGATGGGCTCTACATATCGGCCCGCCAAGGTTCCTGGTAGCGGCGGACCGGCTGCGGAAGGAAATCAGGAGGGGTGGACCATCATCAAAGAGATCACGGCCAAGACATTGCTGTCTCATGCCGTCCATCCCGATCCCCTGTTCGGGATCAAATACACCATGAATATCTACCGTGGGTGCCAGCACCAATGCATCTACTGCGACTCGCGCAGCGAATGCTACCAGATCGAGAACTTTGCCGATGTGCTGGTCAAGGTAAATGCCATTGATCTTCTGAGGAAGGAACTGAAGAGCAAGCGGGTCAGAGGAACCATTGGCACCGGCTCGATGAGCGACCCCTACATCCCCATAGAAGCCCAATACAGGCTGACCGGCAAGGCCCTAGAGGTCATCGCCGAGCATCGCTTTCCCATCCATATGATCACCAAGAGCGACGGGGTCGTCAGAGATCTGCCCCTTCTCCAAGAGATCAGCAAGGTCTACGCTGCGGTATCCTTTACCATCACTACTGCTGATGACGACCTGGCGCGCAAGGTTGAGCCGGCTGCCCCTCCATCCTCGGCGCGCCTCAAGGCCATGCAGACCCTTTCCGCCGCCGGGGTTTACACGGGTGTCACCATGATGCCCATCCTCCCATATATTGAGGACACTGGAGACAATATCGCGGCCATTGTGCGCCTTGCCCATGAGCATGGGGCCAGCTACATCATCCCCTGGTTCGGCATGACCATGCGCGACCGCCAGCGCGCCTACTATTACGATAAGCTGGACAAGCTATTCCCAGGGCTAAGGGCGCAATACGAAAAACGCTATGGCGAACGCTACGAGTGTGCCGTCAGCAATGCAGCGCGGCTGGGGCAGATATTCGCGGGGCTTGCCGCTCAGTATGGGCTTGCCAGCCAAATGAAGCGCTATACCCCGGAGCCCCTGGTTGCACAATTGAGCATGTTCACTGCCCAGGTGCGTTGACTTGCCCTTCGCCCTCAGTATAATCCGCTTCAGCCTGTTGGGGAGGGAATACCGTTGAACGGTGGCCACCAAAGCAAGGGGCAGGCTCGCACTACGATCTACCTTACGGCGATCACCCTCCTCTTGATTTCCCATGCCTTGTTTTACAGCGCCCGCCTCGGCTGGGACGCGGTGGACGATGCTTATGTCTCCTTCCGTTACGCCCAGAACGCTGCTCGTGGGCATGGGCTGGCATTCAATCCTGGGCAACCCCCTGTGGAGGGCTACACCAACTTCCTCTGGACGATCCTGATGATCCCCGCCATGTGGCTGCGCCTCCCGGCGGCCTGGTATGCGCTTGCCCTGGGGTTGGGCTGCGCCGTGGGCGGCCTTTGCCTTGCCTCGCAGGCAGGTCGCTCCCTGGAGGGATTCGCCGTAAGCACGGGCCTGCTTGCCGCTCTGTTCCTTGCTGCCGATGGCTCCTGTGCCCTCTGGGCTGTGGGCGGCCTGGAAGGGGCACTCTTTGCTTTGCTCCTTCTTGCCGGCGCTCTGAGCTACCTGCGCGAGATGAAGGATCCCGCCGTGTGGCCCCTATCGGGCCTCTGGTTTGCCCTGGCCGCGATGACCCGTCCCGAAGGGCTGTTCGTCTTTGCCCTCACTGGGCTATACCAGGTGCTCATCCATCTCTTTCGAGAGCGACGCCTCGCCGCCAAACAGGACCGGCTTCGCCTGGCGCTGTTTCTGCTCATCTGGGGGCCGTGGTTTATCTGGCGCTGGCGTTACTATGGGTACCCCTTGCCTAATTCCTTCTACGCCAAAGTGACTTTGGAGGATACCGCCGCCCAGTACCAACGAGGGCTGAAATACGTCACCACCTATCTGCGCATTCACCTGGGCTGGCCGATCCTGGCTCTGTCCTTCCTCCCTCTGTTCTTTCGTCACCAACGCTACTGGGCGGGATACTTCCTGCTCATCGTGGTCGCCTACACAAGTTACATTGCCTATGTGGGGGGTGATTGGTCGGTGGGGCGCTTCTTCGCTCCTCTGATGCCCCTCTTCTACATCCTGCTGGCCGCCGGCTTGGTGGACTTGGCCAAGCTACTCGGGCGCTGGCTGACGGCTCGGCGCCTCCCGCGCCCAGTGTGGCAGGGTGCTGCTGCGGTCTTCTGTGCGGCGCTAGCCGCAGGCTTTTTTGCCGCCTCGTCGTTGCAGGGGGAGTTGGCGCTTTTCATCAAGCCCTTCAATGCTCAACTGGCCGGCCAGGCGCGCACGGCCTTGGGCCGCTGGCTGCACGACCATATGCCCGCGAATACGGTGGTCGCCGTGGATGCCGCCGGGCAACTACCCTACTACTCCGAATTGCCCACGATTGACATTTTTGGCATCAACGATGCGCAGATTGCCCACATGCGTGTGCAGACGATGGGCCGGGGACCCCCGGGCCACGAGAAGCTCGGCATTGACGAAGTGGTTTCTCGTCGCCCCGACTACATCATCATCTATGGCAGGGCACTAGACCATCTCACCACATACCGGCGCGTGGAGCTGCCCTGGAGCGATAGGCCAGAGTTCAGGGCTTTCCTCTCCGTATATCAGCGCAAGGAGTAGGCGCAACGCTATCGCGGCAGCAGATGCCAGCGGGGACGGAGGACTTTTGTTCGGATATAAGCGTAATGCGACGGCCAAGCTGCCAAAGCCGTTTTGGGTGCTGGCTGGTGGCTCGTTGATCAACGCCACCGGCGCTGGCCTGGTCTTTCCTTTCATGACCCTCTATCTGCGGCAGAAGCTGGGCATACCTATGACCGTGGTCGGCATGCTGCTCATGCTCAACGGCGCTGTGGGTCTCGCCCCTTTGATGGTAGGAGGATGGCTCGCTGACCGCTTGGGCCGTCGGAAGCTGATTCTGTTCAGCCTCTTCAGTTGGGGTTTGGCGACAATGGGTATCGGCTTGGCCGACCGATTGGAAGCGGTGGCAGTGGCGCTGGCCATCGAAAGTCTGATGGGCTCCCTCTTCGATCCCGCGGCGAATGCTATGGTAGCCGACATCATCCCCGTCGAGCAGCGCGCCGAGGCCTATGGCATCCTGCGCGTCGTGCGCAACCTCGGCATAGTGATCGGCCCGGCCATCGGCGGGCTGGTCGTCGGCACGGGTACTTACCTATACCTCTTCTCCGGGTCAGCCCTATCGGCCCTTCTCTTCTTCCTGATCGCCCTGTTCGGGCTTCCCGAGACCCTGCCCATCAAGGCAGAGCTCGTCAGTGAAGAAGCCCCAGCGAGCTATCGCATGGCCCTGCGTGACCGCACCTTCGTGGCCTTCTGCCTGGTGGCTACACTGCTCTCCCTGGTCATTGTGCAGTTGACCACGACCTTGCCCGTCTTCCTCAAGGACGAGCGCTTCATTCCCGAGAGTCGCTGGGGATTGCTGATGTCGCTCAATGCAGCAATGGTGGTCCTGCTGCAATTCCCCTTGACCCGGCTTACCGAGCGGTTCTCCCGAACGCGCATGATGGCCCTCGGTGCGCTCCTATATGGGTTGGGCTATGGGGCCGTGGCGCTGGCGCCGGGAGTTGTGGCCGTGGCTGGGTGTGTAGTCGTCTTTACCCTGGGTGAAATGATCTATATGCCCACCTCTACGGCCTTTGTCGCCGACCTGGCCCCCGCCGCAATGCGCGGCCGGTACATGGGGCTTGCCAGTCTGGTATGGGGGATCGGCTATAGCACAGGGCCATTCTTGGGCGGGTTGGTGATGGATCGCCTGGGCGGGATGTTTATCTGGCCCTTGTGCTTACTCCTGGGCCTGGTCTCCGGAGGCGCGTTTCTGTTTCTGAGGCAACATGCACAGAGAGCCACGCGCGAGACCAGCGCCGCCGCGCCAGAAACACCGTAGGCTCAAGCATAGCGCGTCCGCGGTCCTGAAGGTGTCGGGACGATGGCAGCAGGCAGAACGCGCGAGCGAGACTCATAGGATTCCGTATGGAGGAGAAAGGAAATGGAAAAGTTCGCCCCGCTCAACCTCTTACCCGAAGAGTTAGCCGACTACACCCCCGAATGGCACGGCGAGCGTTTCGCCGATGGCCGTCCCAAGGTGCCCGATGGGATCATCGAGCGTATGAAGCAGGTGACCATCACCCAGGCTTGGGGCGTGCTGCGCGGCGATGGCTACAACTGGCAATACGAGGGGGACTGGAAATGCACCCACCCGGGACAGATCCTCGTCGGCCGCGCCCTGACCGCCCTCTATATGCCCCGGCGGCCTGACATGCGCAAGCTGATGGAAGAAAAGGGCGCCCGTTGCGGTTGCATTGGTGACCAGATCTCCTGGCCCATTGATATGCTGGTCCAGGGTGACGTCTACGTGGCCGACGTCTACGGCAAGATTGAGGAAGGCCCCATCATCGGCGATAACCTCTCCACAGCCATCTATGCCAAGTCGGGCAACGGCGTGGTGCACGATGCCGCCGTGCGCGACCTGGACGGCATCCAGCGCATACCCGGATTCACCAGCTATGTGCGTGGCTGGCACCCCACCTACGCCTCGCCAACAATTATGCTTCTGGGGGTGAACTGCCCCATCCGCATCGGCCATGCCACGGTCATGCCCGGCGACGTGGTCCTGGGGCGAGGTGACGGAGTCATCTTCGTCCCGCCACACCTGGCCGAGAAAGTAGTCAGGACCTCGGAGGTCATCCGCCTGCGCGACACTTTCGGCAAGGGCCGACTCGCTGAGGGCAAGTACACTCCTGGCCAGATTGACGCCCGCTGGACGGATGAGATCGAGAAGGACTTTTCCATGTGGCTGGAACAGCACATTGATGAGCTGCCCGTGCCCAAGGAGGCCATTCAGGAGTTGCTGAAGGAGCGGACATGGTAACACGCTCAGCGCAATTCACCTGGGATTCCTGTCATGTTCCCCTGCCTGGATTGTGCTGGGACTTCAGATGTAGTACAATATGATGCGTTGACGGGTTGATTGAGATCAGCAAGGGGACACCGGTCCAGCACAGGCTTCTCACCGGGGGAGTGCCTCTCGTTCGCGTCCAGCGTCTCGCCCAGAAACCATAGTCTAGCCCTGTCAGTGGCCAGCGCAAGCAAGCGGAGCCAACTGCAGGTCCTTTTGGATGGCGCGCGCCAGGGAGACCTTGAGGCTGACGGGCAGGCACACAAGCTACTAACGGATATGAGTGCACAAGCGTTCTTGCTAGCTGCTCTTCACTAAGCTTCCCCTGCGCTGCAGGGCTACATTGAGAGCTAGGTGCTAAAGTGCTCCGGCGGGCGCTCTCCTCAAACCGCGTACGGCGCATCTCCATCTGGACTTCTGCTCTGGCATGCTTATTCGTGCTCGTGTGGGCAGGCGTCGCAGCCTGGCAACGTCCATGCCGACAGGCAAGGGCGAATGCCCCCCTTGGCGACACTGGCTGTCCCTCTCTGGCTCTGGATATGGTTGACCTGGCTGTTGCCCTGGGCCTCTGGACTATCGCCCTGTGGGTGGCCCGCATGGAGCGGTGGTTTCCTGCCCTCTTCTTCCTGACAGGCGCCGGAACGCTCGGAGCTGGGCTGTTGTCCACCACAGGCAGTGACTGGGGCTCTCGGCTCTTCTACCTGCTGCTGGCCTGGTGCTCTCCTGCGCTCTTCGCCCTTCACTACGAGCTGATCTCCCGCCCTCCGGCACGTTCTGCCAGAGTCACCCTATGGGCCTTCCTCGGCCTCGCCAGCTTGTGCTCACTGCCCCCTCTCCTCTGGACGCGCGCAGCGCTGGAGCAGAAAGGGTGGAACCTGTACTGGCGCGAAGGGGTCCGCCTCATGCTTTTCCTGTCTGTGATCGCTTCAGTTGTGCTGGTTGCATGGTATGCCAGGCACAATTGGGCCGAAGCCAGGCGCCGCCCCATTCGCTTGATAGCCTTCGGCAACGTGGCCGCCGTCATGCCGCTGATGCTCCTCTCCTTGCTCCCCAGCACGTTCAGCTTTCCCGCCAAGATACCTTGGGAGGTCTCCTTCCTGGGTCTCTTGCTGAGCCCCCTGCTCTATTCCTATGCTCTCATGCCGGCTCATCCATTGAGGCCAGGCATCACTCTCAAACGCGCTTCCGTCTATTATCTTCTTTTTGTGTCTTTCTGCTTTTTGTTCCTCTTTGGGATGGCCATTTTGCGCCGTTTCTCTCTGGACTCGCAACGGGACTGGCCTTGGGTGGGAATCCTGCTGAGTGCTGGCTGCGTACTGGCGGTGGTACCCCTATCACGGCTTCTTGAGCGCCTGATGGACTGGGTGTGGTTCGGTGGTGGACCTAGCTATGCTCGTGTGGTGGGGCAGTTGGCCGAGTCTCTAGCGGTCACTCTGGACCGTCCAGAATTGCAGCGTCTGTTGGTTCACGAATTGGCGCGGGTGATGCACCTATCATGGAGCGCCTTGTTCCTGGAAAATCAAGACCAGAAACAGGCGCTGATCGCCTCAGATGGGTTGGACGTGACTAAAGAGGCCGGCAGATCTCTGTTGGAGAACGGGGAGCTCATGGCCTACCTGGGGACCCAGAGCAAGCCCGTGACACACGAGCAAGTGCGCAAGGCCCTTGTTGCTGCCAGATTGAGCGAGGGGGAGCGATGGTGGCTTGATCTGGCTGATCTGGCTTTCTGGCTGCCTCTGGCTTCGGAGGAGGCGTTGCAAGGGGCGCTCCTGATCGGGCCCAAATCAGACGGCGACTTTTTCACGTTAGAGGATGAACGTATCCTAACCACTCTGGCTTATCAGGCAGGCATCGCCGCTCACAATGTGCGCTTAGGGGAGGAGAAAGCTGCAATCGAGGCAGAGCTTGTCCAAGCGCAGAAGATGGAGGCCATCGGGCGGTTGGCGGCGGGTATCGCTCACGACTTTAACAACATCCTGACCAGCATCATCGGCTATGCTCAATTGCTAGAGACGCAGGAGGGTATGCCCGAGGAGGCGGTGGAGGACCTGCAGACCATTGCGTCAGAAGGTAATCGGGCTGCACGCCTGATCCGCCAGATACTCGACTTCAGCCGCAAGTCCATAGTCCAACGTCAACCCCTTGACCTGTTTTCGTTCCTCAAAGAGACCTTCAAGTTCCTCCAGTGGACCATTCCCGAGAACATCCATCTCAGCCTGGAAGTGGATGCCAATGAGTACGTTGTCCTTTCCGATCCCACCATGATGCGCCAGGTGTTGGCCAACCTGGCCGTGAACGCCTACGACGCCATGCCCAAGGGTGGGGAGTTGCGTTTTCGGCTGTCTCGTTTCACCCTCCAACCGGATAACCAGTCACCCTTCCCCGACATGCAACCGGGGGAGTGGATCTCCCTGTCCGTTGCAGATACTGGCGTGGGCATTTCCCAGGCAGCTCTGTCCCACATGTTTGAGCCTTTCTTCACCACAAAAGGGGTGGGCAAAGGCACGGGATTGGGGTTGGCGCAGGTGTATGGCATCGTGAAGCAACACGAGGGCCACATCAGCGTGGCAACTCAGGAGGGCAAAGGCTCGACCTTCACCATCTACCTGCCCGCCCTGCCTGTGCAGAAAGTGACGATCGAGGAGACGTCCGAGGAGATACGCCAGGGCTATGGCGAGACGATCCTGGTGGTGGAAGATGAGCTCGTTGTGCTGGAAGCGATCAAAGAGATGCTGGAGCGAGCGAACTACCGCGTTCTGGCAGTCTCCGATGCCTACGAGGCACTAAATGTCCACGAGCAGCACCGCGAGGAAGTCGCCCTGGTGCTGACGGACATGGTGATGCCAGACATAGGGGGCAAAGAGCTGATCCAAATCCTGCAAGCGCGAGAGCCCCATCTCAAGACGGTTGTGACGAGCGGATACCCCTTGGAAGAAGGGGGCCGTGATTTTCTGGCCCAGGGGTCTGTAGAGTGGATCGGAAAGCCGGTTAGCATCGCCCAATTGGCGCAGGTGGTAGACCGGGTGCTCCATAATAATGCCTCGTAAAGCAGGGACATCCCCTCCTTCGCCAACTGGCCAAAATGCTCTGAGCAATGCTTATGTCATTTTGAGTGAAGCGAAGGGGGCTGTAGCCACCTCGTGGAGCGCCTGAGCCGCCTTTTCCAGTTATAGGGATGCTTATGTCATCCTGAGCGAAGCGAAGGATCTCTTGCCCGTGAATGGAGGAACATGCTCCGCTCTCACAGGCTCAGTGGCGCATTCAGCGCCCTGGTCTCGACCTCTGCGCGGTATGCGGCCATCTCCACCACTTTGCCCTCGAGGCGCGCCCGCTCCGCGGCAAAGGCCATCAGGTGGCTCTCTAGCGAGGCACGGGCACTGGTGAGCGGCACCTGCCCGGGATTACGCATCGTGGCCACGAAGGCATTCATCACCCCAGTATCCCCGCCACCGTGGCCCCCTACCACCGCGCCCGGTCTGATCCTTTCCTCGTCACCGGTAACATGGTCATAGATCACGATCTCATCCGTTGCCTCGCCTGCCCGAAGAGTCGCCCGGACGCCGTCATAGCGCATGGTGCGCACATTGTCGTGTGAATGGCCCTGCATAGTGAAGGTGATCGTGGTCTCGTCCGCGCATTCCAGGTTGATCACCTGGTGATCCACCACGTCGTTGTCGCAATGGTAGACGCAGCGTCCATAAGGCCCCTCGCGCAGCGCCTTGAGCCGTCCCTCCATGCTC
>Ga0172365_10003482_pt1 | contig 11725 bp, 9 predicted proteins | sample LakKivSesite48cm_FD_114535 | JGI IMG/M metagenome (GOLD analysis project Ga0172365, IMG submission 114535) | Sediment microbial communities from Lake Kivu, Rwanda - Sediment site 48cm | ecosystem: Environmental > Aquatic > Freshwater > Lake > Sediment | place: Rwanda: Western Province, Lake Kivu...
GCTGGTTAGATGTCAGAGAAAGGGTGCTAAAATTTGTTAGAGAAATTGATAAAAAATACAAAGGAAAGAAAATTCTAATTATTAGTCACGGCGACCCCCTCTGGCTTTTGGAAGGAATTGAGAAAGGATCCTCAGATGAACAACTACTTCAAGAAAAAATTCAAAGAAAAGCAATAAAAGTTGGGGAGTTAAGAAAAATAAAAGCCATTTCCCTCCCTTTTAATGAAAAAGGGGAATTAGATTTTCACCGACCGTATATTGATGAAGTAAAATTTTATTGCTCTAAATGTAAAAAAAGTTTAATGGAAAGAGTTCCCGAAGTAATCGATTGCTGGTTTGATTCAGGTTCCATGCCCTTCGCTCAATATCATTATCCTTTTGAAAATAAAGAATTAATTGATAGAAAAATTCAATTTCCAGCTGATTATATTGCCGAAGCTATAGACCAAACTCGTGGTTGGTTTTATACTCTATTAGCAATTTCTACTTTACTTAAGAGGGGCCCGAGTTATAAAAATGTTATTTCTTTAGGCCATGTCTTAGATGAAAAGGGAGAAAAAATGTCAAAATCAAAAGGCAACGTTGTTGACCCCTGGTATATTGTAGAAAAGTATGGTTCAGATAGCACTCGTTGGTATTTTTATACGGTTAACCAGCCTGGCGATTCGAAATTATTTTCTGAAAAAGACATCCAAGAGTCCCTCAGAAAATTTATTCTGGCTTTTTGGAATTGCTATGTGTTTTACAACACATATGCTAATAAAAATATCAGCGTAAATCAGCGTATTTATCAGCGTAAATCAGCGGTTTTATTAGATAGGTGGATTATTTCGCGACTTAATGAATTAATTCAGACAGTTACGACTTATTTAGACAATTACAATGTAACCGATGCCGCCAGAAATATTGAAAATTTTGTTATTAATGATCTTTCTCTATGGTATATAAGAAGGTCAAGAAAGAGATTTCAAAGTCCTGAAAATGAAAAAGAACTAAAAGAAGCTTCTCAAACCTTAGGCTTTGTTTTGTTAACTTTAAGCAAATTGGTAGCGCCTTTTATTCCTTTTCTAAGTGAAAAAATTTTCCAAGAAATTGAAAATTGGAAATTGAAAATTGGAAATTCAATCCACTTGGAGGACTGGCCAAAACTTAATAAAAAATCAATTGATAAAAAACTGAATAAAAAAATGGAAAAGACGAGAGAAATAGTTACTCTGGCGCTGGCTGAAAGGGTAAAAGCACAAATTAAAGTTCGACAACCACTCGCTTCGCTCAAAATCCCAAGCACTAAATTCCAAATCCCAAAAGAATTAGTGGATTTAATTAAAGAAGAAGTTAATGTAAAAGAAATTACCTTTGGGAAAAACTTCAAATTGGATACAAAAGTCACACCTGAATTAAAAGAAGAAGGAACTTTAAGAGAAATTATCAGGAATCTACAGGAAATGAGAAAAATTGGTGGTTTCACGCCCAAAGATGTAATTTCTATTCAATTTTTGACTGAGAAGAAATTAAGCGAAATTTTATTTAAAAATAAAGAAAAAATCTTAAAGAATACCAAAGCTAAAAATTTAAACTTTGGTAAAAAAGAAAAATTTCAAATAGAAAAAGAAATCAGTATCGATACTCAAAAATTGTGGCTAGCTATTAAAAAAATTTAAAATGTTCACTCATTACCGAACAGTGGGCTTAATTTTCAAAAAAGAAGAACGAGGGGAGTTCGACCAACTATTTAATATCTTCTCAAAAGATTTCGGGAAATTAGAAATTTTGGGAAAAGGGATAAAAAAAATTTCCTCAAAATTAAGGTCAGGAATGGAAATTTTTTATTTATCAGAAATTGAGTTCATTCAAGGAAAAAGATACAAAACTCTCACCGATGCTCTCCCGATTGAAAAATTTAAAAACTTAAGAAAAGATTTAAAAAAATTAGTTATTGCTTATAAAATCTCAGAAGATCTGGATAATTTTATTAAAGGAGAAGAGCCTGACGAAAAAATCTGGCAACTTCTATTAGAAGTTTTCAATATTTTGAATAATTGGAAAATTGAAAATTCATTGAAATCAAAGGTGAAACGAATTGAAAATTCGTTGAGCATTGAAAATTGGAAATTGAAAATTATTTACTATTATTTCTTCTGGAATTTTATTTCAATTTTAGGTTTTAAACCCGAACTCTATTTTTGCTCTATTTGTCAAAAAAAATTAATACCCGAAAAACTCTATTTTAGTCAAAAAGAAGGCGGGATAATTTGTGATAATTGTTCTAAAATGGCAAAATCTGCTCTTAAAATAGAGCCGGAGATAGTAAAGATACTGAGAAAAATTTTAGAAAAAAATTGGGAAATATTATTAAAACTAAAAATTAAAGAGAATTACTTAAAAGTATTAGAAAAAATTTCCCAAAATTATTCATTATTTATTTCTGAGAAAGAACATGATAACATAAAGAAAAATAGTCAAAGAGGATAAATCCTCTTTTCCGCCTTCGCTTTAATAAATTAAAGTTTGGTATATGAAAAGAAAAAGATTTTTTAATACCCTTACCATCTTTTTATTTATTATTTTAATTGCCATTATTTTTTCAAATTGGCGAAAAAACATTTATTCAAAAGAAGTGGTGAAACTGGAAATTTTAGGTCAAAGTGAAGTTACTTTGGCCGAAGAAGTTGAATATATTGTTAAATACAAAAATAATGGTAATTTCCGCTTAGAAAATCCAGAACTTACCTTTATTCCGCCGGAAAACTCAATAAAAGATGAAAAAATTTTCGAGCGACAAATCTTGGGTAAAGAAGAATTGGGCGATGCCATTTATCCGGGTGAAGAAAAAAGCATCCCTTTTAAAATAAGGCTTTTTGGTAAAGAGGGAGAAGGAAAAATCGTAAAGGCCTCTTTAAGTTATCAACCAAAAAATCTCAAAGCAAGATACGAATCACAAACTACTTTTACGACTGTGATAAAATCAGTTCCTCTAACCCTTGAATTTGATTTACCTTCAAAAGTGGAAGGCGAAAAAGATTTTCTTTTTAGAATTAATTATTTTTCCAATGTAGATTACCTTCTAACTGATTTAAGATGCCAAATTGAATATCCTTCTGGTTTTGAATTTGTTGAATCCCGTCCCAAATCTCTTGAAAAAGTAGAATGGCAAATTCCAATTTTAAATAAATCAGCGGGAGGTAGAATTGAAATTACGGGTAGAATTTCAGGAGAAATTGGCGAGGCAAAAATTTTTAAAGCAAAACTCGGAATTTTAAAAGATGGAAATTTTATTTTGTTGAAAGAAATAACTGGTGGAACAGAAATTGTTAAACTCTCTCTTTATCTAAGACAAGAAATTAATGGTAATCCAAAATATGTTGCCCTGCCCGGAGATTGGTTGCATTATGAGATTTTTTTCAAAAATATAGGTGATGATGATTTAAATAATTTGTTTATGGTTAATAAATTAGAAGGAGAAGCATTTGATTTCGAAACAATAAAATCAGATTTAGGTTCGGTTCAACCAGGCGACAATTCGGTGGTTTTTGACTGGCGACGAGTATCAAAACTTCAATATTTGGCACCAATGGAAGAAGAAGAAGTTGATTTCTGGATAAAACTAAAAGATGAATTAGGGAATGTGAAGAACCCAACTTTGACAAATAAGGTCTTTATTGGCCCAGTTAAAGAAGAATTTGTAACTAAAATCAGTTCAAAATTAGAAATAGTTCAAAAAGGATATTTTCAAGACGAGGTTTTTGGTAATTCGGGTCCTCTACCCCCAAGAGTAGGAGAGAGTACCACCTATACTATAATCTGGCAGGTCAAAAATTATTATTCAGATATAAAAAATGGAAAAATCAAAGCCACTTTACCAGAAGGAGTGGAGTTGACTGGAAAAATTTTTCCTGAAGAAGAATCATTAAAATTTGCTTTTGACTCACAATCAAGAGAAATTGTTTGGTCAATTGGAGATTTAGAGAGAGGAGTAGGAATTTTTAAACCTGGAAAGACTTTAGCTTTTCAAGTTGCCTTTACCCCTCTTGAATCTCAAAGAGGCCAAAGTCCCGAAATCATTGGCCAGGCCCAAATTTCAGGAGAAGATAGTTGGACAGAAACAAATTTGGAGACAACAGCTCCACTTATAAATATTAATTTACCAGATGACCCAACCATAACCGACGCAATGAAAATAGTTCAGTAACTCAACAAATATTATGGAAGAAGATTTAATGGAAAAAATTGTTTCATTATCTAAAAGACGGGGATTTATTTTTCCTTCTTCAGAAATTTATGGCGGGGTAGAGGGGCTTTGGGATTTGGGCCCGCTGGGAGCCCTGATGAAAAAAAATCTGAGGGATTTTTGGATAAAGAGATTTATTTTAGAAGAAGAAAATATTGTTTTAATTGAAGGAACCTGTTTGATGCACCCTAAAGTTTGGGAGGCCTCGGGCCATTTAGAACACTTTACTGACCCACTTATTGAGTGTAAAAATTGTCATTCTCGTTTTCGAGCCGACCACATGGTTGAGGGTAGATTTTTAGGTCAGGGAAAGGCAAAAACAAAAAACCAATGCCCTAATTGTGGCGAAAAAGAGTTTACCCCTCCTCGAATGTTTAATTTGATGTTTAAAACTTTTTTGGGTCCAGTGGAAGATAAAACCCACCAGACATATTTACGACCAGAAACAGCCCAGTCAATGTTTACTAATTTTCAAAATGTTTTAAATTCGTCACGCCTAAAAGTCCCATTTGGAATTGCTCAAACTGGTAGGTCTTTCAGAAATGAAATTACCTTAGGGGATTTAATTTTTCGTTCGAGAGAATTTGATATTGCTGAAATTGAATATTTCGTTGAGCCAGGAAAAGATGAAAAGTGTTTTGAAATTTGGTTAGAAAAATGGGAAAAATTCTTCTTAGATTTGGGATTAAAAAAAGAGAATCTTAGAAGATACGAACACCCCAAAGAAAGTTTAGCTCATTATTCAAAAAGAACCGTTGATATCGAATATAATTTTCCTTTTGGCTGGTCAGAATTAGCCGGAGTGGCAAACAGGACTGATTACGATTTAAAAAAACATTCAGAATTTTCTGGCCAAGATTTAAGCTATTATGATGAGGAGAAAAAGAAAAAATATTTTCCTTATGTAATAGAACCAACAATGGGTTTAGAAAGAGCGATTTTAGCAATTTTATGCGATGCTTATCAAGAAATAAAAGGCGGAAGAACAGAAACGACTAAAGCCACAAAAGAATTAGAAATTTTATTAAAGTTAGATAAAAAAATTGCTCCCGTTAAGGTTGCCGTATTACCCTTAGTTAGAAACAAAGCCGAGTTGGTTAAAAAAGCCAAAGAAGTTTATCAAATGTTAAAACCTCATTTTGTTTGTCAATATGATGAGTGGGGATCCATTGGCAGAAGATATCGCCGTCAAGACGAAATTGGTACACTTTTTTGTTTAACAGTGGATTTTGAGAGTTTAAAACAAGACGATTTAACTATTAGAGATCGTGACACAATGAAACAAGCAAGAATAAAAATCTCAGATTTAATCAAAGTTTTAAAGGAGAGATTAGAAAATTAAATGTTTCGCAAAACTACTCTCAAAAATGGTTTGAGGATTCTAACTATTCCAATGGAGGAAACTCAGACAGTTACGATTTTAGTTTTGGTTGGCACTGGCTCAAAATACGAGAAAAAAGAAATTTCTGGTATTTCCCATTTTTTAGAACACACGTATTTTAAAGGAACAAAAAAAAGACCCTCCACCATTTCGATTGCTGAAGTAATAGAAAGGATTGGTGGAATTTATAATGCCTTTACCACCGAGGAATTCACTGGATATTTTGCCAAAGTGGCGGCCTCCCATACAGAGCTGGCTTTAGATTGGGTTTCAGATATTTTTTTAAATTCTACTTTACCAGAAAAAGAAATTGAAAAAGAAAAAAGAGTAATAATTGAAGAGATTAATATGAGGAACGACCATCCGATGGAATATGTTCAAATTTTATGGAATAAACTTTTATACAAAGATCAACCGGCTGGCTGGGACGTTGCCGGCACAAAAGAAAGCGTTTTTAGAATCGATCGAGAAAAATTGATTGATTACATACGACGACAATATGTTGCCTCAAACACGATAGTTTGTTTAGCCGGCAATATAGATTCTTCCCCGGCAATTCAAAAGATTAAAAAATATTTTTTCAGAATAAACACTGGAAAACCATTCCAAAAACCAAAAGTTCTTGAAACACAAATGAAACCCGAATGTGTCTTATGTTCAAAAGAAACCCAACAAACCCATTTGTCTTTAGGAGTAAGAGGATATAACCTTTTCCATCCAAAAAGGTACGCCATAGAACTTCTATCTGTAATTTTAGGAGGAATGATGAGTTCAAGATTATTTGAAGAAGTGAGGACAAAATTAGGAATTGCCTATTATATTAGTTGTAGTGCTAATTTGGATCCTGATACCGGATATTTAGTTACTCAGGCAGGGATTGATAATAAAAATGTAGAGAAAGGTATTTTAGCTATTTTAAGAGAATATAAAAAAATTTCTCAAAAAAAAGTTTCAAACTCAGAACTAAAAAAGGCAAAAGATAATGTTAAGGGAAGATTAGCCCTCTCTCTAGAATCTTCAGATATTCAGGCTCATTTTTATGCTGGTCAGGAACTTTTAGAAAAGAAAATCTTAACTCCAGAGGAAATTTTCAAGAAAATTGATAAAATTTCCTCAAATGATATTCTAAAAGTGGCTAAAGATATCTTTCAGCCTCATAAATTAAATTTAGCTCTAATTGGACCATTTAAAAACAAAAATCAATTTCAAAAATTACTAAATATTTAATCAACTAAAATAATGAATCAGGATTACACATTAGACATTTCTTGGGGAACAATTTTTAAAATCACTGCTGTTTTTTTAGGATTTTATCTTCTCTATCAGGTGCGAGATATTTTAGTTTTGATTTTCTTAGCTTCTATTTTATCGGTTCTTTTTGACCCGGTCATTAATTTTTTACAAAGAAGAAAAATTCCCCGATTAATTTCAACATTTTTTGTTTATGTTTCAATTTTTGGGATTTTCGGTCTTTTTATCTATTATCTGAGCCCCGTTTTTATTTCTGAAATTCAAAAATTTAATCAACTTTTTCCTCAATATTTTGAAAAATTATCGCCAATTTTAAGAGGAATGGGAATGGAAGCTTTTGAAAATTTCGAAACTTTTACTAAAGCCTTTCAGGAATGGTTGCTCCGGGCCTCCTCAAGTATTTTTGGTGTTATTATTTCTATTTTTGGTGGAATTTTTTCTGCTCTTACTATTTTTGCTCTTAGTGTTTTTATTTCTCTTGAAGAAAAAGGAATAGAGCAGGGATTAAAAGTTCTTTTACCCAAAAAATATGAGGCCGATTTTTTGGACTTATGGGAGAGATGCCAAATTAAAACCGTTGCCTGGTTTGGTTCCAGACTTTTATGCTGTTTTTTTGTCGGAGTTTTATCCTACTTTACCCTTTGGCTTTTTAATGTAAATTATGCTTTTTCCTTAGGTCTTTTTGCCGGTATGATGGAGATTATTCCGATTTTTGGACCAATTTTAGCCGGAATCCTGATTACGATTATTGCCGGTCTTGATTCTTGGTTAAAAGCCCTCTTTGTCTTAATTGCTTTTACTTTAATTCAACAGATAGAAGGAACTATTTTAACCCCAATTTTAACTAAAAAATTAATTGGTCTACCGCCAGTTTTTGTCTTAATCGCCTTAATGATGGGAGGAAAATTGTGGGGGATTTTAGGAGCGATTTTAGCTATTCCCTTAGCTGGAATAATTTACGAATTTCTAAAAGATTTCTTAGAAAAAAAGGAAGAAATACAATAGGGCTTGATAATTTATTTTTATCTTTCAAAATATAATAAAGACCTTTGTAAATTGTAGGGGAAGAAGGTGGTGTAAATGGTTCTTAAACAGAGCCTCGAATATGACTGGGAAGAACTTAACAGAATAATAATTTTCTGCCAAAACGTAAAGGCAAGGATAAACCCAATCCCACGCGAGGAAAAAAACATGATAAGAGAAACTCTCGTCAATTTCTGCCGGCGATGTAAAGACGAAAAGTGTCAACCTGATTGTGAAGTTAAGACAACCTACGCAGCCCTCTTCAGTTGAAGTAATATAGGGATTTTTTCCCTTATTTTTTTTGAAAATTATGATAAGATAAAGATAAAATTATGTTAAAGAAAAAATTTTTTATTACTACTGCCATAGATTACGTAAACTCAGTTCCTCATGCGGGGCATGCCCTAGAGAAGATTCAGGCCGATGTAATAGCGAGATATCACCGGCTTTTAGGCGAGGAAGTTTTCTTTTTGACTGGGACTGATGAAAATTCTCTTAAGAATGTACGGGCAGCGGAAAAAGAAGACATACCCATAAAAGAATTAGTAGATAAATATGCTAAAAGATTTTATCAATTAAAAGAAATTCTCAATTTAAGTTTTGATGATTTCATTCGAACTACTGAAGAAAGACACGTTAAAGGAGCTCAAAAACTTTGGCGGGCCTGTGAAAAAGATATCTACAAAAAAACCTACCAAGGTCTATATTGTGTAGGTTGTGAAACATTTTATAAAGAAAGTGAGTTAGTAAATGGTGTTTGTCCTGAACATCAAACTAAACCAGAATTAGTTGAAGAAGAAAATTATTTTTTTCGGCTTTCAAAATACCAAAATGAATTAGAGAAAATTATTAAATCCGATGTCGTAAAAATTATTCCCGAATCAAGAAAAAATGAAACCCTTAGTTTTATTAAATCAGGTTTAGAAGATATTTGCATTTCTCGTTCTGTGGAAAGAGCCAAGGGATGGGGGATTGATGTACCAGGTGATCCCCGCCAAAAAATTTGGGTTTGGCTGGATGCACTTGCAAATTATATTAGCGCCCTGGGTTATAGGGAAAACGATAAAAAATTTCAAGAATTCTGGCAGGAAAATAGCAATAAGTTACATGTTATAGGCAAAGGAATCTCTAGGTTTCATACTGTGTATTGGCCAGCGATTTTACTTTCGGCTAAATTAAGTTTACCCCAAACAATTTTTATTCATGGTTATATAACTTCAGGGGGTCAGAAAATGTCAAAAAGTTTGGGGAATGTTATTGATCCTTTTGAGTTAGTTGGAAAATACGGAAGCGACCCCGTAAGATATTTTCTTTTGCGAGAAATTCCGCCAACTGAAGATGGAGATTTTACAACGGGAAAATTTGAAGAAAGATACAATTCAGATTTGGCAGCAGGATTGGGTAATCTTGTTTCAAGGGTGATTACAATGGCTGCCAAATCAAATCCTAAATCTCAAATCCTAAATCCTAAACAAATCCCAAATCCCAAATTCCAAACAATCATAAATAAAACCCAAGAAAATTATAGAAAGGCTTTAGATGAATTTAAATTTAATGAAGCATTAATTGCTATCTGGGATTTGATTAGTTTTTGTGATAAGTACATCGAGGTAGAAAAACCGTGGGAAACATCCGATAAACAAGAATTAATAATTAATAATTTGTTAATTGCTTTATCTAAAATTGCCGAATTTTTAAGTCCATTTTTACCAGAAACCTCAGAAAAAATATTGAAACAATTAAAAACCAAAGAAAGTAAACCATTATTTCCGAGAATTTAAATTAAACTTTTATGTTAGCCATATTTATTGGAAGATTTCAGCCTTTTCATAAAGGACATTTAGCAGCCATAAAATGGATTTTAAAAAGAGAAAAGAAAATTTTTATTGTAATTGGAAGTACCCAGGAATCTAATACAAAACAAAACCCCCTTTTGTTTTCCGAAAGAAAAGAAATAATTAGAAAAACGCTTTTGACCGAAAAAATCAAAAATTTCAAAATTTATGGATTACGAGATTCTCCTAACGATGTTTTTTGGGCCCAAAAAATTTTAAGATTAACAAAAGCGAAGCCAGAAAATATAATTGTCTTTACTCAAAATCCCTGGACGAAAAGATGTTTTAGAAAAATAAAAGTGAAAGCCAAACCTCATCCTCTATTTTTTAATAAACTCTCAGCGACCAAAATAAGAAACAAAATCATTCAAGGTAAAAAATGGACGAACCTAGTTCCCAAATCGACTTTAAAAACCTTAAAAAAAATTAACATCAAAAAAAGAATACAATCTATTTCTGTTTAAATTTACCTTTTTTCCTTTTAGTGTAATAAAATTAGGTTAAATTTCGTCATATAATAAAGTAACTATGTCGTTTCTAATAGAAAAGAAAAATCATATTATTAACCTCCTGACCAATTTTGTTTGGTTTGTTTACATTATTCTCAGAGTTTCTTTGGTTGGGAGGTTAATAAAAATTAGAAATTAGGTCAACTAGAAATTAGAAATTTTTAAGACCTCCCAACCAAATGGGAGGCCTCTTAATTTGTAGTTCTTTTAAAATTAATTTGCTAGGATGGCGAATTACTCGTCAATATCTTTGGTGGGTAGCTCGCCATCCTAGTAATATAAAGAGGGTGGAAACATGGGGAAAACAAAAGTGAAGAAGATAGAGGTTCGCTTCGGTCTGGGACGGGTCGAAGCCGACTTAGAAATCAAGGAAGTCGAGATGACTCCAATGTGTGCAAAAAACGGAGGGCCAATAATGCCACACCACAACAAATTCCAGCGAGGTGCCAATAAAGGAGAAGTTTGTTTTCATCTCCTTCCCCCTGGAGGAGTATTTCAGTGCAGAATTACAGCGACTCATCGAGGTAAAACAGAGGTACACACCCCAGAATTGATTTTGAATACAAAAGACTATCGCTGGAACTGGAAAGGTCTACCATCAATCTTCGACCCTTACTACCAAATCGCCTTTCACACCGCTTCAGGCCACTAAGGAGATCATTAAGACCTCCCTCTTTTTTTGATACAATACTTAAATATGTTAATTGATACTCATTCCCACTTAAATTTTATTGCCTTTAATAAAGATAGAAATGAAATTATTAAAAAATGTTTAGAAAATGATATTTTAATTATTAACATTGGAACGAATTTTGAAACTTCAAAAAAAGCAGTAGAGATTGCTGAAAAATATCCTAAGGGGATTTATGCCACGATCGGGCTTCACCCGATAAATTTGGACACTGGTTTAGTAAAAATGAAAGTGGATGAACAGGAAGGGCAACATTTCGAAAAAGAATTTAATTATCAAGAATACAGGAAGTTAGCTCAAAATCCTAAAGTTGTTGCCATCGGTGAAATTGGCTTAGATTATTATTGGAAACCAAAAACCACTAAAAAGAAAGAATTATTTAAAGAAAAACAGAGGTCGGACCTCTGTAAACAGCTTAATCTGGCGGTGGAGTTAAATTTACCAGTCATTTTTCACTGTAGAATGGCGCACGACGACCTTATTAAAACCCTTAATACTAACTACTTAATACTAAATACTAATTTAAAAGGTGTGATGCACGGATTTGTAGGAACAAAAGAGCAACTCCAAGAATATTTAAAAATGGGATTTTATATTGGCTTTAATGGAATAATTTTTAAAAAGGTCATTGAACTTCGTTCATCTTCCGTCCTTCGCTCCGCTCGGCCAATCGAAGGAATTAATTTCGAGGAAAACATTAAAAATACTCCTTTAGACAGAATGTTAATTGAAACTGACTGCCCCTACCTGATTCCTCCTGCTTTTCCGGAAAACAGAAATAATCCTTTAGGAGTAAAATTCGTCGCC
>Ga0172365_10003483_pt1 | contig 11723 bp, 9 predicted proteins | sample LakKivSesite48cm_FD_114535 | JGI IMG/M metagenome (GOLD analysis project Ga0172365, IMG submission 114535) | Sediment microbial communities from Lake Kivu, Rwanda - Sediment site 48cm | ecosystem: Environmental > Aquatic > Freshwater > Lake > Sediment | place: Rwanda: Western Province, Lake Kivu...
GACTTTATATGTGTGAGTTCCCAATATATCTTGTTGTACGACAAACTTTAGATCGGCTGTACCGCCACCCCCAGTTAGAACAACTTGTAATATATGTTGTGAGTAACCTGTATCTATTTCAGAGTCGACATTATTATTAATACCTAGCTCTACTGCGCGTATCAGCTGATCAATAAATGGTTCATATTCATTTTTAGTAAAATCTTTAGTAATTACATTTTTAGAAGAAGTAATCCATCCCTCTTCTTCTTTAAACTTTGCTAGGGTTCTGATATCGAGAACACCAAATCCCTTTTGATAATTAAGATATTTCTCTACCTCTTGTACATCCTGAAGTTTTGATATATTAATATTTTTACCAACTTCAAATTTTATTGCAGGAATACTAAACGTTGATGCGCTGATTCCTTGGTTGATATCCCTAGCAAAGAATGTATAAGTCTCTCCAATTGGTTCGCCTGTAGGAGCAATTACCGTACTTTGAGATGTAAAGTGGACATCATTTAAAACTGTAAGAGTGTGTTCTGCCCTAAAGTCATTCATATCTCCAAAGGTAATCATTATGTTAAGTGCTTGAGAGTAGTCGGATGTTCCATCTTTAAGCTTGTTGGCCATTCTAATTCCACCAGCATCCTGGTTATTAGCATAATTATAATCAAATTCATCTGCACGACGGAACTGAAGTTTGTGTTTTCCTAATACATGTCCGTTGCTATCTCCCCAAACAGTATCTTCTAATACCTCAGCGAAGTCTTCAAAATCTCTATCACCATTTAGATTGTCTTCATTCATATAAACTACACTAAGACCTGAAGAAACTATATTTCCGCCCTTTTTAGATTTAAGAATTTCTTCAATAGTTTCACTTCTTCTAATTATCTGGGCAGTACCATTAGGTGAAAAGCTAACCCCATTTAAACCAAGCGAATTTCCAGTCTTATCTAAAGAACCTTCTAAAAGAGGAATGAATTCTAGCTTGTTTCCTTCAGTTCCTTCAGCCTTTTTTTGTAGTTCAGATACTTTCTTTTGAATTGCAGAAGCAGCCCCAGCCCTTTGTGTTTCAATAATTCTTTGGACCATATTAAGGTAACCCATCTCTTTAAAAGAGACAGTTAAGCTTCCTTGAACAATTACAGTTCCTCTTGCTATGGCGTCATACAGTTGTGAAGCATATCCATAAATAGGAGTTTTATTTTGATTAACGGTGTACTGTATAGTGACTATGTCGTCTACCCATACGTCGCCAAAAAATACTTTAGCATCTATACCAGAAAAGTAATCGTAAGGATAGGTTCTATAATTTTTTCTTGAATCTGGTTCTGGTGTTGGTCCATTTGCAGCTTGGTAACTTTTATAAAAGGCTTCATTAGCACTACTCATCTTAGTGCTAATATCATTATTGTGGTTCTTAAGGCTACCAAAACTAGCTATTGTATCTGGATCAGAGTCTCTTCCACGACGTAAGTCAGCTCTGTTTCTTACTTCACGATTTGTAGGAAGTGCAAATTTTTCCATTATATCCTCTTAGTTAGTATTTCTAGCTTTAAGATTATCGTTACTCTTTTGGCCTTCAAGTTTATCAGAAGGAGTCCAACCATATACATTTTGCTGATGATATAGGATAGAGTTATTCAAACGCTCAAGTTCAGTAGCTAAACTTTTTTTAACAATTAGTTGTTTTTCGAGTTCTCTTTTAAGGTCAGAACTTACATTTCCCCATATGTTAAAAGTTACCATGTTTCGCTTCCCACGCTCTTGTTGAATCTGATAAATGTTATTTTCCACATCTTGTAGCTGCTGCTGTATTTTCTTTTGATACTCTAACATAGCTGTAAGATGGTTATCAGTAAACTGACCTGAAATTTGACGCTCATACAAAAGATTTCTAAAACTCTGAACATCTTCATAAGTAAGAAGTATGTCTATATCTCTTGCTACATACTGCATAACATTCTCAGTATACAAGTCATTTATAGAATGAGTCTGACCTTCTTGTAAGAATTCTACTCCGTATAATCGTAGAACTGATTTATGTCCATATTCGTTGCTAAACCATAGTATTAAGTCTATTGGCGGAATTTGGTCTGCAACAGGAGAAGTATATCTGTCATTTGGTGCACCTTGATTAGTATCAAGTGCTTTTAGAATTTCGTAAAGGGGGTTTCTATCAAATACAACGAATATCATTGATCCAGCAATTGTCCTAGGCCCAGCAGTATAACCTTTAGCATAAGATCTTCCTAATACTCTAACTGGAGATTTTTCTCTGAAGATAGAATATGAAAAGGTGGCTACTCCACCAAGAACAACTAGCTTTTCATTAATTTGTGCAATAGGAACACAGTCTGTTCCACTATAAGATGAGCTGGCATTTATGAAATCTCTTTGATGAAAGGGATCTGTATCACGAGCTGTATCTTGTGGACCAGCACCTAGACGTCTAATTCCTGCAGTAATTTGGTCAAGATCATTGTTAAGAAATCCGCTCTTAATTTCAGCAAGACCAGTCTTGTCTCCTATCTGGTTACCGATATTTGTGATAAATTCATCTTTTCCAGGTAGAAATGCCATTCTCTCTCCATTAAGATGTAGTAAGCCCCAGCCCAATTAAGGACCAGGGCTTACATTTTAATTATTACCTAAGTACATTAGTGCCAGTAGCAAAGTCTTCAGCCTGTTGTACTGCTGTTAGATCATTTAGTTTTCCCAAAACAGTATCATAGTAAGACGATGTTAAACTTCTACTACTTGAATCAGCTATATTAACTGGAGTCCATCCAAGTATAGCTCTTGCTACGAATGTCATCTGAGTTTCTGTAACGATATCGTCAATAGAAACACCAGAACCTTCGTTGATAAGTTCTACACCAAGAATGTGCATCACGTTAATATTACCATATTCATTCATACCTGTTAGAGTAATTGTGAATGGTGGAATCTGATCGCTGTAGTTAGGAGCATCGAGTGATAGTCCTAGGCTACTAAACATATCTTTACCAAGATCTTTGCTTAACATTTTACTTCTTCCGCCAGCTGGGATATCAGTTTGCTTCTTCCAATAGAAATATCTTTTATTAGTTCTTACTCCATTAGGATCACCTTGCATAATATCATATAGTGCATGGCGATCAAAGTTTGTAAAGATTAGCGAGCCAGCATGACCGCGCTTTCCTCTACCGAAAGAAACTGCATCAACACTGCCCATTACATAGATTGGTGCCTTTTCACGAGTAGTCGAGAATGAAATACCATTCAAGTTACCAATGAGAACACCATCCAGGGTAGCAACGATATCACAACCAGAATTGGAATTGTATGTCTGCTTAATATCATTAGTTACACTACCTAAAGAACTATAAGCTGCTTTTCCCATAGTTTTTTCTCCAATTTAGTTGTAAAATGGTGGGGATTTCTCCCCACCTTTCACATTATCTGTTAGTAGGCAAATTTTTCCTAAGCTTAACAGTTGTTCTGATCTTCTTAATCGTGAAGATAGGAACTAATATTAGATCAACCTCTATAATTCCTAATACTTGCTGATCTGGACTTGATGTTAACGAGAAGTCAAACGCTCTGAGTCCATCCATAGTATTAAGCGTGTTAGAAATTAACTGTTCTAGAGATGTTCTAATTACTACGCTATTAGGCCTACCTATGAATTCGTTAGCTACGCCTTTAACTCTATCTGCAGCTTCTTTAGTGATACTGAATGTTGTCCAGTTAATAAAGTCTGATCCGTAAGGAGCAGCTGTAACGTCTTCCACTATTACTGGTGTACGACCTGGTCTTACCTTCATCATCACATAGCGCATTGAATTAAGAGCTTCGTATTGAGCGACAGATAGTCCAAACCTTAGGCTTGTAATACCCCCAATATTCTTATTTGTTGGAGAGATGTCATATGGCAAGCTAGCGAGCTGACCTGCATAAGCGGCCTGTCCGTTTGCTGTATATGGCTGACCTCTACCAATGTTAAAGAATATTGGCTCGAAGGCAACTACAGACATGAACTTATTTTGGATAAGATTCATGATGTTGGATCCTCTTGTAGGATCATTCTGGTTTGCTACCGTTAGTTTCTCAACCCACAGATCCTTATTGACTTGAGTTACCTCTGTCATAGGTGAAACACCAAGGATTGCGTGAGGCTGTAGAGAATTAATAGATAGATCATCCAAGAAATCTTCGAGCTGAGTATGATATCCTACTGGTACAGTTTCTTTGAGTCCTGTGATTGGATTGAACCTCTCTGTGGTTGCATCAATAAATGCTCCCATTGGTACCCAAATTTCACCGTCATAGTTTCTCAATACATCGTAAGCCTTCTGAAGCTCTTCACGTCTTTCACGACCATTTAGCACATTACCATTAGTACCACCGACAAGAGCCTTTGATGCTGAAGTAATGTCTGGCCAGTTTGGCATATAAGTATATCTAAATCTTAGGTATGACACCTGTGAATTAGACAACTTTCCGCCACCAGGGCCTGGTAAGAATCCTGATGTTGTAAACGAAATTTCTCCGTTATTAATATCAGAAACTGAAACCGTTGATCCTGGTTCATATGTAATACGAGTTCCGTAATTTACAATCATATCAAACTTAGGAGGCGTATTGAAAAGGATTTCCTGACCGCGAACGAAATAGGTCTGTAATGAAGCAGATACTGCATCTTCTAGTTCTGGTAGAGTTTCAACTTCGCTAAGGAGTCCCTTAACGCTATTGGCTGATACTCTCAAGAATTTATCTGCAAGAATTACACCGTTTGCGTCGACTAGTCTTCTCATAACACCGCTAATAGTTCCAGGCACGAGACCACTACCAACAGAAAAGGTAGCAACGCCAACGCCATTAACCCTATCAAAATCGCTTAGGTATACACCTGAGTTTTTACTATAAGGTAACTCTGTCCAGAATCCATTAATATCATCTGAATCACTTACATACACCTTGATTAGACCTGATGGCCTTGTAGCAATGCCATTAACTAATTTGGTATCGATTGATTGACACGTTGCATCGGTCCAAGTTCCATAATTAGCATATGTAGAGCCTGTATCAGATAACCCTACTATATATCCAGATGCTTTATTTGCACCATCAGCCTCTTCGCTGTCATCCAAGCATATTGGAACTCTAATCTTAAATGTATTCGTTCCTTCAGAAAGTCCGCCAGACGCAGTTGGTCCACCATCGCCATTTCCTCCATCCATAAACTCATACTTTAATGAATAGATGTATTCAGAAACAACGTTTCCTGATGGGTCATGCTGCCAGTAATTGTCACTGTCATAGTCTTTCATCGCTTGGATTGTATCCCAACGATTTGTTCCTTTTCCATCGAGAGGCATAATTGCTAGCTTAGATGTAACAACACCCTTATTAGCAAGATCTTCCCACTCTGATGTACTTACAGCTTCTACTGACTGCAATTCAACTAAGTTATTAGCAGATGTAACGCCTGTGCCCTCTGGTTCAGGAACCAGATAGCCACTGGTTGTTACATAATTTTTCTGAAGGATATCAGCGAGGCTGATAGCCACCTTATTCTCTTGGTTTGTAACTCCACTAGAGGTAGCGCTTATCATTACTTCATAATCTGCTTGCAGTGGTTCATATGATGCTAAGAGAATGGAACTTAGATTTCTATCATTATTGATAGCGTCCACTAGCTCTGAAACATTATGTGCCGCAACATTTGGATTATTTGGGTGTTCTGTATCAACTGCGAAAGTTGATGTCAAACCAGTCTTTGGGTTATATATTGCTACTTCTCTATTCTCGTTGTAACCAATCACTACCTGGTTATAGATAGATCCTGGATAACGAGCAGTCAATTTAAGAGCAGCAGTAGCTGAACCTTGTGGAGTATCCACTCCAGTTCCGCCTGCTTCATTGATTTCTAGAGTAGCTTGCTTACCATTACCAATTCTGACGCCAACTACAGTTGGATATCCTGTTTGAACATCCCAGCATTCAAAGACACCTCGTACGAGATCGCCTGCGCCATTACGGCCCCAAACGAACTCAGCATCCTCTGGCTTGTCAATAAGAATAGGTTCATACTGTGGACCATCTTCTGCTGTTCCAAGTATTACTACTTTCCTATTTCTAGCTAGCGGAGGTGGAGTGACATTCAATCCAAAGTCCTGAATAAAGGTACTTGTAGATGGTATGGTTCTCTCTCTAGCCATTATATTATATCCTCCATCTGTTTATTGATGCCACTTCTTTATAATCCTGTCATACAGGTTGGTATCAATAATATGATCTTTTAGAGAGTCACTGACTCTTTGAAGATCATTTACATTGATTTTCAAATCGATCCTTTTTATAGGAGAAATCGATTCAACTCGAACCCTTTCGGTTCTAACGTAGTATAGGACAGACCTTACATGATAGCCGTTTTTCATTTGAACTAACGTATCATCTCTGACCCTCCTATCAAAGACCATTTGAACTATACCTGCTTCGCGAAACATACCGCGATAGGTTTCCATATAGTCTTCAAACCACTGCGTTAATTCTTCTACCTCATAATTTGACCTAGCCCAAATATTATATTGAACTAAATTATCAAACGCTTGAGCAGAAGTTTTTATAAATCCTGTCAGTTCTCCGTATCCCTCCAAGGTCGAAACATTACTTCCTACAATCCACTGTTTTGCGTAATCTCCAAATATAGCTACAAACTCACGAATTCTTGGTTTGATTTCTTGAGTTCCTCTAAAAGGCTTTCCGCTCATAGTTCCAGGTTCTTTTCTTACAGTTCCCCATGTGATAGCTTTACTTACTACCCCTGGTGCAGTATGATAGCGAGAATCATCTAAAGGAAGTAAAAAGTCTGGAAAGTCTGGAGCGAAGAAAATACCACTCTGATTATACATTGGTTGTCCAGTACAATGTTGAGTGGCTTCCCCTAGAGGAGCAATTATATCAAGAGACTTACTCATCATTTCATGCATTTCAAGAAGAGTTGATATTTCACCAACTGATCTTAAACGAGCATGTTGCGGATCATATTGAATTACTTTTAAATCTGGTTTATTTGCAACGTTTTCAACTATTACAAAACTAAAGTCTGGAGCATTTTTAAGTGCTATGTTCATTAGAACCTCACTTGATCTATTTCGGCTATAGCTGCCCAATACTGAATGTTTCCATTTTCAAGTCTATAGGGATGAACTCTTTTAATTGTAAGCTTATTGCAGAAAGAAACATTTGCTATGATCGGGGCAGCAACTGAATGATCAAACATAGGATCAAGCTCTAGTATTTCATAACCAATTTTAGGATTAATGGTGTACTCAAAATAATATGTAAATGAGTCTCCTATTGCTACTCCTGGCTTAAGTGGTTCTAATGCGTCAGATCTTTTAGAAACTGGAACTCGTCTTGTTCTAAGAATGACGTCTGTATGCTCGTATGCTGGTCCTTCGACTCCTTCTTTGGTATATTTATTATACGTAGAAGCTGGTTTGCTTGTATCAAATTTTCGTAAAACAACCCAATGTCCTTTTGGAACTTTACCAACTGCACCATAAAGAATTCTATGTAATTCAATACGTAGATCTATACCTTCGCCTTGTCCAAGACCAGAATACAAATTCTGATTTAAGAAGTTATCTGTTCCGCTGGTATCATAAGTCCAATTAATAGCCATTAATCTACTTGCCTCCAGTATTTAGCGTTTTCCCATGGTCCAAACGGGTCTGCATTGCTAAAAGAAACTGCTCTGATTACTCTATTGTGACTAGCATCCCATACTGGATGTGGAAATCCTTTACTGGCATCATAATATCCACGGACTGCTGGATTTTGACCTAGAGCCATAGTTTTAATTCCTCTAAGCATTTCCATCCAACAATCATATAATTGCTTTTTTCTTCCTGGATCAATGGCGCTATTTGCCGCATTAGGTGCGCCATACGATATTGACATATCTCCAAGAGTTTTTAATTGTGCTGCTGCTCCACCACCAGAGTTGTTCATTAGCTCTATTAGAGCTAGGATATCATACGCAGTTTTACATTCAACATATCTTCGTAATATATAAGGAACATTTTCCCAACTGCAGCCATAGTAATTATATGGTAAATTAGTTCCAGTACTAACTGCTAGCAACTCCATAGCATCTTGGGAGTTTTTTAATATCATTCTATGTATTGTATCATCAATTAAATTATCGCCTGCTGGCCCCACTTCTAGTCTAATTCTAGTAACTGTGGTAAATTGAGGACAGTATGGTCCAGTAAACCAAAATGAATAGTTGCCTTCAAGAGAATAGTACCCACTAGTAACTGGATTATAACCAGAAACATTAGAGTCAATATAGACTGTATATTGAGTGTTATAAGATAGACCGCTTGCGGGTATAATCGACAGAACGTTTTGATTTACGCTTAGTGAGTATTCCATTATGCCAGTACATCCTTTTCTTCAACTGTTATATAGTCAGAAAGCTCTGATAAGTCAGTCGTAGCTATTTGCAGATTAAAAGTAATATCAATAGATGCTAGACCACTTGGTAGATTCGGTTCCTGATTTTGGGGATCAGTAGATACTACAGAAAAGGTGGTTGTATCAACATCTTCTGGTGTATATATCCCACTTGGAATAACTCCGCTTTCAACTACTCCGCTAGATGGAAGTTCTCCGCTGGGAATACCTTCTGGCATTTGACCTTCTAATACAGTCGTGCCAGTTGTAAACTCCCACATATATGTGCTAGCTAGCTGTTCGTTTCCAACGCTTATAAAGCTATTTGGTTTTGCAAATACATACACTCTATATTTGTTATTAGCAGTTAAGTTTAAAAGAGGTTGGAATACAACAATACTAGCTACGCCAGAGGAAGTATATTCTAAACCAAAACTTCCTGGTACAGTAGCAAATGTCGCTGCATCATTAACAGAGAGGTGGGTATAATCCAGAGAACCTGGAATTATACCCGAATTGAATTCTACTTTAATATAAATGTTTCTAGGAACATCTATTGCATTGATATCTGGATAATGAGATATTACTCTTAGCGCCATAGTTAGTCTTCATTAACTCGTATAGCAGACATTGTTGGACCAAATTCTTTAAGCTTTGATTTAATTAGATCTAAAACTTCTATTCTTGGTCTTTCTAGTCTGTTATAACCTTTTTGTTCATAATGGAACAAATCAATTAGGTTATTTTTAGCATCATCATTCTTTGGGAAACTTTGTACAAAGCTTCTTAGGTCATCAAATGCTAGGGCTTGAAGTTTCTTATACATTTCTTTATTTTGTCCAATAAAGACTCTTTCGCCTTTATTGTTATTTTTGAAATCTTTAACTTGTGATGTTGGTTCGGATTGTTGAGGTGGAGCTTTTGGATCAGCTTCTACAAGAATTCCATGTTTGAACGCCAATATAATTCGCGAAAGCTTTTTATTTGGAATTGTTTGAGTGTCTACATACCATGGAAATTTATTCTTGTCTGCTGCAACGTATCCATAATCAACAAAATTTTGGTTACTAAACTTATCTCTTGGAACTTCGGGCACATCTGGAATAGCCCCAGTTCTCTTTTTAATATCTTCAACCTGTTTATCAGAAGGATATGATCCTCTACCTACAAATACAGTATCAACTGCATACAATTTTATACCAGATGAAGTCTCACCTTCAATATCAAACCACATTGAACCTCTATTTAATCTAAGATATCGTGGGAGTTTAAATGTTGTCTCCTTAGATTTTACACCTGCCATATTTTCTTCCTTTCTTGATTGGATATAATCCGCTACTATACCAAGATAGTATAGTTCTCTATAGTATTATAGTGTGGGTATATGAAGTTGTCCCAAATAAAAAAGGAAGCAAACCTTTCGGTCTGCCTCCTCTTATTTTGCTTCAAGAGCTACTCTAGATTAGATTATAGAGATATTCCACTTAGAACCGCACCGCTAAGGTTAAGGTTGCCAAGTTGGCGGCTGTTTACATTCTCGAAGTTGTAGTTACGAGCGATGTTGATATTTCTAGCAACAGCGATCGCCTTACCTTGTTCAAGGATTGCGAAACCATACTCTTCTCTCATCTTGATGTTCTCAATATCTCTCTCAGGATCTGTCCAACGATCAGTTGTTACTTCCTGAGACTGTCCGATAACACCACAGTTAGATGAATCAACCATGACTACGTTTGTACGGCAGCCAGCGTCGAGTCTTTCGTATAGTGCTGAACCATATTGGAATGGAACATACTGAGTAACGATTACTTCTAGTGGACTTGGAAGATACTTTGGAGCAATATTGAAAGTTGCGCCAAGTGGATTCAAGGTCTGCACCCATGGGCTTGCGCCCTTGATTGTGTTCCCTGAAGTCTGGGCATTTCCAGTTGCTACAGATCTGAATCCAAAACCATTATGAGTGGTTGGATAGTTCTGTGAATAACTTCCATTTGGACTTCTATTGTTTGCTACTGTGTTACCTGCGAGAACTACTTCTCTCATCTCAGTATCAGTCATAAAAGTCTTCCATGCTAGAGGATGCATCATCACAACATCTGGGCTAAATCCACGGTTTAACATATAAGCATACATCTCGAAGATGTCGTTAGCTGTCATAGAACCGTTTTTAGCACCAGTAATGTCACGACCTGTTGTCACGCCTGCATAGCTGTTAGTTGGATTAACGTTATCAAACACGTCATATCCCATTTCACTAACAATCTTAGCAGCCTGACGTTCTTTATGTCTCGCTAGAGCACGACCAGCCGCTCTAAGCCATACGTTCACAACGTCCCAGAGGTTATCACGAAGAACTTCCTCTGTTAGAGAGATCTTAAGACCGTGCTTATCTGTAGTAAGCCCAATCATGTCTCCGCCGTCTAGATCAAGAGTTTTCTCCTGATATTCACCACCCTGGCCAACTCGGGCAGCTTCTAGAGCGCCAAGAGCACCAATCTGGACTCTTGTTCCTCTTTCAATTGTGATCCTCTGGAATAGACGATCAACGATGAAGAGGTTAGGCTCGATTGCTTCTCTAACAACAGTTTCCACTGTCTGAGGAACAAAGCGCATTAGATCTTCTCTAGTAACTAAGTCCTTTAGTTCGAACTTGTTATAGTTGCCATCCTTATCCAAAATGCGTCCGCGATTTTGGAAGGCGTCATATACGTTGTAAAACTTGTTTCGCTTATCGGCATCCTGGCCATACTGTTCGTAAGCGATTTGATCTCTAATTGTCATAAAAGCCATTAATTTCCTCCTTACGACACATGTAGCTGGATTCGTACTACACCGAAGCTTCCGCCACGGATAGCATCATATATTCCCTCAACTGTAGGTGCTGATCCAACACCGATACGAATTGAGTCATATACGAAATCAAACAAGAATTTAGGCATTCCAGCTGTCTGTGTGCCTGGCATTCCTGATCTTGGATAAGTCTGTACATCTTCAAGCATGTCTTTTGGCCATCTGTTGTCGATCGCTAGGATCTTACCAACAGTCTGGTTAGTAACGATATTGTTGTAAGCACTTGCTGCTACTCCACCAATTAAACCACTTGCGTCAGCTGCAAAAGATGCAGCAGGTTGTAGCTTGTAGTTACCAATTCCATCTGACATAACAAGTAGACCATTACGGAAAGTATCAGCAGCTTCAACTGTTAGGTATGTATACTGCTTGTTAATATCTCTCCACTTTACCTGATTTGCATAATCTGCAGATGTAAACTGTGGGTCTACACC
>Ga0172365_10003486_pt1 | contig 11722 bp, 8 predicted proteins | sample LakKivSesite48cm_FD_114535 | JGI IMG/M metagenome (GOLD analysis project Ga0172365, IMG submission 114535) | Sediment microbial communities from Lake Kivu, Rwanda - Sediment site 48cm | ecosystem: Environmental > Aquatic > Freshwater > Lake > Sediment | place: Rwanda: Western Province, Lake Kivu...
CATAAGATGTTTTTATTATGAAATCAAAAAAAGATAAACTTAAACAAGCATATGATCTAGCTTACAAATACGAAGCTGAAAGAGGAAGCTGCCCTCAATGCGTACTGGCAGCAATAATGGAAACATTGGAAGTGGGAGATCCTGCTAATATCAAAGCAATAGATGCTTTAGCCGGTGGAACTGCTTTATCAACAAATGGAACATGCGGTGCTCTATTAGGTGGACTGGTGGCAATAAGCTCCATAGCTGGTAGAGATTACAAAAAATTCAGCGCTGGAGAAAAAAAACGCAGAGTATTTCCAATATCAAAAAAACTTTATGATAGATTTTTAGAGGAATACGGCTCACCGGTTTGTAAAGATGTTCACATAAAACTTTTTGGCAGAACATTCAACCTAATGGATCCCAAAGATTACGAAGAGTTTGAAAAGGCTGGTGCTCATGTTGACAAATGCCCATCAGTTGCAGGTAATGTTGCCAAATGGACTGCGGAAATAATTCTGAACGAATTATAAACGACATATTTTCATTTGAACACCATCGCAAAAATTAAATCACGATAGCTGATTTGAATTTAGGATGGGAAGATGGCAGAATATATAACCAAACTCCAGCTGGATGCCTCAGTGGGCACATCGATTAAACAGAGTGCAAAGGAGGCTGGTAGAGAAGTAGCTGAAAATACCATAAAGAATCTAAGCCAACCACCAAGTTTTTTTTTATTGTTTTCTACGACCCACTACAAAGATAACGGTGGTTTTCAGGAACTCTTAAATGGCGTATGGGAAGTTTTGCCAAAAGGAACGCCTTTGTTAGGTGGAACAGTTGCCGGTTTTCTAAATAAAGATGGATGCTATGCTAAAGGAGTAACAGCCATTGCCGTTTCATACTCAAACATGGACATCACAATAGGCTATGGCAAAAATACAAAGAGAAATCCCAAGAAAGCTGCAAGGCAATGCGCACAAATGATAAAAACGGGATTGAAAAATAGATACAAAAACAAATTTTTATTCAGCTTCGTATCTGGTGCTGTTATACCAAATATTCCTGGAGTTAAAAGTGGCTCTATTATTAGTTCAAGGGTATTGGCAAAAATTATGCTCTCCATGCTTTCTATTTCACAAAAGATTCCTCAGAAGGGATTGGGGCTAGAAGAAGATGTTTTAAAAGAGCTGACAAAAGAGTTACCGAATTTTGGATTATTGCATGGTTCTACAATAGATATTTCAGGTACAATGAATTATCAATTTTTCAACAGAAAAGCCCTTAAGAATTCAATAGTATGCCTGGGTTTAGAAACCGATATTCCTTTTTATCAGAATTTTGCAACTGGTGCGGAGAAAACGGATGTAACTTTCAAAATAACAGATATTACAAAAAATAGACAAATAATTAAAAAAATAAACAACAAGCCTGCTTTTAGAGAATTTTTAAGATTAATGAACTGGTCTGAAGATTCAGTTTATGAATTGAAATGGATTGACAGAGCTTCGCGATTCCCATTGGCATTTAATAAAAAAGATAAAATCGTATTACGCCCATCAACCATAATTATGGGAGATTTCATGGGATGTATGGGTAAATTTGAAAATGATGATGTCTTTGTTGCTAACATGACGCCATCCAAAATGATCCAAGCAGTAGATGAAGTATTAACTTGCAAAAAACCTGAGTTTGGGCTTTTGGTATCATGTATGGCTCGACAGTCTTTTTTGGGGTACAAAGTTTTTGAGAGTCAAGAAAAACTTAAAAGATATTTCAAAAACAAATCGTTTTTATTGATTTTCACAGGGGCTGAAGCAATATACAATCCAGAGATAGGACTATACTATCTTAACGAAACCATAACCTCTACAATATTTGTAGATAATACAAATTAATCCACTTGATAAAAAATCATTTCATTTTATTTTTTAATACTCTATCAATTCTCTTCTTCAAATCAAACGGATCATAAGGTTTTTCGATGTAGTCGTCACCTAAAAAACTGCCAGCATTTTCAGCAGTTCTGTCCACTCGTGCGGTTAAAAATATTACAGGTATTTTTGCCCATACTTGATTTTCCTTTATGGTATTGAATACCTCCCAACCATTCATCTCTGGCATCATTATGTCTAGTAATATTAGATCAGGGATTTGGTTTTTTTCTAGCAGTTCAAGACATTTTTTCCCACTGTTTACACATGTGACATCGTATTCATCGCCAAACTCCCTTAAAGTAAGTTCAACGGTAAATGCTACATCAGGTTCATCATCAACAACTACAATTTTCTTTTTCATTTGTCATCGTTGTTGTATATCAGCTAATGATTTAATATTTTTGTGAAAATAAAAGAAATTGTAAAAATTACCTCAATTTTGGTAGAGACAGATTTTAAAAAGAAGTACATTATTCGAGATTTTTGTTGTAGTGAAGATGACTAAAATTTCGATACTCGATGGTTATGTAGACGAACCTACCTGTCTGGGAGTCCCACCATACATTAGTCCGTACCCCAGATATATAGCTGGTGCAATATGGAGTTTTGATAAAACTGCAAAGATTTTTTATTTTACCATCGATCAAATTAGAAAAGATAGATTATCGTTGGACGTTTTATCGAAATCTGATTTAATAGTCGTTATTGCTGGCGTGTCTGTTCCGGGTAGATATCTCGCGGGTTTTCCAGCCAGCCCCAACGAACTTATATCTATTTTAAGTCAAATTCCCAAACCTCTCAAAGTTCTATGTGGCCCAGCAGCCCAGCACGGTTTTGGCATGGCTGGTGGAAAAGAAACTAGAGAAACTGATTTTGTTAAAGACGCGTTTGATCTTTTGGTAAAAGGTGACGGCGAAACTGTCATATTTGAATTATTGAAAAATAAACTTGATGTCGAAAAAGTGAATTCTTCTCAATGCCGAGATAACGCTGGTTTTATCAGAAATTTTGCAATATTCGGTTCCAAAGTTGTATGCCAACATCCTTTCTTCCCAGATTATATTATTGCTGAGATCGAAACATACAGAGGGTGTGCAAGAAACATAGTTGGAGGATGCTCGTTCTGCAGTGAACCAATGAAGGGATCTCCGGACTTCAGACCTATAAAAGATATAATTGATGAAGTTCAAGCTTTATATGAGGTTGGCGTTAGACACTTTAGAGTGGGCAATCAACCATGTATTTTTTCATACATGGCAAAAGATGCAAAAAAACTAGAATTTCCAAAACCAAATCCAGATGCTCTGGAAAAATTATTCAAAGGCATTCGTGCTGTAGCTAAAGATTTAAAAACACTTCACATCGACAATGCCAACCCTGGAATTCTTGCAAGATACCCAGAAGAATGCAAAATTATTGCAAAGACCATTACGAAATATCACACACCTGGCGATGTGGCTGCTTTTGGAGTGGAAAGCGTTGACCCCATTGTGATAAAGAAGAATAATCTGAAAGCATCGGCTGATGAAGTGTATGATGCAATAAAACTTTTAAATGATGTGGGTGCAAAAAGGGGCGAAAATGGAATGCCTGAGCTATTGCCAGGGCTGAATTTTGTCTTTGGATTGGATGGGGAAACAAAAAAAACATTTGAATTGGATTTTGAGTTTCTAAAGAAAATATTGGATGACGGCCTCATTCTAAGAAGGATCAATCTACGCCAGATAATACCAATTCCTGGAACACGAATGTCTGAATTTGGAAACAAAATAATGTCCAAGCATAAACACGAATTTCAAAGATTTAAAAGGCATGTAAGAGAAAACATCGAACGGCCCATGCTAGCAAAAGTCCTTCCAAAAAATACTGTTTTAAAAAATGTGTTCACAGAGATTTATGAAGGAAAAACCACATTCTGCAGACAACTAGGAAGCTATCCATTGCTAGTAGGAATACCGGGTGTTTTACAATTGAATAGTTTTATTGATGTAAAAGTAATTGACTACGGTTACAGATCAGTGACAGCAGTCCCGTTTCCAATTGACATAAATAAAGCAGCCAGAGAAACGATAGAAGCCATACCTGAAGTAGGTAGAAAGCGAGCAGTAAGAATTCTGGCGCATCGACCATTTAAAAATAAAGAACAATTCATCAACTCTCTTGATGATGCTGATATTGGTAATAAAATATTGGAATATATATCATTTAACTAAAAAACAATGGTGTTTAATATGGCAAAAGATGATTTGCAACTGATTGAGGACAAGATAAACTACAAATTCGTCAACAAAGATCTATTAAGAAATGCTCTAACTCATAAGACATATGCATTTGAAGCGCTTGTTCCGATTGAATATAACGAACGATTGGAATTTCTAGGAGATAGCGTACTTAATTTTATCGTAGCTGAGCAGCTATATAGAAGCAACAAATATTTTTCAGAAGGGGAACTCACCCGCAGACGATCTATTCTTGTTAATAATAATTTTCTAGCAAAAAAGGCAAAAGAGTTGGACATAGGCAAGTTTATCTTATTTGGAAAAGGTGAGAAGAAACAAAATGGCGCAAAGAATCCCACAAACCTTGCCAATGCACTTGAAGCATTAATTGGAGCTGTATATTTGGATTCCAATATGGAGAATATTAAAAAGTTTGTTCTAAATAACATTTTTAACGAAAACATACAATTATAAATCCTATCAACAACTTTTTAGGCTTTGCACATAAACTTCTTATAGGGTAATCTTGCACATAAACTCCTCAGGCATCACCTCCTGAAAATCAACTTTTATCCCAAGCTCAAACATCTCTTGAATCAGCACACAAATGTTATGAACCAAGCATTTGCACATAATCTCATTAACCTGAGCAATATCATTCCTTGTTCTTAGATAATCTCCTTGTTTACGTTTTATCATAGAAAACACGCTTTCAGCGTTACTTCGCAAATGGTAATGCTTCATAAAATCCTCTTTATGATCTTTAAAATAACGATACATCGCATTCCAAATAGCAAAACCTCCTGCTCTGCTTGTAGTATTTTTCTTGAAAGAAATGAAAGATATTGCTCCTATTTTGCTAACTAATCAAAGATTTTCTCTGGAAGAGTATCCCATATCTGCGGTTAATTCCTTAATATCAAAATATTTAGCAGTATCATGCAATAGATCAGGGAATATAAGGGAATCATGTGTGTAGCCGTCAGTAACTTCTACACTTGTTATAATATTAGTTTTAACTCCAGAAAATAAGTGGGCTTTCTTGAATAACCGTTTCTGTGAGTTTCCAGTTCTAACATTAAACCATCTTTGAAACATTGAAGTACTGAAACCACTTGCATCTACTGTAAAATTTTCCTCTACTTGTTTCAAGGGTAATGCTGATAGAGTGATGAGTTCCTTGAAAACTGAGGCAAGAATAGGATTATTCAGATATTTTAAAATCGTATTAAAATGAGGAACGTGATCTATATAACCGAGTTGTTTTGCCATCTGAACATCTGATTCAATCCGTCTACTACTAAAATCAAGATACGTTTTCAAACAGATGCTAAAAATCATCTCTCCAATATTCGTAGGAGGTCTACCATTACCTTTGTATTTCTGCGGTGGAATATTAGAAGTAAGTTCATTTAGAAGTTCCATAAACAATATTTTTTCTTGAGTTTGTGCCTGGTTATAGGCAATCCAATCTTGCGGATAAGTTTTATTACTATCTTCTTTTATTGGTTCTTTCGGGGCTATGGTAATCATACTATCATGGCTCCAGACCATCAGGGTGTTCATAGCACTCTGGTGGTCATTTAATTTAACCATTTTTAAGCCGTATTTTCTACAGGAGTAACTCTCCAAGACCATAAGGAGTATCCCTCCTTATATACCCTGGGGCAGGGTCATCGTAACTATTACCTCCTGTTGCTACAGGAGAAAAAAGAAAAAGGGTTTTTTATCTGCTTGTTGTTGTGCCGGATTGTGTAGTTGAACTAGTTGTTGTTTGAGTGGTAGTGGAGATGCTTGGTTGAGTGCTAGGTTGAGTTTGTGGTTGGCTTTGTGGCACGCTTTGTGAACTACTATGTTGATTTACTAGAGGGTACATATCTCTGTTTGTACTACCATAAATATCATACGGAATATTGTATATGTCTGGTCTTAATATTCTGTGAATTATATCTGCTCCAGGATATTTTGAAGTATAATCGCTCCAATAGTTACCAACCCTTAGGATTGGACAATACCATATGTTGTTCTTACAACTTCGTTCATAAGCATTTCCTGTTTTCTCATCATAAGGATCACCATTATTAATGATATCATTTAAATAAATTATATGAGGATATGAAGCACTAAAATATATTCCATATTTTGAATTATCCGATACGATGTTTTCTGATATTATATTGAGATATGTCATTCCACTAATATAGATGCCAAACGCATAGTTTTTAATCTCATTTTTTGATATAAGATTAATACAGGCATCACCATCAGCTAAAAAAATGCCTGTGCCTTTTCCTGACTCTGCACTTATTATTTTGTTGTTGCAAATATTATTAAAACTACTACCTAATATCTGAGAGCCTCCATGAATTGTATTATCTACGATGTCATTATTATTAGATACTGCTAATGATATATAATTTACAATATTTTTCGAGATTATATTTCGTTTTCCATATTCAAGAGTAATTCCTCCATAATCTTGAAAAATATTTTCAGATATTTTACAATTCGACTTAGAATTTAAAATCACTCTACCTTCGCCTGTAAATGTATTTTTGATAATATTTATTTTTGAATTTACGCGTGCTGAAGGAAAAAATTCTATTTTTTTAATATTTATGAATTTGTTATCTGAAAATGTACAATCTGAATTTGGTTGTCCAAGAATACCATAATCCCTAATTGTACATTTCTCTATATTTAATACACCATAATATATTTGGATAAATTCCTGAAGTTGAATAATCGTATCTTCTTTGCTTTCACCTATTATTCTTGCTGACCTACCGGTTTCTTGCAATATTGAATCATTATAAAATCCACTATGCACAAAAATAGTGTCTTTATTACAGCATACATCAACGGCGTACTGTATTTTATTGAACGGATTACCCGCAGAACCATCTCCGTTGTTTGCCTCGTTGTCAACATGATATGTATTGGCAATATTGTCTATAGAAATAAATGCTCTATCCTCATAAACAAAACCATTGTATATAACACGTAATCTCAAAATATATGGTCCATCGCTTATCTCCAAAGTATCCCACTTGTACAAAACACCGTTTTGAGGCGACGAAGAATGTTTTATCAAGGTCCAAGTCGAAGGATAAACGCCTTGCCCGTATTCTATAAAGTATTCAGAAGATGCCGTGCCTCTAATATCAAAATCACCTTCGACTACTAAATCATGTATGGTTCCATCAAATTCTGCAACAACTGGCGCAGCTTTAGTGACTGCTTTAAAAGCATTTATTCTACCTGTTCCAATGTATTTATCTGAAATCACTGGGTCTGTACTGGAACGCAATATTGTTCTCACCTCAGGAATAGTTAAATCAGGGTTTTTGGATAGAATTAAAGCAGCAACCCCTGCTACAATTGGACCAGCCATACTAGTGCCAGATGCTCTATACAGTATCGCGTTATTGTCATATTGTGGAACAAAATTTTCACCAGGAGTATACCCTGATGAAAAATACATATCGGTAGCAAAAGCCCTTAATGATAGAATATCTTGTCCTGGTGCAGCAACATCAACATAACTTCCATAACTGGAAAAAACAGTTTTACTATCATTTCGATCTGTAGCGCCAACTGCTATAACCTTATCATAAGACCCAGGAAATGTTGATTCCGGGGCTGTACAATTAAAATTTCCAGCAGAGGCTACAAGCACACATCCCTTATTATAAGCATAATCAAGAACTTTTTTCATAATTCTGTTTTCTGGTCCACCAAAGCTCATGCTTATTATATCTGCACCATGATTAGCTGCAAATATAAGCCCACGCAAAATAGCAAAACCACTCATATGACTCATTCCGCCTAATTTTATAGGCATTATTTTACAATTGCCAGCAACCCCTGCAATACCAATATCATTATTTGTAATTGCAGCTACTATACCTGCGCAATGAGTCCCATGACCATTATCATCCATTGGATCCGGGTCACTGCAATAAAAATCATATCCATCTACGAACTTACTTTGATATTCTTCAGATTGTTTAACATTTCTCCATTTATGAAGCCGTACTTTATCAATAGCAAAACCCCAACAATCATCGTGGTTACTTTGGATACAAACTTTTTTGGACCCCATCTCAGTATATCTGCTCCATATGTCTGTAGTTGATTTTCCATCATATGGCAACTCTATAATATCTTTAGAATCGAAAAAATCTAATATCTTTACATGACTTTGTACTCTCACATAATTATCAATTTTTGAAAAATGTAATGATATTGAATCAAAGTCATATTGAGAAAAGATTTCTGAAAAATTTAATAACATACTACCATCACGATTCCAAGGGTGCGGAGATTCAAGTGAATAATCAAGTTCTATGATTCCATCAGTACAATCACCAAGCTCAGAATTGGTATAGTCAACACCACTATCAATAACTGCAACAACTACATTGTCATCACCCATTGTTGTATCCCATGCTTCTGGTGCATCTATATCTGCATCTGGTGTTCCACCGTTTTGACCGGTGTTATGTAATGCCCATTGCATATCAAAAAATGGATCATCAGGAATAAATCCTGTTTCCGATTTACTGTTGATGTAAGAATAGCTTAGATCTATATCATCAAAATGATATATATAGTTCGGCTCAGCAAACTCAACATTTGGATCATTACTATAATCTTCAACTGCACCAATTACATTAATATCTTTATTAAAGCAAAGTCTGTAAACATTTGAAAACTCCGGAACAGAATCATCATCTATTAATTTCTCAGTATAAGTTAAACCATAAACAATGTTTAAATTATCCAGGGTTTCAAAACCGGTCATAATTACTTCTTCAGACTGTAAAGTCTCTGATTCACCTATCTCTATGGTCTCTTGTTCATAAACAGAATATTCCATATTTGTATTCATTGTTTCTCCAGCATAATCTCGAATTGTTTCTTCTAGATATTGAGCATTTATAGATGAAGTATAAAAAGTGATATCTAAATTATCTCTGAATTTAACAATAATCTCTCCAGGTTCGTATTCTGGTTTTAGAGCGTCAAAATTATCCTTTGTAGATTGTTTAAATAAATTTTGTTCTAAAGTTAATGTATTTGTCGACTCATCTAAATTAAAATCTTCGTTAACTTCATTTCCGCTTACATTAAGTGGTATTGCACTTAACAGTAAACATGCTATTATTGTCGAAGTCATTATTTTATTCATATTTAATCACTCAGGATTTTTTTTAAAGTTTTAACTTATATTTCCTACCTAATCGTTTATTAGTATTGTTTGACAGTTCTTACCAAAAAAGACATTATCTTATCATTGTTGAGCAAAACTTGGTTTGTGTGCAAAAATCAATTCTGCACATAAACCCCCTACTTTATGTGCAAAGCCAACTTTTTAATAAACTTTAAATAATTATATGCAGTTACATAATTAACACATGTTAATGAAGGGGGTAAAAAAGTGAGAAGAATTTTGTCGATAATAGTGGTAGGAATTTTGGTCCTAAGTGGACTAGGGGCTGTTGCCTTAGCGAGTGGAAATAACTACGAACAAGAAATTTTATCTATAGCTTTTTCGCAACCTGTAATAAATGAGCAAAATCAGTACGCAACTGTTAGCATGGATGAAACTAACTCTGTATTGATTAGACAAAACAAACCTATATTGCCAAGTTACATAGAAACTTTTACATTCCCATTTGGAACAAGAATTATAAGCGTAAGTTGTACACCTAATAATATCTACCAACAAGCCATATCAAAAAATATAATACCTGGCCCAGCACCAGTTCTTGCAGGAGATAATAGCGAAAATACGCAAAATCCAATCGACTACGGAACAGATCCTTATCCAAATGTGTGGTTTGAATATGACATGGGATGTGGACTAGATGACCGTAATCACTGTATTTTTGTAAAAGTAAGTGTTTATCCAGTACAATACAATCCTGCTGAAAATTTGGTTTCATGGACAGATGATGTGGACATAATCATAAATTACGAAGAGCCGGCCGCTCCTGTTTTATTTGATGATAGTTATTTGTTGGTTGTTATAGGGCCATCTGATTTTAGTAGCCAAATAACGCCATTGATTACACATAAAAACAATAATGGAATAACTTCTAAATTTGTAAGTTTGACTGAAATATACGGCGGAACATATTTCCCAGCCCAAGGTCGCGATGACCAGGAAAAAATCAAATACTTTATTAAAGACGCTATTGAAAATTGGGGCACAAGCTATGTTTTACTGGTTGGAGGCAGTTTAAAATTCCCAGTTAGAGTGACTCATGTTCGTGCAGCAGATGATGACACGGAGCTTTTTGTAAGTGATCTATACTATGCAGACATATACGACGATTTAGGAGATTTCTGCAGCTGGGACTCTAACGAAAATGATGTATTTGGCGAATATGACTGGGGAAGTTCGCATCTTACAGATGATGTTGATCTATATCCTGATGTTTATCTTGGCAGACTCGCTTGTGTCAATACAAATGAAGTCACCACAAATGTGAATAAAATAATTAATTACGAAACAGACGAAGCCTATACGCAAGATTGGTTTTCAAACCTTGTGGCAGTCGGTGGGGACTCGTTTGATGACGATCATGATGTAAATGAAGGAGAGTATGTTAATGACGCAGTAATAAACATCATGGATGGATTTATTCCAGATAGAATCTGGGCTTCAAATGGCAGATTAAGTGGATTGGTCCCAACTGGAGCACAAGAAATAAGCTCTGCAATAAATGCGGGTGCTGGATTCATTGACTTTTCAGGCCATGGTAACACTATGTTATGGGGTACACACCCACATCTGGACTTTAGTACATGGATTCCAACTCCATTGGGTGCATATTACAACTCACCACATGTTTCAGGTCTTACAAATGGAGAAAAGCTTCCGATAGTCCTTCTCGGCGGATGCTCTCTTAGCAAGTTCAACTCAGATCCTGATTGCGTTGGATGGGCATTTTTATCAAATTCAAACGGTGGAGCCATTGGCACTTTTGGTGCTACGGGACTTGGCTGGGCCTATGTTGGTTCATATGTGACACAAGGTCTTATTGAAAAAATGTCTGTGAACACTTTTAAGGCATACAAACAACAAGGAGCAATAACATTTGGAGAGCTCTGGGGAAAAGCCATTAACGACTATATAACATCCGGAATGGAAGGAACCGATTATAAAACAATCGAAGAATGGCAATCATTTGGTGACCCAAGTCTTGCCATTGCTTCATCATCTCAGGCTCCAGAAAAACCACAAAAACCAAGCGGTTCAGCATCAGGAAAGATAAACGTAGAATATTCTTACACGAGTTCGACAACTGACCCAGATGGAGATCAAGTCTATTACCTATTCGACTGGAACGACGGTACTACATCTGGCTGGGTTGGTCCTTACAATTCAGGAGCAACAGCGACAGCCAAACATACATGGAAAAAAACGGGCAGCTACGAAATAAAAGTTAAAGCAAAAGATGAGCACGGTGCGCAGAGCGGATGGTCAGATCCTTTACCGATTAGTCTGCCAAGAAAAGGATTATCGATGCCGTTATTAAATTTCGTGGAGAAACTACTGGATCGATTTCC
>Ga0172365_10003487_pt1 | contig 11721 bp, 11 predicted proteins | sample LakKivSesite48cm_FD_114535 | JGI IMG/M metagenome (GOLD analysis project Ga0172365, IMG submission 114535) | Sediment microbial communities from Lake Kivu, Rwanda - Sediment site 48cm | ecosystem: Environmental > Aquatic > Freshwater > Lake > Sediment | place: Rwanda: Western Province, Lake...
CCTCTGGATTTTGTAAAAGAAATCGTGGTTCGATATGTTGGTGTCAGCGAATTTATTATAGGCTACAACCATGCGTTTGGGAAGGAACGAAAAGGGGAAAAAGAACTCCTCCAGGAAGCGGGGAAACGGTTTGGCTTTTCCGTGGATGTTGTTCCGCCTGTAGAGATAGCAGGCAAGACAGTGAGCAGTACACGGATACGGAACCTCCTTGCGCAGGGTAGAATTCGAGAGGCAAATTCCCTGTTGGGAAGAAATTACAGTCTTGAAGGCAGGGTTGTCAGGGGCAACCATTTGGGAAGGGAGATTGGGTTTCCGACGGCCAATATCCGTGTGATGGATGAGAACAAACTTGTCCCGAGCGATGGGGTTTATGCCGTTTTCGTTCACATCGGCGAGGAGAAATACACCGGAATGATGAACATCGGATTCAAACCCACAGTGGCCGGAACCCAGCGAAGCATGGAGATTCATATTCACGATTTTTCAGGGGATCTTTACAATCACCGTTTGAAGATCGAATGTGTGGATCGTATCCGAAATGAAATCCGATTTGACTCTGTGAATACACTTGCATCACAAATGGCTGCGGACAAGGAAAAATCTATTGCATTGTTATCGAAACATTTTAGGAGGTAAGAATGGCATTGACCAAAGAAAAGAAAGTAGAAATTATCAATAAATATGGTCGAAATGACAAAGACAGTGGAAACACTGTGGTTCAGATCGCGCTTTTAACCGAACGGATTAACGACCTGACAGAGCATTTTAAAAGTCATGCGAAAGACCACCATTCCCGTAGAGGGCTGCTGAAATTGGTTGGCCAGAGGCGTCGGCTTTTGGATTATTTGATTCGTTGTGACTTAGAAAGGTATCGGAATCTCATTAAAGAACTGGGAATTCGAAGGTAAACCTCAACCGGTTGAAAAGATCGAAATGGTTTTGCATTCCACTAAAGTCCGAATGTGGAAATGCATGTAGGAGAAAAAATGATTTTTAAAAAAAGTATTGAATTAGAAGGAAGAACACTTGCCATCGAAACGGGAAAGATTGCAAAACAGGCCGATGGATCGGCTGTGGTTCGGTACGGGGATACGGTGATTTTGGCGACCGTCGTGGCTTCAAAAACACCGACAGACCAGAGAGGTTTTATACCGCTTTCCGTAGAATACAGGGAAAAAACGTATGCCATTGGAAAGATACCAGGCGGTTTTTTCAAAAGAGAAGGGAGACCCCAGGAAAAGGAAGTTCTTAGCGCGCGACTCATTGATCGGCCCATACGGCCGCTTTTGACTACGGATTTTCCTTACGAAATTCAGATTGTTATTACGGTTTTATCGTCCGATAAAGAAAACGATGCGGATGTTCTGGGAACCATTGGTGCCTCTGTTGCTCTTTCCATATCCAATATTCCCTTTGATGGGCCCATCGCTTCGGTTCGAGTTGGAAAGATAAACGGAGAATTCATCATCAATCCGACCTTCAGTCAACTGGAATCCAGTGACATGAACGTTGTGGTGGCTGCCTCGAAGGATACGTTGGTGATGGTTGAAGGTGAAGCCGTGGAAATTTCCGAGGAAGATATGCTGAAAGCGCTTCAAATCGGACACGAGGCCATTAAAAAGATCATTGCACTTCAGCAGGACTTCATTGATGAAATGAAGATTGAGAAACGTCCCATGGAGCCGCTTGAGATGAATTCGGATCTGGTCAAACGAGTTCGCAAAATGGCTTTGAAAAAACTTCCGGAGGCGTTGGCTCCCGCAAAGAAAATGGAGCGAAAAGAAGCCCTTGATCAACTCGAGAAATCCATTCAAGAATCCCTGACAGAGGACTTTCCTGAACACCAGGCAATTATTTCAGAAATTTTTTACGAGGCGGAAAGGGAGTTTGTTCGCAATCGGATCCTGAACGACGAAATACGGATTGACGGAAGGTCCTACGATGCTATCCGAGATATTTCTTGCGAAATCTCGGTGCTTCCCCGTACACATGGGTCGGCTCTTTTTACACGAGGCGAAACGCAAAGCCTGACCACCACGACACTGGGCACCAAAGTAGATGAGCAGAAAATCGAGGGGTTGGAGGGCGAATCGTGGAAAAGTTACATGCTGCATTATAATTTTCCTCCCTTCAGCGTAGGGGAAGTGAAGTCGTTTCGTGGGCCAAGCCGACGCGAGATCGGACACGGATACTTAGCAGAACGTGCGTTAAAACCGGTTATTCCCACGGAGGAAGCGTTTCCTTACACAATTCGCATTGTGTCCGATATTCTGGAATCCAACGGCTCCTCTTCCATGGCGACCGTCTGTGCGGGATCACTCTCCTTAATGGATGCGGGTGTTCCTGTGAAATCGGCTGTGGCAGGAATTGCCATGGGTCTGGTAAAAGAAGGTAAGAAGGTGGCCATTTTAACCGATATTCTCGGCGATGAAGATCATCTCGGAGATATGGATTTCAAAGTTGCTGGTACGCGAAAGGGCATCAGCGCATTTCAGATGGACATTAAAATTGGTGGAATTACCTACGATCTTCTTCAGAAAGCGTTGGAAAAAGCAAAGAGTGCCCGAATACGCATTCTGGATATCATGGACGATACCATTCGGGAACCGAGAAAAAATCTTTCCCCCTTTGCACCTCGCATATTTTCTGTGCGGATTGATGTGGAGGATATTGGAATGGTGATCGGGCCCGGTGGCAAGATGATTCGTGAGATCATTGAAAAATCAGGTGCAGAGGTCAACATTGCAGAGGACGGTGTCGTTCAAATCGCCTCTTCGGATGAGAATTCGTGCAAGATTGCAAAGGAGATGATCGAACAGATTGTTCAAAAACCAGAGCCTGGAAAAGTGTACAAGGGAAAAGTGAAAAAGATCACGAATTTTGGTGCTTTTGTAGAAATTTTGCCGGGAAAAGAAGGGCTGCTGCACATTTCTGAAATTGCACCGAAGCGGGTGAATCGGGTGGAAGATTATCTTAAAGTGGGAGAGGAAATTGAAGTAAAGCTGATGAAAATTACTCCGGATGGGAAATTGGACTTAAGTCGCAAAGTCCTCCTCGACAACGTATAAGACTGCCGAAAGCTTCCTCCGCCATGTCAAACAACTACCAAAGAACCACGCTGAAAAATGGGATACGCCTTGTATCGGAGAGGATGCCGCAGGGAAGGGCTGTGTCCGTTGGGGTGTGGGTGTGTGCAGGTTCACGGAACGAAGCGAAAAAACAAAATGGTATTTCCCATCTTTTGGAACACATGGTATTCAAGGGTACGAAATCACGAACGGCCTATGAAATCGCCACCAGTCTGGAATCTCTGGGAGGTCATCTGAACGCCTTTACGGAAAGGGAATACACCTGTTTCTACGCTTTTGTGCTGGACGAGAACCTTTCCCAAGCGGTTGACGTTCTGGCAGATCTTGTGCAAAATGCGGTTCTTAACGAGCACGATTTACAGAATGAAAAGCGCATTGTATTTGAAGAGATTCGAAATTTGCAAGATTCTCCGGACGACTACATCCTGGATATTTTCATTCGTATGGCATGTGCCGATCATCCGCTCGGGCGCTCCATTTTGGGTTCGTACGAATCCCTTGGTAAAATAACGAAACAGGATCTCATGGAATATAGAAAAACGTATTACACTCCCGACAATATCGTTGTTTCCGCAGCAGGAAACGTAGACCATGTGCATCTTATGGATCTTGTCAATGCCCATTTTAGTTCAGACTCAAAAGTCCTTGCTTCCCAAACGCCACCGATAACACCGGGGAAAGAAAGGTTTCAGAAAGTGCATTTGCCTGTAAATCAAGTCCATATTTGTACTGGTGCGTTTGCCTATTCCTACAAGGATGCTCGTAAATTCCCTCTTCTCGTGCTGAACGCTCTGTTGGGGGGTGGTATGAGTTCCCGTCTTTTTCAAAACCTGAGGGAAAAGAAAGGACTGGCCTATTCGATTTATTCGTTTGCCGATCTTTGGTCCGACACGGGTTTGTTTGGTGTGTACGCGGGAATTTCCCCAAAAAACACCGAAGAAGTGCTGTCTCTTATTTCGGAGGAACTTGTCCGTCTTTCGGACAGCCCTGTCGCAGAGGAGGAACTGCAGCGTATAAAATCTCAGTTAAAGGGGAATTTTATCCTGTCTTCGGAAGATTGTCAGAGCCGGATGAACCGAATCGCCAAGATGGAAATGTATACGCAACAGTACATGACTCTGGATGAAGCCATTGATGCCGTTGAATCGGTTACCCAGGAAGATATACAAACCATTGCCTATGACATTTTTAAAGAGCGGAAACAATACACGACCATTATTGAACCGAGTCAAAGTCGGTGAAGGAGGATGCCATGCCTGTCCCTTCTGTTTCTTCTCGAGGACTTTCAACACCTGCATCGCCCATTCGAAAACTTGCACCGTTTGCTGAGAAAGCCAAGGCAGAGGGTATCAAAATTTATCATCTGAATATTGGCCAACCCGATATTTCAACACCGCCGGAATTTTATCAGGCCCTTCACGGATTTAAGGAAAAAGTACTGGCCTACAATCCATCGCAGGGAATAGATCCACTTCGTCAAAGTCTTGAACGGTATTATCATCGAAATGGGTTTGAGCAGATTCAAAAACAGGACATCCTGGTCACCACAGGCGGGAGCGAAGCGGTACTTTTTTCCATGATGGCCGTGGCTTCGCCCGGCGAGGAGATCCTCACATTTGAGCCCTTCTATCCGAATTACAACGGATTTGCGCACATGGCCGGCGTGCATCTCGTTCCTATACAGACCGATCCGGAAACCGGCTATCGGCTTCCATCCCGAAAAACCATTGAAGAAAAAATAAGTTCAAAAACCAGAGCCATTCTCATTTGTTCTCCCAACAATCCCACAGGAACCATACTGTCACAAAGCGAATTGGAGCAGATTCAATCTCTGGCATTGAAACACAATCTTTTCGTATTGTCCGATGAAGTCTACAGAGAATTTACGTTTGATGGGAAACATACCGGCATTCTGTCTTTTCCCGATCTTTCAAAACACGCCATTCTTATGGACAGTTTGTCGAAGCGCTACAGCCTGTGCGGTGCGCGGATTGGATGCATTGTGAGTAAAAATGCGGAAGTGATGCAGACTGTTTTAAAATTTGGTCAAGCACGTTTATGCCCACCCACCTTGGAACAGACGGCTGCCGCAGCCGTTGTTGATGCAGGGGATAACTATTTTAAGGAAATGACCCGTGAATACAAAAAACGCCGGGATACCATTTACGAGAGTCTGACAAACATTTCAGGCGTCTTTTGTAAAATGCCGCAGGGTGCTTTCTATTTGATGGTTACATTTCCTGTGGATGACATCGAAGATTTTTGTCGGTGGATGCTGACGGATTTTCATCTAAAAAAAGAAACCACCATGGTGGCTCCCGGTCCTGGATTTTATCGAACAGAGGGAAAAGGGAAGTGCGAGGCGAGAATCGCGTATGTTTTGAATTCGGATGATTTGAAAAAGGCCGTTCATATTCTGAAAGAAGGTTTGTCCGTTTACAACAAAAAAGCCTTGGGTTCGTCTTGAGCGGGTCTCCGCAGAAACACATTCCAATAGTGACTTTCCATAAAGTAGATTATGCGTTTGAATGGGGAGTCACGCGGCTACCTCCCCCCCGTTTTAATGCGATTTTGCGTTTTCTCAAAGAGAACGGGTATACAACCGTTTCTCTTCAAGTGCTTTTAAACACAAAGCCTCTTCTTCCGCCAAAACCCGTTGTGATTACGTTTGACGATTCCTACGAAAGTGTATACACCCACGCGTTTCCGCTCATGCAAAAGTATCATTTTTCAGGTACCGTATTTGTCATTGCAGGATTTGTGGGCCGGATGAACACCTGGGATGTGAATCTGGGAGGCAAGATGTTTCGGCATCTTTCGTGGGATCAGATTCTCGAGATGAAAAACAATGGATTTGAGATAGGCTCCCATACAGTGCGCCATCCTGATCTTACGAGAATGGATTCAAAGAGATTACGAGTGGAAGTGGAAAGATCGAAGAAAGCGATTGAAGACAAAACAGGAAGCGAAGTACAATTCATTTCGTTTCCCTTTGGAAGATACAACACAAGAGTGATTGATGCATGCAAGTCCGCAGAATACAAAAGGGGATGCGGATTTTGGATTCGTGTGCAAGAAAAAAAAGTGCAAGAACCATTTGTTTTGGAAAGAAAAGCGTATTATCTTTTTGATGGCATATGGAATCTGAAGGCAAAATTGCAGCGCAATTCCTGGACACCTTTTGAGAATGCCAAGTTGCGTCTTGTGAATTTTTGCTCTCACGGTACATCCCTTGTGAAGTCTATTAAATACTGATCTGACGAATAGGGTTCAGAAAATGTATCGGACGACGTGAAGGCTTGTTCATTTTGATCTGTATTGTGCGATATTCCACTTCATGGAGAAAGTTTTTTGTCATTCCCATATTAATGCGAAAGGAGGAAATAAAAATGGAAAAACACATCAATCTTCTGGGAGGACTCTACATCGCATTCAGTATCATGGGTATTTTTGCCGGTGCTGTGGTGTTTGCTGTTTTTGTCGGGAGTGGACTTATTTCAGGGGATACAGATGCCATTGCGATCACTTCTACTGTTGGTACAATCATCGCTGTCTTTTTATTTATTTTCGCCCTGCCTGAATTGATTGGCGGCATCGGTCTTTTAAAAAAGAAATCGTGGTCGCGAATTTTGGTGCTGGTTCTTGGTTTTTTAAATTTGATTAAAATACCCGTCGGCACTGCTTTGGGGATATACACGATCTGGGTCCTGATGAAGGACGAGACGGAGAAATTATTTGTGAAAAAGTAAATGGCACGAATAAGGAAGAAACACTTTAATGTCCGATTTATCTGGATTTTCTTTCGGGATGAATAAAGACCAGAACCATTTTAAAAGAGGTTAGAAATGGAGGGTCCGAAGATTCAACGACTTTATTATTCCGCAGGTGATGTGAGCGAGATTGTACAAATCCCGACGCATGTACTGAGAAGCTGGGAGAAGAAATTTCCCAGACTGAAACCATCGAAAAGCAAATCCGGACGAAGATTATTCAAACCCCATGACTTGAATCTCGTCATGGAGATCAAAGCGTTGAAAGGCAAAGGCTACACCGATGAAAAAATTTGCAATCTGCTCAAACCCACCGGTGGTGAGGAAGCCGTAAAGCATGAAGTGTCCACCAAAACCGAAACGGCACGAAAGGATTATCTGATTTTTGATATCTATTCAGGATTAAAAGAAATTTTGCATATCCTTGATCTTGAATAAAATTCGGTTGCCTATTTTAAAATACACATTTTTAAGAACACGTGCTGGCATCCAATGAGTGTGAGATAAATTTAAGAGTCACAGGGAAAGTACAGAGTCAATGCATCTGAAAATACTTGCAGTCGGGGAAAATAAGGTTGGCTACCTTGTCCAAGGGGAAGCGGATTATTTGCACAGGATGAAACGGTACTGCAGAATTGAAATGCAGTGGGTCCCAGGTGAAAAAATTGGCAAGAAAGGATCCAAGGAAGTGACACGCATCGAAGGGGAAAAGCTTTTAAAACTCGTTTCATCCCCAAGGACTGCTGTGGTACTGGACTGGCGAGGAGAGATGTTGAGTTCAGAAGCGTTGGCGAAAAAAATTGCGGAATGGCAGAACGAAGGGAAGCGTGAGATTGTGTTTATTATCGGGGGCACTTTGGGGTTGAGTGATGCTGTGTTGGATCGGGCGGATTTTGTTCTTTCGTTATCCAAAATGACATTTACCCATGAGATGGTGCGTTTGATTCTGTTGGAACAACTCTACCGAAGCTATACGATACTCCGAGGAGAAAAATACCATAAATAGAAGCAAGGATGCTGTGTCAAAAAAACTGAGAGCAGTGTGTTCCGCCTGCAAACAAGCGATCCCGCTGCATAAAAATCCCATACCCACCGTGGATATCATTATCGAAATGGAGGACAATGTCATTCTCATTGAAAGAAAAAATTTCCCCTACGGATGGGCAATCCCGGGTGGATTTGTTGATTACGGGGAAACCGTAGAGAATGCGGCCATACGCGAAGCAAAAGAAGAAACATCTTTGGACGTCCATAGTCTATCGCTTCTGGGAGTCTACTCTGATCCGAATCGGGATCCAAGGCACCATACCGTATCCACCGTGTTTGTGGCCCGAGCGAAAGGCACACCCAAGGCAGCAGACGATGCCAAGAAGATCGCTCTTTTTCAAAAAAAGACCCTGCCGAGTAATCTGGCGTTTGATCATGAAATTATTTTGCACGATTACTTTCGTTGGAAGAAAACACAAAAAGATCACCGGAGAGGACGGCCTCTGTCTTAAATAAAGCGGAAGGACTTTGAAACGAAGTATCTTGCACATAGATATGGATGCGTTTTACGCCTCTGTGGAGCAGCGGGATCATCCGGAATTTCAAGGGAAACCGGTTATTGTCGGTGCGGATCCAAAATTTGGAAGAGGAAGGGGAGTTGTTTCGACCGCCTCCTACGAAGCCCGTCAATTTGGGATTCATTCCGCACAACCCATTTCTGAGGCATACCGGCTCTGTCCGCAGGGAATATTTCTTCCGGTTCGAGGCAAACGGTACGTGGAGGTCAGTCACAGAATTCTCTCCATTTTGAAAGAATATACACCGAAAGTAGAAACCGTAAGCTTAGATGAAGCATTCTTGGATTTGACAGGGACAGAGCGGCTTTTGGGAAGTTCCGATACCGTTGGCTTGGAAATAAAAAAACGGATATGGGAACAAGAACAGCTCACCGCTTCGGTGGGAATCGGTCCGAACAAACTTGTCGCTAAAATCGCTTCTGACTTAAAAAAGCCGGATGGTTTCGTTGTAGTAAAAACGAAGGGCGTTCGCGACTTTCTTGCACCTTTGCCAATACGGTGCTTATGGGGCATTGGGAAAAAGACGGAAGAAAAATTAACGGAATTCGGCATTCGTACGGTTCGAGACGTCGCTGCCCTGTCTGAAACAAGGCTTCGAGAACTTTTTGGAAGTTACGGGCTGACATTATGGAAATATGCGCACGGAATGGATGAGAGTCCGGTTGTGCCTTTTCGGGAGGCCAAATCCATCAGTCGTGAAGTGACGTTTGAGTCGGATACAGACGATCCTTCATTGATCAAGGAAACACTTCTTGAACTTTCAGAGAAGGTTGGGTACAGACTGCGGCGGCAAGGACTGGTCGGAAGAACCATCGTTTTAAAGGTTCGTTTGGCCGATTTTTCAACCATGGTTCGCCATAAAACCCTGTTGCGATCCGTCTCGTTAAGCGAGATTATTCATAAAGAGGCGGTTTCGCTTTACGACTGCCTCGATTTGAAGCGTCAACCGGTGCGACTGCTGGGCATTGGCGTGACGCAACTTTCTTCAGCCGAGTTTCAGCAAATGGGCTTTTTTGACGAGGAAAACAAAAACAGAAAGCAAGTCTCCCAGGTTGTTGATCAATTGAAGCAAAAGTTTGGAGAGAAAATTATTGGGAAGGGTCGTATCGGGTTGTCCGAGGGCAGATAGAATTTTAAAGAAAGCTCTGCTCTTTTGGATAAATTTTATCCTGTCCGCATCACCACTTTGTCCACAGTCTGTGAATCTTCCTCTTGACCACTGGGCGTACGATTATTTGGAACGTATGGAGACAAAAGGTGTGTTGCATCGTTTGCGAGACGGAAGCCGTCCATTCACGCGTGCGAAAGTCGCAGAGTATGCGCAAGAAATGGATGCGTATGCAAAAAAACATCCAGAAAAATTATCAAAAATTGAAAAGGAGCTGCTGGAACGTTTGAAAGGGGAATTGTGGGATGAACTGGAGACGAAAGAAGTTGCCGTCCAGAAAGACCAGCGGGAACCGCATTTTTATTCGTGGCGTGGCAGTTCGGGAACTGTGCATCTCGATCTTTTGAGCGGTGGGAATGGGATTTTGAGAGATACTCATGCCGAAAAAACTGAAAGAGAAATCTACTCTCCTTATTACGGGGGGATTCTTCGCGGCACGGTTTGGGGAATCGGTATCTATTCCGATAACCGGATTTTTACGGAGTGGGGGAGCAGAAGCTATGTTCAAAATTATAAGGCGTCCCAGGGCTATCCCCAAAATGTTGAAAGAGACAGCAGTCGGGCAACGTGGGACACATCCGACAGCTACTTTTGTCTCCAGTGGAAAGGTTTCTTTTTGCAGGCGGGACGTGACAATCTGTGCTGGGGACCGACATTTTTCGGTGGTCTATCGCTTTCGGGATGGACTCCCTCTTTTGATTTTGTCAAAGTGGCAACTTGCATCGGGGGATCTACCTTCACTTGGATACACGGTGCTCTGCGGAGCGATTATGTGCACAAATGGATTTCGGCCCATCGGCTTGAACTATCCGTATCCAGGGAAGTGGACCTCGGTGTGAGCGAAACGGTAATCTACGGGAACCGCGGAATCGAGATGGCCTATGTAAATCCTCTCATTCCCTATCTCATTGCAGAACATACCTTGGGCGATAAGGACAATGTGACGCTGGGACTGGATGTAGACATCCACACAATTCGAAATCTGAAACTGTACGGCGAACTTTTCATTGATGATCTCTTTGCACCGTGGGAAATTTTTCGCGATTATTGGGGAAACAAGCTCGCCTTTACCCTTGGAGGGTACTGGGTGGATCCTCTGGGTCTCAAGGATACCGGACTGCGATGGGAGTATACACGAATTGATCCCTATGTGTACACGCATCGGGATTCTGTCAATGTGTACGAAAATTACAATATCGGACTGGGGCATTTTCTGCAGCCGAATTCCGACGCGTGGGTTTTCAGAGGGGAACATCGTTTCAGCATGGCGGTTTTGTCTTCTTTGGAATTTCGCGCGCTGCGTCACGGAACAGGGGACCGGCAGTCGCCTCATCGGGAGGAGGAAGGGGACCGCAAACGTTTTCTTGAGGGTGTGGTTGAACAAGAAAAGCGTCTCAGCGGCAGCATGGAATGGGAGATTTTTCGTGATTGTCGTGCGGGCGCAGAAGTCGCCAGACTGTGGAATAAAAATCGGAACCATAAAGAAAACGATAACAGGACGTGGAATGAGATTGTTTTTATGCTTCGGATGAATTGGTAACAGTGAAAATCTGGAGGAAAGGATGAAAGAAGATCGGTGCATTGATAAGACAGCGAAGATCGGTAAGGGAACGGAGTTGGGACATTTCGTGGTTATCCATCCTCACGTGCGTATCGGGGAAGATTGCACGATCGGATCACACGTTGTGATTCACGAAGGCGTGCAGATTGGAGATCGTGTTCGCATTGACGACAACACCGTCGTAGGGAAAAAGCCCATGCGAGCCAAACGCTCGATTTTTCAAGAGACAAAAAACTGGGAAGCGACTCAAATTGGAGACGAATGCCTTATCGGAGCGCAGGCCGTGATTTACTGTGGGTGTTTGCTTGGCAACAATGTTCTGGTAGCGGATGGCGCCGCCATCCGCGAAGATGTGAAAGTAGGTGAGTACACGATTGTGGGAAGAGGCGTCACCATCGAGAACCGAACGAAAATCGGCAAGAAGTGCAAATTGGAAACCGGATGTTATATTACCGCCTATTCGGATGTAGGGGATTACTGTTTTATTGCACCGATGGTGACAACAACCAACGACAATTTTCTTGGCCGGAGTGAGCAACGATTTAAACATTTTAAAGGGGTGACTGTA
>Ga0172365_10003490_pt1 | contig 11718 bp, 10 predicted proteins | sample LakKivSesite48cm_FD_114535 | JGI IMG/M metagenome (GOLD analysis project Ga0172365, IMG submission 114535) | Sediment microbial communities from Lake Kivu, Rwanda - Sediment site 48cm | ecosystem: Environmental > Aquatic > Freshwater > Lake > Sediment | place: Rwanda: Western Province, Lake...
CGCAGATGGCTTTGCTTCAGGAGAAGTGGTGATTTATCCTATAGCTGGCCTTCCACTTGAAGACGCTGCCGCTGAGTTTAATCTAACTGAAACAAGGATCTGCGTTAACGCTAGTGGTACAGTCCTCTACGAGACCTACCTCGGCTTTGAGATAAACAATGAGACCGTGAGTGAGATGATTGATCTAGCGCGATCGTATGGCGTTAACCAATCATATGTAAACTCCACGATTTACGGATACACGGGTGGAAAGGTGGAGTGTACTGAGCTGTCAATAGACGCTGTAAAAGGTACAAGTTCCGCTTTCATCACATTTTCAATGAAAATTGAAGGAGACATTTTTCTAGGACTTGTCTATATGCTGGCAAACCTAACTGGTCAGCCCCCTTTATCTGAAGAGCAGGAAGAAGCTATATCTTCAATAATTGACGATGCTTTGGATCTTGTGACCGACTCCTCTTTTACTATTTCTTACAGTGTGGGAGGAGAGTTAGTTCTTGAAAGCACGACTCATCTTGTTGGAACATTCGACGATGATGTTACGAGCTTAAAGAATACGGTGCTTGCGAACTTCTTCTCTGGCATAGAGGGTTTCGACTTTCTTCATCACACAGATTTCCGAGTGAGCAATTTATCCGCAACATACAGTGGCGACCCTGATGGATGGTTGTGGAGCCTTAAATGGCTCTTTGTGAACCCACCAGTCGAGCATATTAATGCAACCGACTTTGATATTCGATATGAATCGTTTGATCTCTTTGATGCACTAGGAGGGCTGGATCTTCCCTCCGAAAATCTGATCTTTACTATAGAAGGTGAAAGCAACTCAACCCATGAAGTTGTTGTGGTTATTCCATTAAATGTCACGCAGCCTGACGAAAGCAATGTGTCAAACAGTTCAGTAACATGGCACGATGTTAGCCTTGGAGACTTGGAAGATATATGGTTCAGGATATCCTCAGTTACACCTCCAGCTCCACCCTTCATTCTGACTTTGCAAGATCTCTTCAAGGCTGCGGTGATAACCGGTCTTATTATGGTGACTGTGGTAACTGTGTTTCAATATCGGAAAGGACCAGGCCTTGCTGGCTCTCTCTCACTGAAGCAGGAGGAGGAAGCTTCTTCTAACGCTCGTTCATAATGTAAAGCCTTCTTTGAAGTGTTTGAGGAGCAACAAAATACGCACCTCATTTTTTACAAAATGTTGCCAAGAAAAACTTCTGGCTTAGGTTATCGTGGATAACTGTAAGAATAGGTTGAATTCATTTCTGTACGTGCTTGTTTTTTAAGATTAATAAGTGGCCAGCTAGAAACTATGTAGTTGCCTAGGTGAGAGAGTTCATGGAAGAGGTTATTGCTGTGATAGGCGCTGGAGTGATCGGCAGTGCTATTGTGAGAAGTCTATTAAAAAGTGAGTATGAAGGCAAAATCGTGGCCACCAGAAGAAGCCTTGACAAATTGAAGGAGCTTGAGGGGTTAGGTGCGACAATCACTAGAAACAATAAAGAGGCTGCAAGGTGCTCTGACATAATTTTCATTTGTGTCAAACCAAACGACGTAAGGCTTGTTCTAGAGGAAATAGCGAATGAAGTTAGAGGAAAGCTAGTAATCTCCACTGCAGCCACAGTACCCATAGATTTTTATAAAAAGATGGTGCCAAGAGCCAGGTTTGTTAGAACGATGCCTAATATAGCTGTCTTAGTGCAGGAATCGTTTACTGCTTATTGTTGCGATGAAGATGTGACCCCAGAAGATAAACAGAAAATTGAGAGTGTTCTCAGCTGCATGGGAGTCTGTAGGGAGGTTGAGGAGAAATATATGGATGCAATAACAGGATTTAGTGGCAGTGGTCCAGCGTTTATCTCAACGATCATAGAGGGATTGCTGTACGCTGGGTTGAAGGTGGGTTTGCCTAGGGATCTGGCCTTATATGGCGCGGCTCAAACAGTCATTGGGACAGCGAAGCTTGTAGTGGAAGGACGCAAACATCCTGCTGAAATAAGGGATATGGTCACCACACCTGGAGGGGTAACAATTGAGGGGATTTACGAGCTTGAGGGCAGTGAGATCAGAACAGCGTTGATAAGGGCGGTTGAGAAAGCAACGGAAAAATGTGCGACTATTCGATCACATATAGGAAAATGAATAGGCTGGATGAACGTTGATTAGAGCGGTATTTTTGACCTTTATATCGTGCACCTAAATATGTTAATTTTTTGCAGTTTTTCTTAATTATTAAGGTGGCTATAAGTAGATGATCTCGTCTAAAAAAACTTTAGAAAGGGGTATTAAATGTTTGGAGGAAAAATAATGCCAGTCAGGCGAAGCATACTTGTCTCTTCCATTGGTTTATTCGCAGGTCTTGCTGTTGCCATAACGTTAACAGGATTCGAAATTCCATTTCCTTTACTGCCGTATCTTAAGTTTGACTTCGCAGAGATCCCAGTTATAATGGCTCTTTTCTTGTTAGGCCCGTTTTCAGGTCTTGTAACATGCTTCATTTACGGGATTGCTTTGATGGCTGCACGAGGCTGGGTTCTTGGGCCGGCTATGAAGTTTATCGCTGTTGCCTCAACAATTTTAGGCTTTTTGCTCGGAACGAAAGCTAGCTGTGTTGTCAGAAAGCAACCCAGTACCTCCTTCTCTTTTACAGTAGGAACGGTTTTTAGCATTATTGTGAGAGTCTTTACCGGCACCGTTACTAACATCATTGTTCTTCTCTGGGTGGCGCCTGAGTTCTTGTTCTTTGCTCTATTGTGGTCATTATTATTCACCGGAATATTTAACCTGCTTCACACTCTTCTATCGTCGGTACCACCAGCCATAATCTTGAAGGGAGCAGCATTAAGAATCCCATGGATATCTGAAAACGCATGGTTCTTAACACTCGGTAAGAAACGAGGTTAACACACCCTACGACCGAGACTGAAGATTCTTGCTTTGATCAGTCGCTTTTGGGGTTCCACTAGCGTCTTCTCTTGCGCGTACACCAAACATTATGTATCTAAACGCTTTTTTGCGGACAACCCGACAAGCTGGCTTCATGCCCGCATTTATGTGGAAAGATGATGTAGTTCTTTTTTTCCTGTGATTTCTGAAAGTTCGGCTAGGAACTTTTGAGGAAAATTGTGACAAGTAGCGAGGGATGTTGCTAGAAACGTGGTAGCGAAGCTAAATGAGGTCGTCGTAATCGCATGCATATACGTTGACTCAACAACACCAAAGGGCATAGAGGTGCTAATCTCAAATGCAGAAAAAGCTGTTGATAATGCGTTAGAGAAACCATCCGTGTCTTCCATTCGTTTAGACCATTAGTCAACCACAAACAGACGTTTAAAAAAGAATACAACCGCCTCTCTCAATCTATATCCTAATTCAAGGATAGTTGCCTTAATCGCATATACGCCAAACATGGTTGGGTCTAATAAATGGAGACGACTCTGCATATGTTAAACTCAAACATTATACGCAACCTTTAACATTAACATAATGCTTGAGCCATATGTTGCGGTGAAATAGTCGTGGGCAAAGAAAATTGGCATGCCATAGCAGTTGAAGAAGTTGTCCACGCCTTAAAATCCAATGCTCATGAAGGCCTGAGTGCGGAAGAGGTTGGGCGTCGTCTTGGAGAGTTTGGTCCTAACGAGTTGGTTGAAGAGAAGAAGATCACTCCTCTCCAGATTTTTGTGAACCAGTTTAAGAGTATTCTGGTAATCGTGCTCATAATCGCTGCGCTCGTCTCCGGCTTTATATTGGACGAGACAACCGATATGATTCTAATATCAGTCATAATCGTGGCTAACGCTATTTTGGGTTTTGTCCAGGAGTATAGGGCTGAGAAGGCGGTTGAAGCCCTTAAGGAGATGGTTGCTCCCCATGCCCGTGTACTGCGGGAGGGAAGAGAGAGGGAGGTGGCGTCGAGGGAGCTTGTGCCTGGCGATGTCTTACTGCTTGAGTCCGGTGACCGGATTGCGGCTGACGCGCGGCTCATGAAGGTTGTGAGCATGAAGACGGATGAGGCGCCGTTGACCGGAGAATCCAAACCCGTCACAAAAGAAGTAGAGACATTAGGCGAAGATGTGCGGGTTGCGGACAGAACAAACATGGTGTACATGGGCACCCACGTAGCCTTCGGCCGAGGAACCGCCATCGTAACATCCACCGGCATGAAGACAGAGTTTGGAAAAATAGCCGAGATGGTGCAGGCCGTTGAGGAGGAGGAACCTCCTCTCAAGAAGAAGGTGGAGCACCTAGGCAGACAACTCGTGACGATCTCCACAATCCTCTGCATAATCGCAATCCTCCTAGGCATCTTCACCGGCAGGGGCTTCATCGTCATGTTCATGATAGGCGTCAGCTTCGCGGTCTCAGCCATCCCAGAAGGATTACCCGCGGTCCTCACCATAACCCTCGCCTTAGGCGTGAACAAACTCGCAAAGCAGAACGCCATCGTCCGAAAGCTCGCCTCAGTCGAAACTTTGGGTTGTACAACCGTCATCTGCTCCGATAAGACTGGTACCCTTACCAAGAACGAGATGACTGTTGCAAAGCTCTACGCAAACGGCCAAGTCATAGAAGTCACAGGCGCAGGCTACACGCCTGAAGGCGAGTTCCTCCAAAAAGAAACAGGCTTTGATCCACAAAACGACGACCACACCAAACTCTTACTGAGGATAGGCAGCTTATGCAGCAATGCGAGGATCGAGAAGGGCGAGGAAAGCTGGCAGATGATCGGCGACCCCACAGAAGGAGCTTTGGTCGTAGCTGCAGCCAAAGCCGGACTATGGCTCGACAAACTGCAAGCCCAATACCCGCGTGTAGCAGAGAACCCCTTCGCTTCTGAACGGAAACGCATGAGCACCATCCACGAAGCGGGGAAAGCTAGAGTTGCCTATGTTAAAGGCGCGCCTGAAATCATACTTGAAAGAAGCGACCGCATCTACGAAAACAATAAAATAAGAAAGCTAACTGACAGCGACCGTAAACGCATACTGGCCACAGCCCAACAGCTCGCAAGCGAAGCCCTGCGGCTGCTCGCCATGGCCTACAAAGAAGTGCCCATCGCCTCACAAGACTATGAGCCTGACCAGGTTGAATCGGACCTAGTCTTCGTCGGCATCGAGGGCATGATCGACCCAGCCAGACCAGAAGTACCAGAAGCCATCGAGAAGTGCAGGCGGGCCGGCATAAGGTCGGTCATGATCACGGGTGACCACAGGCTCACCGCGGTAGCCATCGCTAAACAGGTCGGCCTCCTCCACAGCGGAGAATCCAAAGTTTTGACAGGCGCAGACCTCGACAAGATGAGCGACAGAGACCTCGACAAGGTCGTCAACGAGGTGAGTGTCTACGCCAGAGTATCCCCAGAGCACAAGCTCAGAATAGCACAATCGCTAAAGCGCAACGGCCACATCGTAGCAATGACCGGCGACGGCGTAAACGACGCGCCTGCGATCAAGACCGCAGACATAGGCGTGGCCATGGGCATAAAAGGCACAGACGTCACAAAAGAAGCCTCAGACATGATCCTGGAGGACGACAACTTCGCAACCATCGTCACTGCGGTGGAAGGCGGACGAAACATCTACAACAACATCAAGAAATACCTGCGGCTCCTCATCACCGCAAACTTCGACGAGTTCTTCGAGATCGCCCTCTGCGCAATGGCACACCTACCTTTCACACTCCTCCCAGTCCAGATCCTCTTTGTAAACCTTATGTCGGACGGCCTACCAGCAGTAGCACTAAGCGTAGACCCACCTGACCCATATGTGATGGACCGCCCCCCGCGGGACCCGAATGAGGGCTTCCTCAAACCGATGTGGTTCTTCACAGTCTTCTCAGCGGTCATCGACTACATCACAGATGTCATCCCATTCTTGTTCATATTGACAGCGGGATTGACTTTTTGGGGACCATGGGCAGAGAACGACCCCAACCTGCTCCTGGCAAGGACAGAAGACATGGTCTCCCTAACATTCTTCGAGATCTTCCTAGCCTACGTCTGCAGAAGCGAAGATTACCCTCTATGGGAGGTAGGATGGAGACACCTGACAGAGAATAGGCTGCTGTTCTTCTCCTGGATCGGCTCATGGGCCATCACCCTCTTCATAGTCTACACCCCGGTCCTCGACGAAATCTTCCACCTGGTTTCACTACCCCTCTTCTGGCTTGCGCTCGCGATCTTCGACTCCCTATCAGCCTTCATCATATGGCCCAAAAAACTGTTAAACCGTGAAATGAATGCGAAGAACATCATACTGATCAGCGGTTGGGTGGCAGGCAGCGCAATAGCCATCTTAGATTTATTCATAACTCATAGTTTCGACGTCATATTTTGGACAGGTCTCGTGATTATGTTCCTTTTCTTCCTTATGATCTACGATGTCATCCCCATATCCCGTGCAGAAGACTACATCGACCACAAAAAACATTGAGCAAGAGTACTTGCTTCACAAGTTAGGCTGGGATCATCCAAAAGGATCTTGAATACATAATGTTTCTGAAACGATAGAAAATAAACAGAAAGAAGCCTTGAATGCCTCAAGAAAACATTGAACCCTAACTGAGCTTAATCTTCGTACTCTCGCGCGCTCTCGGCTGTTGGAACGCCAGGTAACACAGGAAACCTCTCCTTTATCTTCTGCTCCGCAAGCTCTGTGGCCTCGGCAAGTATTTTCTGCGCCTCTGAACTGGTTGCCTCAAGATTTATTGCTTGGCCAGTTGTTTCGCCCACTTCCATCACTAAGCCATCTAGGGTTTCACCGACCTTTTCTAGGCTGTAAGCCATCTCAGGAACAACACCTGTGAGCTTGTCTCTGAGCGAGTGGACTATGTTGGTCACAGGACCTATGTTTGACGCTAGGTCTCCGAAGCTTTTCACGGTTTCTAACCTAGTTACAACTTGCTCTAAGGCTAGTCGAGAGCTGAGAGTTGTCTTGCTGATCTTTCTTAATTGTGCGCACTCATTGGCATACAAGGCTGCGGCTGCCGGATCCTTCCTCTCCTGCGCTTTTACGCACTTTTGGAATAAATTTGCGTCTCTCTGCTGCAACCTACTGCTGGATTCATCTAATTTTCTTAGAAGGACTCTTAGCCTATATGTAGATCTTGAAACCTTTTCGCCTAGTGGTTCGGGACGTATTTTACCGTGTATCCTGCTAAGAATAGACTTCTTTTCTCTTCTCTCCCAGTCTTTTAATGTCAAGGCTCATCAAACTTCCTTTACATTAGATATTATTTATTAAAAATATAAGTCTATTTGAATCTGCTCTTATGATTTTCTAATCATCTATGCGCATGCGATACTGTTAAATCTTTCCATTACATTCAGATAGGTAAAGATCTCTGAGGGTGTTTGAAATGGCGGAAAACGAGTCACTCGCTTCTTTTTTGCCGAAATATTTTTTTGTAGTGAAGGGATCAGCTGTGAGTGACGTTTCAACTTTTAATGCCTTTGATGCTGCTCTTGCCGTGTCAGGTATAGGTCAGTGCAATCTAGTTTTCGCTTCATCAATATTGCCAAAGGATGCAAAGGAGATCCCGCAAACTAACATAACCCCAGGCACTATAACCTTTACAGTCATGGCTCACGCAGATGGAGTTTTCGGTGAGACTATAAGCGCAGGGATCGGTCTGGGATGGCTGACTAGAAAAGACAGGGTTGAATATGGTATTATTGCAGAAGCACACGGGATTAAAAATGAGGACGATGTAAAGAAGGAACTCTATAGAAGAATAAGGGATATGGCAAACATTCGAAAGTTAGGTCTCAAAAATTTTAAGATTGTAGCAGAATCTATTAAGGTTACAAAGAAGTATGGGAGCGTCATTGCGGCGTTAGTACTTCTACCTTAGTCATCGGGCAAGCTTTTAGAAGATTCCTACTCCACTCTTATCCGAAGCTTTCTAACTTTCTTAGGAAGCCTTATCCTTAGTATCTTGTTCTTGAAAGACGCTCTTGCCCCTTTCAACGTCACCTCGATCGGCAATCTTATCGTTTTTCGGTACTCTTGAAAGTCAATTCTACGCTGAACAGTCCCCCATCTCTCAAAGCATACCGGTTTGCACATTTTTGCTGAAATTTTTAGAGCGTTTTGAGACAACCTTATGTCGATATCCTCCTTTTTTTCTACAAAGGGCAGATCAACTGTGAGGAGTACTTCATCCGGTAGATCCCTGACATCCACTAATGGTTCAAGATAGCAGCCTTCAGCATCCCACAAAGGTCCCTCAAAAATGCTGGATTCAAGCGTCTCTTCAAACATCCTGTCTATTCTATTTTCCAGTTCTTCAAACATTTCTTGAAATCGATCCCGCGGCGAACGATCTTTTCTCTTCAAGTTCATCTCCCCATCTTAAGCATACATTGCTGGCAGTTCCAATTCTTGTTCTTTACCCATTTTCCGCATCGTCTGATCTGTTCTCCTCATAAGGTCTCGCATCTTAACTCTGATTTCCTCGGCTTTTTCCAGAAGTTCATTGACATTAACCTTAATGTCCAGAAGCTTGGATAGAGTCTCTAGAACTGAGGCAGCAGCTCCAGGGTCAGGATATCGTCCATAAGCTTGAGCCAAGATAGCTGCTGCTGGAAGTTTTTCTTTCAACGCTTCACGAAGAATCATGGGATAGGGCCCCACCATTATTCCCTCGCTCAATTTCTCGATTTTCGCTTTTTCTAATATTCTTCTTGCCTGTTCATTCGTTTCGACGCTATAACACTCAGGTTTTTCTATGTCGGTGCGGTTGGGCACGTTTATGCCTCCGAGCATGAGAATGATCAGGGGATCCTTTTCCTTAGCCCACTTAACTATGCTTCTTGCTAGTGGTCGCACTATTTCTGTTGGCAGTGGCATCTCAGAAGTGATGAGCAGGAGTTTGTCTTTGCTGTAGATGCGGACTGGATCGAAGATTCTTCCTTTATGGAGGATAATCATGGGTGGGAGTAGATCCGACTTGATGTACCCTATGTTTTTCATTTCTTGTGAACCGGCAAGAAGCGTAGAAGCGATCACTCCTACAAGACCTACGCCCGGTAGCCCAACAATAACGACTGGTTTTTCGACTTTAACTGACGACGTTTCGATTATCTCAAGTTCAGTCACCTTTTCCATATCAGACATCTCAATTCGGGTATCGTCTTTTAATCTTTAATGCGGAAAACGTGGGTATCGTTGACAAGAAAATAAAACTTGATTTTGCCTCCTCTCTTCAAATTGATATCTGAGGAAAGCTCAGCTACGATATTCTGGTCTTCTATCTTTGCATATATGCGGTTCGTCTTTCCTAGAAAAGCGACATTTGCCACTTCACATTCTAGCACGTTATGTTCCTCCTTTGGTGTTCTAACCATAAAATCTTCAGGTCTAACGGCACATATAACTTCATCGTTTTTTTCAATCTTAAACTCTGGGGGTCTCGCCTCGATCTCCTTTCCAAATCTCGTCTTCACGTGAACAAAATCTCCAAGTTCGGTTATTTTTCCAGGCAGAAAGGTGCTTTGACCTATAAAGTCTGCAACAAAGACGCTTCTGGGTTTTTCATAGACCGCTTTGGGTGAATCAATTTGTTGTATCGCACCACTCCGCATCACTGCAATCAAATCGGAGATGCTTAGAGCTTCCTCTTGATCATGAGTCACATAGATTGTGGTGATGCCTAACTCTTCTTGAATTCTCATAATCTCGTGACGCATCTCAAGGCGAAGTTTTGCGTCCAAGTTGCTCAGTGGCTCATCAAGAAGGAGCAGCTTTGGTTCAATAACCAATGCTCTCGCAAGGGCAACCCTCTGCTGCTGTCCACCACTGAGCTGGAAGGGCATCCTGCCTCCCAGATGTTCTAGGTCAACAAGCTTGAGAGCCCTATCGACCCTCTCATTAATTTCTTTTTTTGAAATCTTGCGAATCTTTAAACCATAAGAGATGTTTTCAAATACGTTTAGGTGAGGCCATAAAGCGTAGTTCTGGAAGACCATTCCGGTGTTCCTTTCGTAGGGCTGAGTGTCTGTGATGTCTTCACCATCGAAGTAGACCTTGCCGTCGTCTGGGACTTCAAAACCAGCTATGATCCGCAATAGTGTTGTCTTCCCGCAACCGCTAGGTCCAAGGACGGTGAAGAATTTTCCTTCCTCAATCTCCATCGTAACCCTATCGCAAGCAACTACCTCGCCGAATTTTTTATTTATATTGTCTAAGTTGACCTTGACCATAGGAACTGTTCACCAATCAAAAACGTTTCATTATAATATATTTTTGAATATAATTTAAAGCCCGGTTAAAGCGGTCGCTCTCTGTCCCAGCAATCTCGTAGAAATTATGAGGATGACTGTCTGTACAACCATCAACAATACGCCCAAAGCAGCCGCATAGAAAGGCCCTGCGCCAAGTTGCACCAGTACGTCTTGGATCTTCCAAGTCATAGGAGCATAATCAGGATTCACGTCCCCGAACATCAAGCTCGTGCTGACCTCGGACATAGAGTACACAAAAGACAACATTGAACCAGCGAGGACATTTATGGCTATTAGGGGCAATGTAATCTTCAGTATGGTGCTCAATCTTTTTGCACCTACGTTCAAGGACGCCTCCTCAAATTCAACAGGCGTCTGCTGGAGGCCTGCGTAAGCACCCCTCACTGTGAATGGAAATTTTCGGATAGTGTAACTCATTACTAATAGTGGAATAGGATTTATAATGGGGCTGATAGGCGTCTTCAGGAACATTGTAAAGAACCCTATGGCCATGACTACGCCAGGTATTGCCACAGGCAAAGTAACAACCGTATCCAAAATGCCCTTGCCCGGAATATGCTTTCTGTCTATAATGTAAGCGGCGCTTGTTCCGAGCACCGCTATCAAAATCGTAGCCACTGTGGAGTAAATGAAACTGTTGATTATGGAATTCGCAATAGCTGGTTTTGTAAACAATATACTGTAATTGTTCAGGGTCATCTTGGTTGGGAAAATTGTGTTGCCCCAATAATCAGTTATAGACATCAAGAAAACGCCGACGTGGGGAATGAGTGATACACATAAGAGTGAGATCAGAAAGAAGTAGAAAAGCGACGTTCCTTTCTTTCCCACCTTACTTAATCTTGGTTTTCTTGTCCCGCCTCTACTGATGATCGCGTATCTTCTCAGAGACACGTATCTTCTGATGACGAAAAAACCGATTATGGCAATTGCTAGGAGGATTACGCTCAACGTAGGCGCTATGGGATCTATCTCGCCCGTAGGTGAGAAGATTCTCTTGAAAATTTCGAAGGGCAATGTTTTTGCTGCCTGACTGGCCTTGAAGACGACAGGGGTTCCCAAATCCTCCATACTCAGTATTAAAGTGAGAATGGCGCCAGCCTCGATTCCAGGCAATGCCAATGGGAATGTTACGGTTCGAAATAGGTGGAATGAGCTTGATCCCATGTTCTCCGCCTGCTCCTCCAAGGTGGGATCGATATTGACGAAGGCAGAATAGGCATTTAGGTATACTATGGGGTAAAAGTTTAAGATCTGGATAAATATCATGGCCGCAAAACCGTCTAAGACTACCTTGAAAGGCAGAATTTTGAAAACATCAAATAGCAGGCGGTTAATTATCCCATTTTCCCCAATCATACGCCTGATCCCTATCGCGCCAACGAACGGTGAAGATAGCAAAGAAACCAATAATGCAGTCCTGAAGCATGCTTTTCCAAAAAAATCATATCTAGCCATGATAAACGCTA
>Ga0172365_10003491_pt1 | contig 11715 bp, 14 predicted proteins | sample LakKivSesite48cm_FD_114535 | JGI IMG/M metagenome (GOLD analysis project Ga0172365, IMG submission 114535) | Sediment microbial communities from Lake Kivu, Rwanda - Sediment site 48cm | ecosystem: Environmental > Aquatic > Freshwater > Lake > Sediment | place: Rwanda: Western Province, Lake...
GGCCCCCCCCCCTTTTTTATAGTGCCGGAAAACTCCCCTTTTTTAGGGCGTGCAAAAAGTCCGGCGAGGAGCTGCGGCAATGGGCATCCCCTGAAGTTGTCGCCCCTCTTTATTATGTCTCTCTGATATATTGGGACTTGACAAGACTCTCCGCGTATGCTAAATTATGCTTGAAAACATGAAAGACAAGACCTCCATGAGCTCTCGCTCTCTCGCCGTTGTCCCCAAACGTTCCTCCTCATTGGCCGCGGTCCGCTCCTCCATTGTGGAGACTTTTCTCTCCGGGAGGAACCGGAGAACCTTTGAGGCCTACGGGCAAGACCTTCAAGACTTCGCCCGTCACCTCGGAGTGAAGACCGCGGACGAGGCCGTCCGTCAATTACTTGAGCATGGGAAAGGAGCGGCCAATGCTACGGCCCACGCCTACCGGGCCGCCCTCTTGGACCGTGGACTCTCTCCTTCCACCGTGAACCGCCGCCTTGCCGCTCTTCGTTCACTCGTGAAACTGGCCCGCCTCTTTAACCTCGTGGACTTCACCTTGGACGTGGAGAGTGTGAAGTCCAAGCCCTACCGGGACACGAGAGGACCGGGCCGCTCCGGTGTCCGCCTCCTTCTGGACGAGTTGGACCGCCGCTCCGATATGAAGGCGAAGAGAGACCGGGCTCTCGTCCGTCTTCTCTATGACCTCGGGCTCCGCCGTGGTGAGGCCGTGGCCCTTGACCTTGTGGACTTGGACCTCAAGGCCGGGACGGTGTCAATTCTTGGGAAGGGACGGACGGAGAAAGAGACGTTGACTCTCCCGGGACCCACGAAGTCCGCTCTTGAGGCTTGGGTGTCCGTCCGTGGCATGGAGGACGGGCCTCTCTTCTTGAACTTTGACCGCGCCTCCAAGGGACAACGTCTCACCGGCCGCTCCGTGGCCCGGGTCTTGGCCGTCCTTGGAGACGCCGTGGGCCTCACCGTCCGCCCTCATGGTCTCCGCCATGCCGCTATAACGGAGGCCTTGGACCTCACTAATGGGAATGTCCGAATGGTCCAAAAATTCTCAAGACACCGGGACTCCCGGGTCCTCGCCCTTTATGATGATAACCGCCAAGACTTCGGCGGAGAAGTGGCCCGCAAAGTGGCGGAGAACGTATGACACGGGAATTTGGATTTAAAGGGTGTCAACGTCCACAATAGCATAAACGGGAACGTTTAAGCCAAAGGAGTCAATATGAACGGAGTTAAATTGACCGGCCTATGGAAGAACACAAGCAAGGACGGGAAACCCTACCTCTCCGGGTCCCTCGGGGCGGTCCGCGTCCTCGTCTTCCCCAATGAATACAAGAAGGGAGAGAAAGACCCGGGCTTCACCCTCTTTCTCTCTCCCAAGGAAGAGAAGGGCTCCAAGGCCTCGGAAATGAAGCCCCTTGACCCTTTCTCGGGAGTCTAACATGAGACCCGGAGACCGGGACCTCGTGGCCTTCTTGGACGAGGAGGTCCTCCCCTACTTGTCCGTGGAGGCTCTCTATTCGGACGTGGCCTTCACGTCTCGGGGTGGCCGCTATTGGAGAGGCCCATGTCCCCTCCACGGGGGGAAAGACCCTAACTTCTCCGTAGACACCGTCACCAAGGGGTGGACTTGTTTCTCCCGTTGTGGGAGCGGGTCCGCCGTGGCCTACATAAACGGAGGGACCACTCCCCACGGCCGGGACTTCGTGGAGGCGGTCAAGAAACTGGCCGCCCTCGCCCGTGTCCCCTTCCCCGAGAGGGAGAGGACTCCGGAGGAGGTCAAGAGGGCGGAGGAATGTGACCGGAGAGAGGCTCTCCTCCGTTCATTCTTGGCCTATGTCCAAGGGAACCTCGGGGAAGACGCCGGGAAGGACGCCCGGGCCTACCTCGAACGCCGCGGACTGGAAGGCTCTCACCTTGGGGACCTTGGCCTCTATACCACGAAGGAAGAGACCCTCGCCGTCCTCACCTCCAAAGGTTTCTCCGTGGACGAGGTGGAGGCCTCGGGAGTCGTCCATGATAAACGGTGGGAGGGCCGTCTCATTATTCCGTGGCGGGACCGGTGGGGACGCCTCGGGACATTCGCCGCCCGGGACCTCACCGGGAAGGCGGAGGAGGCGGAGAAGTACCTCTATATGACCACGAAAGGGTGGGCCAAGAGGAAAGAGGACCTCGTGGCCTTTGGCCTTGACCAAGCCCTCTCCAAAAGACCGGCCTTTCTCGTCCTCGTGGAGGGGCTTCTTGACGTTGTCCACCTCCAAGCCCGGGGCTTCTTGAACGTGGCCGCGGTGGGAGGGGAGGGAACCGAATTGAAACCCGATAGGTGGGAAGTCTTGTCCTCCTTCGGGGTCTCGTCCGTGGTCCTCCTCTTGGACAATGACGCGGCCGGGGTGGAGGGAACGTTGGCCGCGGTGGACAATGTCCGAAAGGTCCGCAACGTCCGAAACGTTCCCGTTTTATACGTTGTGGACCCCGTCCACCTCGGGGACTCTAAAGACCCGGACGAACTCGTCCGGAAACATGGGACGGAGGCTCTCCTCTTCGCCCTTGAAAAGAGGGAGCCCGCTCCCTTCTTCGTGGGGGGACGCCTCCTCAAGGACGTGACACCCAAGAGCCCCGTTCACGAGAGAGAAGAGGCCGCCGCTAAACTGGCCGCCTACGCCGAGACTCTCCGCGGGGAACGGTCCGCCCTATACGTTGAAGACCTCGTCCGCTTGGCCTCGGACAAGACGGGCTACTCTCCCGCCGCCCTCGCGGACGTGGCAACGCGCCACGGGGAGCGCCGCCGTCTTGAGGAGAGGGAGCGCCTCATGGACACGGCCCTCCGTAAAGCGTCTATGGAACGGACCCGAGGAGCGGACCCCTTGAACGTGGCCGAGGACCTTATGGAGACATTGTCCTCCGTGAAGGGCCAAGCCGTTGACTCGCCTCTCCCCTTCTCCGTTGACCGCTTGGACCGGGAAAGTCGGGAATTGGCCGCGGGGAAGTCCTCGGGGTGGTCCGCCTTGGACCGTCAAGAGGTCTTCTTTAACCCCGGAGAGCTGGCCGTCTTGGCCGGGAGAACGGGACATTGTAAAACCTCCGTCCTCGTGGGTCTCCTTGTGAATTGGGCCAAGGCCGTGGAGAATGACGGCCGGGACGAGGTCTTGGTCTTCTACTCTCAAGAAGAGCCCGAGGTCCGAATATACCACCGCTTAATTAGTCTCTTGGCCGCCTCGTCCGGGTCCGGGTGGACGGTCAACGAAGTGAGAGACTTTCTCCGTGGTGGATTTCCCTCACGCGGGGAGGACTACCTTTGGACCGGGACGGAGGACTCTCTCAACAAGGCAAGGGAGACCCTCCGGAAGTGGGAGACTCGTCTCCTCGTGGTCCACCGTCCCTCTTGGACCGTTGAAGACATAGAGGTCCACGCCCGAGACGTGGCCGCTCACTATAACACGGGAGCCGTCCTTCTGGACTACCTTCAGAGAATACCCGCGCCCGCCGGTGGGAGGTATGACCGCCGGGACATAGAAGTCTCCACCGTGGCCCGCCGTCTCAAGGCCTTGGCCGTGGACTTGTCCGTCCCCGTTGTGGCCGGGGCTCAAATAAACCGGGAGGCGGTCCCGGACAAATACCGGGAGAAAGTGGGGAAGGCCGCAAGTTATGATGAGGCGAAGAAGGAAATAAAGAAGGCCCGCCCGGACCTCTACCACATACGGGAGGGAGGAGCGGAACAAGAGGCGGACTTGGTCTTGGGTCTCTTGAACTACGCCGCGGACTGGAGGACGGAAGAGGCCCCGGTCCGTCAAGTCCCGGACGTGACACGCCTTGAAGTGGGAACACTCAAGAACCGCTACGGGACGCCCGGACGGTGGGCCGCTCTCGCCTTTGAAGGACGATTTAACTTCATTCGGGACTCGGACCGTGACGAGGTCTAAAGTGTATTCATTCACCCAAGCGGCCTTGAACATGGACAAAAACAAGGCCAAGGGGACACCCTCCGGAAAAAAACACGCTACGAGCCCCGTAGAGGCGTTTTCTTCGGCCGGTCCGAGGTCTATGTCACGGACTTTTGGCCTTTCCCCACAAGACGAGGCCCGCCTCCGCAATTTGTCACTTGAAGAACTGGCCGCGGAGGGAATGGTCTTGGAAGTATGGTCCGAAGTCTTGGGAGAGACCATTCTCCTCGTCCCGGACGACTACACGCCCGCTCCGGAGGACCCCGTCACCTATACTCATGAGGAAATAAAGACCCTCATGGAGGCGGACGAGAATTTGGTCAAGGACACTCACCAAATAAAAAAGACATTCAAGGCCCGGGTCCTTGGGACGAAGAAAATAGAGGAGGCCGAATGAGTGAGGAACGTTCTCCCGCCATTGTGTCTCCGTTTCCCCGGGTCTTCGCCGTGGTCTCTCAAAAGGGTGGAAGTGGAAAGACCACCGCGGCCGTCAATTTGGCCGCCGCCCTTGGAGAACTGGACCGCCGCGTCCTCGTGGTGGACCTTGACCCTCAAGCCACGGCCTCCAATTGGCTCGGGATACGGGACGGAGGACGAGGTCTTCTTGACCTCTTCACCGGAAACGGGAACCTTTTGGACCTTGTCCACGAAACGGACGTTTCCAACGTTTCCGTTATTCCCTCCTCCCCGTGGCTCGTGGGAGCGGAGAAGGCTCTCGCCTCCGAATATGGAGCGGAGACAATTCTCCGGGACCATATAGAGACACTCCCGAAGAGGTGGCATTATATTTTTCTTGACTGTCCTCCCTCCCTCGGGACCATCACGGTCAACGCCTTGGCCTCCGCTCCGGAGGTCCTTGTCCCCGTGGCCGCTCAATTCTTGGCTCTCCCGGGGCTCTCACAATTACTCAAGACCGTGGACGTGGTGAAGGAACGCCTTAACCCGCGCCTCCGGGTCTCCGGGATTCTTGCTTGTCGTGTGGACGCCCGGACCCGCTTGTCCTTGGACGTTGTGGAGGAACTCCGGAAGAAATTTGACTCCTTGGTCTTCAAAACCATGGTCCGGGAGAACGTCCGCCTTGCGGAGTGTCCTTCATTCCATAAACCCATAACCCTCTATGACACGAAAAGTCACGGGGCGGAAGACTTCCGCCACTTGGCCGCCGAGGTCATAGGACACGAGAGGAGAAAAAGACAATGACTCCAAGAAAGACAATTGGTGAGACCCCGTGGGACGCGGTGGTCCCTCCCAAAGTGGAGACCACCAAGAGGGCCGTCATCACGAAGAAGACCACGGCCGCTCCCAAGCCCAAGGCCACGAGGAAGGAAGGGAAGGAACGTTTGACCGTCCACCTCCCCGTGGAGGTCATAGAGCGGGCCAAGAACGCCGTTTATTGGTCCCCGGGGCTCACTTTGGCCGGTCTTGCGGAGACCTCTTTCCTCAAGACCCTTGAGAGAATGGAGAAGGAGAACGGCGGACCGTTCCCTCACCGGAAGACAGAACTTAAAGGCGGGAGGCCTATAAAATGAGAAAACATGAACCCACGCCCACTCCAACGGTCCCGAAGGAGGTCCTCACCACGAGAGAGGCCGCGGCCTACCTCTCCATAAGCCTTCCCACGCTCTTCCGCCTCACGAGAGCGGGGGAACTGCCTCACCTCCGAATTGGACGGGTCCTCCGATACCGGAGAGAGGACTTGGAGGCCTTCTTGGAGTCCCGGACCACTACGGAATGGAGAAACTTTAACCCGTCCCGGAAGAAGACCGCGGACGCCTCCAAGGATGAATGACCCGGAGGAGAATATGACCACGGCAGAAAAGCGGGCCAAATTGGAGGAGCTTGGTCTCTCCCCCTTGGACATAGAGGAGAGACGAATAACCTACACGAAACGCGGCTGGGAGGCCTACGAGGAACAATGGCCTTCTTGGGAAGTCCACCTCCGGGGCCTCATTGGAGACGTGGTCCACGTCCTTGACCTCGGAGAACTGGACGATCGGACCGGGAAAATACTGGAAATTGGAAGGAGGCTCGCGGACGAGGAACCCACTCCGGAGTCTTCGGAGACTGTCAATTGAATGAGTCCCTAAACATACATTATGGGACACATAATAACGGAGGACTCAAGGAGTCAATTGCGTGAAGGAGGAATGTGCATGGTGGTGGTCGGGTGGAGTGGACATCAGCCCCTTGCCCGATTGCGTTGTCCATTCCATCCTGCCCGTGTCGATGAATGTCGTGGCGGCGATCCGGCGGGCTGAGGATCATGTAGCAAAAGGGCTCGAAGCGGTGCGCCTTCAACCAATGAGGGAGAGGCAGGCCGCGGAAGAGGTCAGAAAGGACATGGCCAAGGCCACGGATGCGATCATGCAGGCCCAGTTGAAAAAGAAGCTGGGCGGGTAAGTCGCCAAAGGCGAGGGCGTGTCATAAGGAAGCGAGCACAGGAGAATAAAGAAAAGGGGAACATATGAGAAGTCGTTTCAAGGTGAAGTTGCTGATCCTGGTTTGTCTGATCGTTTTCCCATCAGTTATCTCATTCGGTCAGGACGTGGCAGTCAAGGTGCAACTCGACACCATTAACGGCAAAGTACCCTTGGCCTTGGCGCATCTGTGGGGGCAGACGATTAGGGGTTTAACAGCGAGTGATGTCGTTTACGAAATGGCCGATGTCGAGATAGAGAACAACTCCGCGCAATCAAGGACGTTTAACCTTAAACTGGAACTTCAAGGACTTGGGTCTGCGACCATGAAGACGGTCGAGGTTGGTCCGATGACAAAGACGGTTGTGCGAAGCTCGCCGGGCCTCGATTGGAATCTGGCCAGCAGTTATGTGGACGAACGCGTGGTGAAGTTATCGGTTGTGTTGGAGGAAGGACAGAACGTTGTCTATTCGGATGTGTTAAACGTCCCGCTCATGGGCAAGGACGACATCCCGATGTACTCCAACTCCAAGCCTTTATACTTTTTCCTGGTTACCCGAGTCCAACCGAAGTCCAGACTTGTCAGCCAGGTCCTCAGCGAAGCATCGAAAAGGTGGGGATTCCAGTTGCGTCCGGGTATAGTCGGATACCAGGGCTCGAACAATCCTGATCAGATGAAAGAGGACATCCGAAAAATCTACAAGACCATCCAGGCCATGAACTTCAACTATGTCAACACGCCGGTCTCGTTCGAGGAGGGATACCAAAGGATAAAGACGCCTGCCGAGGCTCTAGAGATGAAGACGGGCAATTGTATCGACGGTACTCTAGTATTTGCTTCCTGCATTAGCGCCATCGGCTATAACGCCATCATTGTTATAGTGCCCGGTCATGCGTTCGTGATCGCTACGATACCGCCTCCCGACTTGGAAGGAACCAGGCAAGCTCGGCGACAAATTCAGTCCATGACTCTTAACGCAGGGCAACCCGCGTTGCCGAGGTCTTTCGCCGCGTCTTGGTTCCCCATCGAGACGACTGTACTCCAGGCGCGATCGAAGCAAAACTTTGCGTTGACGCGGATGTCGTTTGAGGAAGCGATGAACATCGCTGTGAATGAATTGGCGTCGGCCGGGCCGTCCAAAGTTGTCCTGATTGATGTGGAGGCGTGGCGTGCTTGCGGTTTGCTCCCTGCACCGGAGGTCCGGTGAGAAAAGGAGACTAAGGATGACGCCAAGTGACTGGATTTCTGCGGGTTTGTCCCTCGTTGCTATTGTCCTGGTCTTCATCCCAAGACAAATCCCCTATGGGTCGGTCATGGATCATCTTGGGGAACTCGGTCCTGATGGCAAGCCGGTACCCAATAAATGGATGGTACGTCAGGCGAGAAGAGACCGAATGCTTCGCTGGGCACTTGTTGCGGTTGCGTCGGGCGGATTGATCAAGATCATAATGAGAAATTTAGGATTGTAAGGGCCTGCCTCATGAGTGAAAAAAGGACCGCCGCAAGCCGTAGGAACGCCCTCAAGTCCACCGGCCCACGGACACCGGAGGGGAAGGCGAAAACCGCTCTGAACGCCCTTAAACACGGTCTCCGGGCCACTTCTTTGGCCGTCCCCGTCCTTGAGAACCCCGAGGACTGGGAGGTCCACCGTCACCTCGTCCTCCGGGACCTTTCGCCCGGGGGCTACTTGGAGACCATATTGTCCGAGAGAGTGGCCGCAACCCACCGCCCACGTTGACGGAGCGGACGTTAAAAGACTATTGACTGCCCGAGAGGGGAAGACATGACGGAAGACATGAAGGACAAGACCCCGGATGACGTGAAGGTCCAAGACGCCGAGGACTCGGCCTTTGAGGCCCGCTTGGAGGTCTTCACGTCCACCATAAAAGAGAGACTCCAAAAGGGAAGTGACTATTTGACCCAAGAGGAGAACGTCCTCGTGGACCTCATAAAGGGAGGACTTGAGACTCTTAAACACGCCATAGAAGACCCTGAGGAAAAAGAGGTCACTTGGGAGAACCCATGGGTGGAGGCCCGCTATCCGGTGGAATGGGACTGGGAGCGGGGCGGTCTTTTATTCTCTACTCCGGACCTTCCGGAGTCCGTTTTTGACGCCCTCTTCAAGGGAGACGTTGACCCGCGGGAATTGGCTCTCTCCCTCCCGGTCCGTGAGGTTATGTCCCTCCACCTCGTCAAGGCCTACTTTCCGATGTTCCTTCAAACAATGACCAAACAAGTGGCCATCCACGTCAAGGGTGGTGAGCCGGTGGGCTATTTCTTCTTGGACCCAAAGGTCAAGGAAGAACTGGACGCCCTCCCCACCCAAGAAGAACGGGACGCCCGCATGGGTGAACTTATGGAGCCCTTCAGTATTGGAGGCCTTGTCATATCCGAAGAAAGGTCCGCGGTGGTCTCCTTCGGGGAAATACCTCCGTCATTGGAGGAGTGGGAAAAGACCATAGAGAATAAATTGGAGGACCTTCCTCAATTGACCTTCACGGGAGACGTTGAAGGACTACCCTTCCGGGGCTCCGTGGTCCTTAACTTCCACCCTCTCGTGGTGGACGAAGACAAGAAGGAGGCCTATTTCCCCATAGTCACGGGCTTGGCCTTTGAGCCCACGGAAGAACCCGTCCCCGAGAAATGGAGGGACATTTCCGAGTGGGCCAAGGTCGAGTTGACCTTGGGTCCGGTCTCGTGGTCCGAGAAGGACCGGGAGGCCTTGTGGAGACTTCTCCTTGGGGACTTTATAGAAGAACTCCGGAAGAAATTAAAACCCGAGGTGGAGGAAGAGGTCCGGGCCGTCCAATTCTTCACTCCCAAGGAACCCGAAGAGGCCACGGCCGCCTTGGTCCCGGTCTCCATAGGGGCTCCACCTCCGGAGCGCCGCCCCACGCCGGGAGTGGCTTTTGGACGGACTATCGCAAGTGTCCAAGCCATGAACATTCTCAAGGACGCCTACAAGGTCCGCCTCCCGAAGAAGTGGTCCAAACTCCCACGGTGGGAGAAACTCATGGAGGACGAGGTCCGGGACATTCAAGAGGAAGAAGGAGACCGCGCCTTTGAGGACTTGAGGAAGACCACCGGGGACAAGGACCAAAGGGGACCACTTCTCCGCCGTGTCACGAAGGCGGACGGAAGGCAGGAAGTCATCCTCACCGCCGAGGCTCAAGTCCGCCTAAGACGCCGGGTGGGCCTCGGCCGGGGCTATGTAGGAATTGACAAATACGGCCAAGAGCGTCTCTTCAAGCTCTTTGTCTTGGGCCGTGGAGGACTCTTGGAGGTGAGTCTCTCGTGGCATGGCCTCGCCGGTCCGCTCGTGGACGAGTGGAGGAGTGAACTCAAAAAACAAGCGGAGGAATTGGCCCGGGACCTCAAGAAAGAGGCTCCTCTCTTCGCGGAATTGGACGAAGAGAAGAGGAAGAGGGTGGACTCTCGACTCTCCCAAATTACTCTTTGGGAAGACGGCCGCCGTGTTATGGAGGCCATTCTCGGACAAGTGGGAAAACAACGGCGGAACCCCGTGGAAATTCCCGCCGAGTCCTTCCGTATTCTCTTTTGGCCCAAGAAGGCGAGGTCCCGGGACTGGCCGCAAAATTGGAAACAACGGGTGGAGGGAGCCCTCTCCGCCTTGGTGGCCCTCACGTTTAACGTGAAGACATACCGGGCGGAAACCGTGAGAGCCTATGGGTCTATGGTGGGCCAATGGGTCTATAAACCTCTTGGACCCGGGGCCCACGGAGACGGGGTCTATATTATTGACGTTTCCTCGGGCTTTATAGGGTGTCTCCAAGTCTTCCAGTCCGAAAAACAATTACTCCGGAGCGGACGCGAGGCGGTCACTTTCCACTTCACCAAGGACCTCACCAAGGAAGAGAGGAAGGCCCGTGGGTGGACCAAGGGTGAGAAGGCCGTGGACACCTTTGTCTCCTTTGACGCGGGGCGGTCATTCTACAACGCCGCCGCCGGTCTCACGTCCACACAAGAGAACCTCCTCCACTTCATAGAGTCAAACATAACCCTCCGGAAGAACACGGCCCGGGAGGGAAACAAGTCCGCTCAAGTCCACCCCAAGGCCAAGGACGCGGACCTCCCTCGTCTCTATGGGACGGACTTCTGTCCTCTCCTTCCAGAAGGTCAAAAATTCTTCGGAGCCCTCGGCCACTTCACGAGGAACGCGGAGGCCGGTTTTACATTGTGGGGAACTCCAAGCCGTCCCGCCCGTCACCCCGGAGGTCTCCTCTTCCACATGGGACACACACTTCCCTCCGGGTCCGCCCGGGCCAAGCGGGCCGAGGTAGTGACAAAAGCCCTTGAAGACATTAGAGCCGTGGTGGTAGACTACCTCGGGGGAATTGTCACGGGCTACAATAACGGGGAATGGAAGACCTTTCAGAACTTCACGGCCTTGGAAGAGAAGACCCTAACACGCCGCCTCCGAATCTTCTTTTTCCTCCCGGAGGACTGGGAGGCGAAGAGACGGGCCAAGTGGGAGGAGACCACCGGCCGCCGCGTCACGGAGGACGTGGCAGAGGCCGAGAGGGAGACGTGGGAGAAAGAAACTGAAGAGGGAGTCCTCGGGTCTCAAATAGCCTCGGAGGAAACGGGCTTCCGTGGGTGGCCTCTCCATGACCGCCTCCGGGCCATGATGAAACGCCGGGGACTCCGTCAAAAGGACTTGGCCCCATTATTTGGAGTGTCACCGCCGGTCATTACATATTGGCTCAAAGGAACGGAGCCCGAGGAGGACGGGAAAGTCCACGGCCTACCTATTCCCGAGGACGTGGCCCCGCTCGTGGTCCGATGGGTGGAGACTGGGGTCTCTCCCACGGCGGAAGAACTCAAGGACATAAACGCCCGGAGAGCCCTCAAAAGGCCGGGAAAGAAGAAGGGGAAAAATTAAGGTCCCGCTCACCCTCGGGACCCCAAAATTAAGGTCCCGCTCACCCTCGGGACCCCAAAATTAAGGTCCCGCTCACCCTCGCGGGCCTTTTTATATGGGGAGAGGACCGGACATAATAGACTCATAATAGAGTCATAAGAAGGCGGGCCGTCTTCTTAACGGAGACGGCCGCCCTTTTGGAAGTATTGACCCCAGGCGTCGATGTCTTCATCCTGTCCCCTTCTTCGCCAGGAAGAAGTCGTTAAGGTCTTTCCCTTCATCCAGGATCAGCTGAAGCGGCGCGGGATGACCGGCGCGGATGAAACGCCTGGCGATGTCCCTGGTCCCCTTCCGGCCGGCGTCGTCGGCGTCCATGACCAGGATGACCGTCTTCCCCCGGATGTCCAGCGCCAGCCGGTCCAGGAAGTCCACATTGACAAATCCAGATTTTGAGTTATATTATGGTATATAAGGAGATGA
>Ga0172365_10003493_pt1 | contig 11714 bp, 19 predicted proteins | sample LakKivSesite48cm_FD_114535 | JGI IMG/M metagenome (GOLD analysis project Ga0172365, IMG submission 114535) | Sediment microbial communities from Lake Kivu, Rwanda - Sediment site 48cm | ecosystem: Environmental > Aquatic > Freshwater > Lake > Sediment | place: Rwanda: Western Province, Lake...
ACCTTCTTTGCTGAACGCGAGATCCTTAGACGTCAAGGATTTCTGTATGCTGGCCTTTGAGTCGTTGACGGCCCTGTTGTAATCACCAATTGATTTGACATCACCAGTCAGGGTCAGCTGCTTGTCTGCCAACTTCCTCTCGTTCTCAACAAGCTTCCTGACTGAAGGGTCAAGTGAGTTGTACTTTTGATTGATATCTTGTTCAACCTTGAATCTGTTCTCATCGTTTTTGTCAAGATTATCACGCTGAACCAGCAGGCTTCTCGCCTCTCTGGTTTGAGCATCCATCCTGGCCTTTTCCTGTGGGCCTTTCTTATTAATCTCACTCTGGGCCTCGTCGACACTCTTCTGGTACTGAGCGCGCTGGGCTTGATTTCGATCTCTCAGAGCCGTCAGAAGGCCGACGGTAACATTATTTGCATCGCCTTGGAACTCCTTCGATAATCCTCCGGTTGCAAGCATTTTGGCGTAACCTGGATTGCCAGTCATGGTGCCGGCCGTGTTGTTTCCAAGCATAATGGAAGCATCGGTCATCATATTCTGGATTTCATCAAATGAATACTTTCCCAGTATGGCGTCAGCAGCCTTGTTCATTCTGGACGACGAACGAGCAGAACGCGCCGCTATTGTTGAATCAGCTTTTGATTGAGGACCAGTGAAATAAGAACGAGCCCTGTCAATGTTTGCTCTACTTGCTGATGCAAACACGGTCTCGTCACCAAGATTGACCGTTCCATGCAGAACTGCCGCACCTCGCACGGCATCTCCTCGGACAGACCTGTCAAATCCCTCTGACCCCATCGCTATCAAGCCCTTTTCAATAATGTTCGCACCAGATCTGCGAACAGACCTGGCCCAGTCAGACGTTTCCTTCAACATGCTGCCTGAGAGATTGTACAACCATTCGCCACCACTATCCCCCCAAGCAGTCATGGCCCGCATTGGTTTTGTTTTCCCAAGAAGCTTCCAGAATCCGGATGGCGTATTCAGAGACGCCCTCTGAACAAGATCGTCAGCCTGCATTGCGCGCTGCCGTGTGCCGAATCCCTTATTGCTTGACAGTAGCCATTCAGCCAGAAGTCTCTGGTCTCTCGGGTTCTGTGCATGCATTCCGGCAAACACTACAGCCTGGTCTTCAAGCTTGCCTCCACGCTGTTCTCGCCACAGGTTGAACGCCTGCATGGACATCTGAGAACGGGCTTCATCATTCAGGCTGTTGTAGAAGTCCTCTTTCATGAATGGGAATCGAACTCTCGACGACCCCATCGCAAACCCTCGTGCTGCAGAACCCATCACAACACCGTACGCGCTCTCCTTGCCCGTCAAGAGCTTCTCCATGCGCGCAGCATTCGTCGTGCCATCAGGGTTCATTGCGTACGCAGCCATTCGCGTACCAATCGACGAGTTCATGAGGATGTTCATCTGGGCGGTCGCTATGGTGGCGCCAGCCTGAGCAACACCACCGGCCCTCTGAACCGCGTACGCTCCAGAAACTGACCCCTTGGTTATGGCTGCGGCCTGCATTGCACCGGTCTGGAACATTGATGCTCCAACCGATGCGTTCCAGCTCGTTCCTTGAACCGCCTGCGCACCATGGGCGCCGAGCACCATTGCATTTGATGCCCCTATACCAGTCATCGCACCGATTGCCGACGCCTGCTTAATCTGCTGCTTGACCTGGGCGAACGAATTGAATCCGGCCCCCTGAAGTTCCTTGATCACAGACATTCCACCCTCAAGGGTGGTCTTCATTGTCTTGACCACAAGCTCAGCCGTTTCTTTCAGTTCTTTGAAATTCTTGAGATACTGCTGCGTTGTGCCAGACATCTTACCTGGCCCAGCTGCAGATATCATATCGTTGGAGAGCGCGATCTTGTTGATCGACATCTGCTGGGCGGCCGAGAAGAACCCACCACCACGCGCCATCTCACCGGCCATGGACGCACCAAGAGACGTCGACTGAGTATACGACAATCCACCCTTGAATCCAAGCCTGTCCCTGTATTGATCAAGATCATTTGCAGTAGCGTGCATGAACTTCTGACGCTCAAGCGTTTTGGTAATGCCATTATCAAGAAATTGCATCGGAACCATTGGAGCCAAAAGACCAACCGTGCCGCCAACAACTGTTCCTACTGGACCGCCAACCAACGTTGCTACTGCCGCGCCAGTGAGTGCTCCAGCAGCCCAACCAGCACCCATCATCACGGATGATTGCGCAAGCGATGCCATTGTCGCGGCACCGGCGCCCATATTCATATCGCGCTGACGAGCATAGTATCTACGATCCTGACCGCCAGTAACACCGTATTGATACCGAGAATCCGTCACGAGACGATAGCGGTCACTAGCCGACATCTGAACTGGAGCGGAAGGTTGAAACGCGTACTGAGATACCGCTTGATATCGTAGGTCTTCTGGATAATACTGTGGAAATCCAGTCCCCCCGGACCCGGTAGGATACTGCCCGCCAGGGTAATTAGCCATAGGTAATCCTTCCGGTCATATATATGGATCTTACCTCAAAATAGCAAAAAACAAACGGCGCCGGCAACATTTACGTTACCGACGCCGCAAATACATCTGGTTTGAATCAAATCTGCTTTTCTTCAAGCTGCCGGCTTGAGTGCCCGAGTTGGTGCCGCAGCCGCAGGTCTGGCTGGTGCCGCCGGACGCGCTACCGCAGCCGGGGCCGCACCAACCGGCACTTTCGAAAGCGGCGAACGAGCAAACGCAGCCGCTGCCCTCTGGTTACGGTTGGCAGGTGCTGATGCGCGAACCCGGGCCGCAGGAATAGCCGCGCCCTCAGCTTCTTTCGTTATACCCATCGCTTCGGCAACCCTGTAACCGGTCTCACTCTGACCAAGCTCGTCAACAAACGCCGCCTGCTTGATCTGCTGCAGATACGACTGCTTGTCCATGAAGGACTCCTTGTGTAAGTGTTATAAACGAAGAACAGAGAGACCGTGGATGATCACGCCATAATTATAGTATATCACAGGGCCTTTATGCAACAGTTCTATTTACTTGGTTGCACGCCCTTCTTCTTCAGAAACTCAGTCCATATCAGATATACTTTGAGCAGGGGCGGACGTAGGCGTACGTAAAACGCAAAAGGGAATGAGTATCCAGAACCCATTCCCTTTTTTTTACCCATCAATAATTACTTACTTCGAAGTCTCACGTCGTACCTCTCCAGATACTTTTTAACCGAGTTGTCACATTCAAAAACACTGGAAACACGACAGGAAGTGCCTTCCGGGATCTCAACATGAAAATCTCTGATGAAATCACAGAAGTTCTGGGCTATTGATATATGCCTCTCATAATCATATTTACTACGAGTTTTCCTCATTGCCAGCGAGACACATGTAGCGAGCTGACAATCCGCCTGGTACAGAAAGGCATCATTGAGATTTCGAATCCTGTTCTTTAACAGGGCTATCGCCATCGCTCTTCTCCGCTGTATTCTTATCCTCAACATCAATTGTAACTGAAACCGGCTCAGCCTCTTCAACTGCCGGACCGGCCTTCCATGTGGTCTCATATATCTCGATGACATTCCTCATGAACGGGACGATGGGATAAATCTTCTGCGCAAACGCACCGTCCAGAGAAATACGAACGGCGACGTTGGCAATCTTACCATCAATCTCAAGCAGGCTGAGAACCTCACACAGAAAGCCGTCACGGAGCTTGCATACGCATCCAACACCGACCGCACCGCCAGAACCATTATCAACCTTGTCCACTTTGAACCTCCTGCTCGAACAATTCGATTTGTGGAAATTGCTTCAGTAATTCTTCATCCTTCTTTTTATCAGCCTCAATAACACCGATCATCTTACAGTATCTACGGGCAGCCTCAACAATAGAGGCTATTGCCACGGCATCCGATCCGCCCTCAATCATCAATCCATCTACTTTATGGCGAGCAATGTGACGCCCAACCATATTTGGTTTACCGTGTATCACGGACATGCACATTCTTGCCAGATCATCATCATTGAAATGCTTGATCGATGCACTGAACTTCTCGGCGATACGAAGAAACGACTTCGCTTCACTCCACATCTGTTCAATCAACGTTCGAATGCGCCTGTTTTTGCGAGCAATACCCTTGTTCGCCCTTGCCGTCTCAATCATATACGTGAGCATCATATTCTTCTCATGAAGGCATAGAACTTCCCAATGATTGGCAAGCTTCTTGTAATGCTCTACTTCATCCGAACGGTTTGACATAGAAGTCCACTTTCTGGAGTCGTTCAAACACTCTCCGTGCCTTGGCAACGTATTCGAGGTCACTGTACTTCTCTTCGGGATACAGAATGCCACGATACTGGCGAACCAGGCTGCTGATTTTCTCGGGATCCACCACACTGAAGATTGGTTTGATGAATTCGGCATTTCTCTCCCTCGTCAGAATCAGTATCGCAATCGCCTCTGCATCCGAACCGAACTCGAACTCCCGACCTTCCCGTATGAATACGGCCCTGGCATGTCCAGTAGTGGTCCCTAAGATTTTGGGATGAGCTGTTTCGCTGTCATGATGCGAAACATTTTGATCTCAAACTGGTATTTCTGGTCAGCCAGGAAGTCAATCACCGGTGTCGCCATACCACTGATGAACGACGCACGAATTCGAACAACCCTCTTAATTTCTTCAAGCAGCTTGGTATACTTCTCGATATCGCCAGAAACCTCAAGCATCTTCATCCGTCGGATCGCCCTCTTCAATAGTTCAAGCCTGTTTGTCGGCGAGTCCTCACACATATCCTTGCCATCACGACCCTTGACGGCAAGACCAAGAATCAGGTTGTTCCTGAATGTGGTGACAACCGTCTGCGGAGTCTCTATGGTTTCACCATCCCTTGATTCCTTTGACTTGACAAAATCAAATACAATCACATCAACGAGCGAGATTTCATCAGCACTCATCGACATGATTGTGAATTTGACGTTCGGCAGGTTGACCATTGACACCGTGGTCTCAGCGTACCCCTTGAAGATCATCTCTTCTGCCAGCTTCATATCCTCAGGAGTGATCTTCTTGAGATCCTCCATCTCACGCTCAAGCTCGTACGAGGAATTGCCGGACAGGACGCCGTTGACCTGAGCGATCTGATCCTCGACAGCCTTCTGGGCCAGTTCGGCCGAACTCGGACCGGCCGCCCGAGCCTGGGCTTGCTGCTCACTGTGCTGCTTAAAGACGTCCTTGAAGTCTTCCTTGGGCGGATCAATCTTGGAGACCTTCATCTCACCCGGTGGGCGATTGAACAGAGGCTCCTTGAGGTGTCCCGGCACCATACCTTCAGCCATGTCGACTCCTTTGAGAATGTTAGAGATAATATAATATAAAACATTATGGCGCGCAACTATTTCTTTTTCATACTTTGTCAAGTGGATATCACATACCATCACATGTTGATAACTCAAAATTCGTGTCGTTCGGGCACTTTCGAACCTCTCGGGCCTCGCGTTCCAGGTCCGAAACCGGAGGTTTGGCCGACCCTAGCTTGGACGCCAACCATGCGTTTTTCGGCATTCTTTTTGGCCTAAAAGCTCGCCGAACCCCCGACCGACCCATCAGCACACCATGAGGCCGGCTTCGGGCCTAAAACAGGCCCTTTTTGAGGCCTGAATGTCGAGGATTTTCTCGCGTATATAAGTACCCGCACATGTGCCACGCTGATAACAGCTCTCACACGCACGCGCGCGTATAATATGTACCCACGCGCCTCACGTGAGACCGCGGAAACGCTTTACCCCTCGTAAAATGATTTCGTTGATTTTCTGCAACAACTTTGTACCGGAAAATGGACATGAGTGCTCCAGAGAGGGGTGGGGGTACCGAGACCCCAAAGTCGTAAAAAAGAAAAAGCTATATACGTAATACTCTCTCTCTTAATACATAAGTCATTGATTTATATATTATATATATAGTAGGTATATATATTGAATAAGCAAATTTCATGCCATCTTAATGTCACATCTTTTTACATTGCAACTTGTTGATTTCTCAACGAATTCATTCCTCTGATTTGACGTATGCGATATGGCTCGAAAACCTTTTGACAAATACCATTCTATGACATGTCATGTAAAATTACGTGACAGAAACATACCAAAAGCACTACTTTTCTACATGTGCGATATGCATACGTCAAAAGAATACCCCTGTTTTACCCCCCAAGTACCACCATTTCGTCATCGTCGAGTGATGTTGTGATTTCTCAATGACTTGCATATTTCGCATTTGTCCGACCACTTAACGATTAAATGAACCCCATTTTGTTTGACAAATTCCACAAAAAATTCGTCTGCCACGAAATTTTACAGAACTTGACACGACATTTTACAGGTTTTGCCCATGTGGCACATGTCAAATTGTGTGGTATATGTCAAATCAAAATCCACGTTTGAGACCTTACCTGTAGACTAAAAAAATGTTGATAACTTGTGGATAACGTTTGGACAACTCCACGAAAGATTCTTCAGATTTTAGTGGCGCGATCTAACAAAAATTATTATATTCTATATGATACTCTTCCAGGGAGCGCGGATGCGGCAGATCGTCGAACGAAGCAGTGACGGCAAGGTCACCCTTGAGGTGGAGACCGTGTTCATTGTGCGCGGGGGCGTAGAGGGTGGTCGTGTAATGCAGTACCATTCCCCGAAAGACGCCGTGTTTGAGTTTGCCATGCGTTCGGTGAGCCACGGGTGTAGCGCGAGACAGGATGCAGAGGTGTGCCTGGACGCCGCACAACCGGCCCAGCCTGCAATTGGGCACGACGAAGTTCTGTGCCGTGAATATGCGACCGCATGTGCGAGTTGTATTAAGCAATTCCAGTTGTGGAAACGTACCAAACAGCAGGCGTAGGCCACACGTTGTGTAGAATGGCCGGTCGGCCGAAGGGCGGATTTGATGGATTTGCGAAATGACATTGGGCGATGCATTCATCCACATTATGCGCGGCGTGGGCGTGGCAATGGCAGTTTTGATTGCCTTCTCTGTGGAACCAATAATCAACCATCAAACGGGAGGAATCCAGTGCCAGACCAAGCCAAGAAGCTGAAAGAACCGATCATGATGACAGTTGACGAACAGATCTGCTACGTCAGGTCGTTGATGGAATTGCGCGCCAACAATCTCATCACGATTGAAGAAGCGCGCGAAGCTATGACCCGCGTCCCTCTCTACAGTGATGTGTGTCGCAGGACGGCAAGACTGGATTGAGACCATGAGAGACATCGTCATTGTCGACATTGACGGCACGCTTGATCGAATTGCGTTTGTGATTGAGGACAGGGATGCGATGGTGAAAAAATGGCGTGAGATGGGCCTTGTGTGCGTCCAGGTTGCCGATGGGAACTACTAGAGGCGGGGTGGTTGAAACCATGAATGGTAAGCAAATTTTAGCTTTCGCAACAGTACTGCTCGTACTGTCTGTGGCAGCAGTCTTACTGTCTGTTGAATTCACCAAGGCATTGGTGTATGTAAAGGAGGCTCCCGATACTGTCCAAGTGTACGTTCGCTCTCATCGAGACAACGTCGAACGCACTCTCGCCGTCAGCTACGAGTTTCTCTCCAAATATGAGATTCGCAGCTATGCGGACATGTTCATCAATTTTGCAGAAGAGACCGGCGTGCCCTGGGAGATGTTCGCCGCAATCGTGAGGATTGAATCAAATTTCGATCCTTCCCAAAAGTCGAGTAAAGGCGCGATCGGAATGGCCCAGGTGCTTGAGTCTACCGGTAAAGCGACGGCAAAAGGAATGGGCATCAAGTTCAAGGAAGGCGTGACGCTCTGGAATGATGCCCTGAACATGGCCATAGGGTTCACTTACTTCAATGAGGGATATCAGAAGCATCTGTCAGAGAATGGGGACACGGTCGCTGCGCTCCAGTATGCCATACGCAGGTATGTAGCCGGCCCCGGGGCAGCGTCCAACATGCCCAAGCAGTCAAAGTCGTTTGATGGAGGGATGGAAGTCAGACAATACGTGTCCGAGTACAAGGAGACGATCTGGCAGGAGTACAGGAAGCTGCATTTCACATTCAAGGGAGTGTGTGCTGAATAAGCAACATTCTGAACTAATAACCAGGAGAAGGAAATGTTCGACGACAAGAAATCAGCTGGAGCTGCGATCAGAGATGCCCAAAAGACTGCGAGAGAGTCTGCATTTGGATTACTCAAAGAGAAGCACGATAACCTTTTGATTTCTCTGAGAAACGAAGTTATCTCGCTTGGTAGTTTGATGAGTCCAGTGTTGAGGCCAGACGTTGTGGCGAACAATCCGGAGGATGAAAAAAAGGTAAGTTCTGTGTCCATGGTCGAGGACTGGATGAGTGCCTCAATTGACGAAATCACAGTCATACTGAATATCGTCAATAGTATGAAAGAAAGGTGCATACTGTAGTCCTTTTTTCACCATCAACAGGAGGTGTAGTATGTTGTACGAAGTAGCCCTTGTTCAGGAGCCGACGAAGAAGGAAAGAGAAGACGGCGAGTTGGAGAAGCTCATTCTGGGCCCGATTGCCATGATTGCCAGGGATGACCAGTCCGTCGGCATCAAGGCGATCATGAAGGCAAAGGATGATGGCTTGCTCAAGTGTGATCTCGATCAAGTAAAGGTACTCGTCCGCCCTTTCGTGTAGGGCTCGCCGAAAAGAAGGAGCCCCATACTCAGACAATGGAACGTCATTGGGACAAACAACATGAAGCAGCGGTAATGAAGGCTATTGAACACACTGCTTTATTAGGGGCAAATTCGGCGGGCAGCAGTAACGGTATTGGGATGGGGTACAGAGGTTTAATAACGACGACTGGGGCGGCGCCGGCTGGTTATACATATTCAGCTACAACGCTGATGACAAAGTAGTAACACGGGAGAAGCCTGATGGAAGAACGAGAATGGTCGTACCTGAACCTCAGGCTTCGTCCTGAGATTCGCAGCAAGCTGAAAGAAACTGCTAAGGATAATGGAACCAGCATCCAGGCGCTATTTTCAGCTTTCTGCGAGTCATATATTGAATCTCCAGACGTTTTTCGCATCATATTGAAGGTCTCTGAACGGACAGAGCAGAAATGAAGGCATACAACTACTCGTTCAGCGTCAATCCGTCCAACATCTCCTATGGCGAGATGGAGTTCGATAGCTTCAGGGCCAGAGAGGTGTTGATCGATGGCGAGACCAAGGGTGAGTACCATATTGCGCCACTCAAGGTCAACGCCAAAGTCCTGTTCAGCCACATGAAGCGCAGGATGCCGCAGTTCAGGATGGGAATGGTCGATCCGTCGGGCGTGCTCAATCTCGATTACCCCATCTATCTCATCGTGGAAGACGAGATGTCAAAGTCGTGCATGTTCGAGATTTTTGAGAAATTCGACAGAGAAATTCAATCGCATGGATAACTGATGTGGTATTGGCTCGCGAATCACAACTTCGGAAATAGCCTCAAATTCATACGTAAATTACAGTGTGATATTTTTGGCCACAATTGGTACTGCTGGATTAAGCAGGAGGTATCGCTTCCAAATGGCAGGACATATAGCCGATGGTGCGCATGGTGCGGTAGGCCCACGGAACTATATCCGAAAATGAGGGCGCGAAGGAAGAAATAGCACCCTTTCTTTGGAAAGAGAACACCACTTTCTTTTCCCCACCACATCTATATTGATTCGGGTCTCTCCCTCGTATAAAAGTTCACATTACGCGGTTGTTGACAATGGACGAACTGCGATCTGGCAGTTTGGGTCTGTTAGTTTTTTCAACAATCTGGAATTACGATTATGTTAGCATTTACATAATCACCGACACGGTGAACCGGCGCTTGCCCAGTGATGCTAACCAGGCCGGACGCAACCATCGTATGTCCCACACCATGCTGGGTAGTCGAGGTTGTGTCTGGCTTTTTCTTTTACTCAAGATGGAGGAATATCATGAAAACAGCAGAAGAGTTCGAAGCAGCAATGGGCCGTCCGCCAGAGTTCGACGACCTTGAGCGTGTCAACTGTGACAAGGTTGGTGAACCTGGTCATCGGTACTGCGGATGGTGCAATACACACAACAAGCCCAATTTCGCTTGTGGTTGTGGGGCACGGGCGGCAAACAAGAAGTCTCTAGAATAATTGGAGAAACTATGAAGTGCAAACGCTGGAAGGTTGTTGACGTATAGAAGTCCGCAGTAGAGTCAATAAATAAAATCACAGTTGTAAGAAATGCTCACCGTTTTTGAACAAATAGGTGGGCGCAAGAGAGGGCAACATGAGGTATACAGATAAATTCGATAAACTTGAGTCTCATATTATGAAAGAACTTGGTTTTACTTATAAAGAATTTAGACAATATTCTCCGAGATTTTAGGAATTACGAAGAGAAGCTGAATTAAAAGATATTGGAAGGCGCGCTCGTTTAGTAGTGCTTCAAGTAAGAAAGAAAATAAAAAAAGAGGGGGCACTTGAATGAAGTTCAGGGCAACGACTCTTCCCTTGGAGTTGGTGGAGTTCGTGAAGAACAATACCTCCTCCAAGGAGCAACTCGGGATACCTGTGGGGCATAGGTATGTTATGAATCCTCGGCATGCCTACGGGTTCCAGTACAATGGTGGTGAGGTCGGGCCACACTACCTGCCATACACCTCCTATGTGGCCTACAGAGAATGTTTCAAGAGGGTGGACTGGATGGATGAGCACTGTCAACCCATCACCTACCGCCAGGCTATCGAACGCATGATCATGGTACACAGAGAGCATCTATCTCACCTGTACCAGGAATTGAAGAAGGAGTTATACCATGTTGAACGGAGTCAAGAAGGCTGACCGTATCGAGAGGACACTTGATGGGCTGTGCTCCGACACGAGCAATCTCGAAGTGCTCCGCACTCTCGCCGAGGAACGCCTGAAGCAGTTGTCCGAGAAAGAAATCATGGGCTGGTGGGAACTCAGAGAGGATCAGAAATGATAACCAAGAAATACTACGTGCTCGTCATCCATGGCGATGTGGACCCCGAGATACAGGGCCCCTACAAGTCCGCCGGTCGACGCGATCACAGAGCCAAGCAGCTTTCAAGTCAGCTCAGCAGTACCTTCTGGCTCAACGTCAACCAGAACGGACACACCAACAGGCTGCAGGTCGGCGCCTATACAGGTGGTTTCCTCAAGGGTCTCCCTGGTGTGCCCGGATCGGAGCAGTGAAAGTACTGTTTACATTAAACGGAAAGGATCAGTACATCAATGAGACACTCAACCGTATCAGTACAAAATGTACCGGGCTGTAGCGTTCCTATCCTTGTTCCTAACACTGTAAAAGATTTCAAAGGGTTCATGGAGTTCTATATCAGTTACAATAACTATGACATAGCAACCTATGGATGCGACACTACAGCTTTAGTAGTCGGTCAAATGGAACACTTCTTTATACTGAATGGAGATCACAGAGAAGCGTTCAATAAGATCGTTGAACATACCACTGGAACCTGTAAGCTTAAAGCATGCATTCAGTACTTCTTAGAGCATGCAGAACAGGTATCTAAGTATAGTGAGCTACCTAATAAGCTGTTTGGTGGTTTTCATGCCGCAAAAGAAGGCCGTGTACGATAGGTACAGTGAACTCGTAGCGAGGGAGGACTGAGATGACCAAGAGATACGTGTTGCAAGTTCTGGGCTGCGTGGAACCCAGGCTGGTGGGGCCATACAAGACGGTAAGGGGTC
>Ga0172365_10003494_pt1 | contig 11712 bp, 8 predicted proteins | sample LakKivSesite48cm_FD_114535 | JGI IMG/M metagenome (GOLD analysis project Ga0172365, IMG submission 114535) | Sediment microbial communities from Lake Kivu, Rwanda - Sediment site 48cm | ecosystem: Environmental > Aquatic > Freshwater > Lake > Sediment | place: Rwanda: Western Province, Lake Kivu...
CAGGGCCCTGTCATCGTAATTGCCCTGGTAGGCTCCCTCGGGGCCGTGAAGCCTGACGTAAACGAAATCGGCGGTCACCGGCCTCGGGGACTGTCTTCGCTCCAAGTCGTATATGCAGAAGGCTGCGCCTTTTTCAGCCAGGAGGCCTTCGGTCTCCTTCCCGAACCAGCTCGGGTCCCGGAACTCGAAGGCATACCGATGGCTGCCGGGAAGCAGTTCCAGGAAACGCCTTAGCCGGTCGATGTTGACTTGCCAGCGCGGGGGAAGCTGGAACAGGATGGGGCCGAGCTTGTTACCGAGAGCTTCTACTCTCTCGACGAAAGTACCTACCGGTTCTTCCGGTTCCTTGAGCTTCTTCATGTGGGTGATGTAGCGGCTGGCTTTAACGGAGAATATGAAACCATCAGGTACGGAATCTCTCCACTGCGCGAAAGTCTCTTTCTCCGGCAAACGGTAAAAGGTACTGTTAATCTCGGCCGTCTGAAAGTGTTTTACGTAGTGCTCCAGCAGGCGATTGTCGGGCAGGTCCCGCGGATAGAACGGGCCTTTCCAGTGCTGGTAGTGCCAGCCCGACGTCCCAATATGTATCCGGTCGCGTTTGCTCACCTGTATCCCCTTAGTCTTCATCATACCAGCAGATCCATAGAATAGTCATAAAATTCCGTCCCAAAATGCTGCAAGAACATGACATTGTTGGAGAGTTGACCCATGGGGCCGCATACAAAGACGATAGGGTTGGCTTTGGCGGGTCGATATGCTAGCTCGTACAATTGTCTTATGGATGCCTTCTGAGTTTCGGTGGAGCAGGTGCTTAATCCGAAGCTAAAGGGAGAGCCGGTAATCTTCGGCGGAACCCAAGCGCCGTGGAGTAGTTATCTCCGCTTCTTATGCAGCCCGTCTTTCGACATCTGGGCTGTTTACGAGCGACGTATTATGTATAATACGAGGATAAAACCGAGGACGATGGTGATGATATAACCAATAAGTGCCAGCAAGGGAATGCCACCCACAAGGGGGGGCACTTGGGCCAGCACAAGCACCGAGGATGACAGGAGCAACGCTGCAATAAGAATAGTAAGCGGTATGCGATGTGCAACCCGATCCATTGTACGCCGTATCGGCTCAAGTCCCACATGTTCGAACTCAACCTTGAACCGGCCCTTCCTGGCCTGCCGCAGAACAATGCCGACATCGTATGGCAAATCTCTTACTATGTTCAAGGCATCGGTGAACCAATAGTAGAGTTCATACCGCTCACGGAGAGGATTTAGCTTCTGGGTAAGGAGCTTCCAGGCATAAGGTTTGCCGAGCTCCATGATATCGAAGTCGGCATTAAGCGATTGACCGATTTCCTCCGCTATTGCGACGCTCTTAGCACCCCATACAAGCTGGGGACGAAGCCTTCCTTCGCGTTTCATGACAACTCGCATCATCGCAAAGAGCATCCCCGCCAGATATAATTCGCTTACAAACCTACCACTGTACTCTGTGATGATGTTTGAGAGTGCTGGCTCCAACTCCTCGGCGGGCGTCACCTCTTCGTGCTCCGTTAACTCGGCCAGCGCCCGGGCCACTCGTCTTTCATCAAGGGCTGAAATGGAGTGGATCAGTCTCGCAAAGCTTTCGCGGTCGCGCAGAGATAGAGTTGCCATCATGCCGAAATCGATTAATCCGATAACATTCCCCGGCAGTACGATGATATTGCCAGGATGTGGGTCCGCATGAAAGAAGCCGTGTTGGAAGATTGTCTTGAAACCGATGTCAACCCCGCGTCGGGCGATCACCTGTAGGTCGTAGCCCTCGTCAGAGAGCCTCTGTGTGTCCGAGACACCGATGCCGTCCAAGTATTCCATGGTAATGACACGCTGCGTGCACAACTCCGGATAGACTTCAGGTATGTGAACCGTCGCATCGCCAGCGAAGTTCTGGGAAAAGCGTCGCATATTGTTCACTTCCATGCGGAAGTCGAGTTCCTTTGTTATTTGCTGGGCAAACTCTTCCACCAGTCCTAGCACGTTGAAAAGGTAAACCTGGTGAGAGTAGCGCTCCGCAAGGTGCGCCAGACTGCGCAGGACGTCCATATCCACCTCAATAGCTTCTACAATGTTGGGACGCTGCACCTTAAGGGCTACCCGTTTGCCTCTGAACGTTGCACGGTGAACTTGGGCGAGCGACGCTGCCCCCACCGGTGTATCATCGAAGCTCTCGAAAAGCTCATTGATTGGTCGGCCCAGCTCAGCCTCAATAACGCCCCTGATGATGTCTGCCGGCACCGGGTGGGTGTGAGTCCGGAGCCTTTTGAGTTCGGCGATATATTTCGGCGGTACCAGGTCGGGGCGGGAGCTGAGCAGCTGACCTATTTTGACAAAAGTTGGCCCCAGCTCCTCAAGGGCGGCGACCAGCCGCTGTGGGGTCGTTAGCTCGATAGAGCATTCAGCTTTGCGCCGCAGAACGTGCCTTCGGACACTGCAGGCCTCCCAGACACGTATTCGGCCCATGACCTCGCCAAAGCCGTATTTGACAAATACATTAATGACCTGCCTGAAGCGCCTCATGCGCTTAACAGCGCTACCTGTTGTTACCAGACGCATCATCTCCCCTCGGCCTGCTGTGACACGTTCTGGCGCATTACATCAACGTAGGAATACCTCCCGTCATGCATCATAACTGATATGACGTTGTGCTGCCGGTCCTGAGTCTCGAAGATCAGGCCTTCCCCTTATTGACCCGAATATTGACTTTCCTGGATTTTGCTTCCGGAGCCCTATGAAGGGTGATGCGAAGAATGCCATCTTCATAGACAGCTTCAACATTCTTGGTATCTATCGTCGAAGGAAGGCCTATTGAACGATAGAAACTTCCATAGACAATCTCACTATGATGGTAGTCTTCGTCTTTGATATTGCTTTCCCGCTTTCTCTCCCCCCTGATCGTCAGTGCGTCGTCGGACAGCGACAAGTCAATATCTTCTTGCTTCACATCGGGAAGTTCAACTTTGACTTCGAAGTGATCATTTGTCTCGAAGATGTCAATCGAAGGGGACCATCCCTTCACTTCCCTGGGGATGCTATCCCAAACAGCACGCACGACAGGCCGGATGAAGTCATCCTCGAACCGTCGGCCCATCTCCTCGAGTTCTCGGCTGGGATGGAATTGCCCCATGCCTTGGCTAGGTCTCCATGCTCTTGTCTTCATAGTCACTCTCCTTTCCCTCTTTTTGTTAAGAACTAACGTGGTTCGACACTCATCTTGCGCAATAAGAAAGCGCCCACCGTCTCAGTATTGATTCCCCTTTTTCTGTGTACACGTAATTCTAGAAATCATTCCATATAGAAGTCATAAAATATCGGATAAAAAAGTTACAAAATTGTGACATTCAGGAACCATATTGTGATCGATAATCGACGGCAAGGCTAAGTAACGAGATGGATTAATTCCAAGTATAGACAATAGACATCCGTTACAATCGCTCACGTACTTCTAGTTGAAACGGCTGGATAGCAACACGATTGAAGGTGGCTTCAGCAGGCCTGTGTGCAAGTTATATAATTGTCCTGTGGCCAGGTGCATCTTTCATATTGATTTGGACGCCTTCTTCGTCTCTGTCGAGCGCACGTTCAACCCGGAGTTGAGGGGAAAACCGGTGGTCGTGGGCGGAGACCCCGACGGCCGGGGCGTGGTCTCCTCCGCTTCTTACGAGGCCCGGCGTTTCGGCGTGCATTCCGGTATGCCCCTATCCACGGCGCGGCGTCTTTGTCCGCAGGCGATTCTTGTCCGGGCTAACTTCCCGCGCTACCGGGATGCCTCAAGCAAATTCATAGAGATTCTTGCGGGTTTCTCGCCCGACCTGGAACCGTTGGGGCTGGACGAAGCCTATCTCGAAGCCACGGGATGCCAAGAACTCTATGGTTCGCCGGTGGAGATGGCGCGAGCCATAAAGCAACGAATAAACGACCAACTCAACATCACGGCTTCCGTGGGCATAGCTACGTGCAAGGTCGTGGCCAAGATTGCTTCGGCCCTTTGCAAGCCCGACGGCCTGCTTGAAGTCAAACCCGGACAGGAACAAGCATTCCTGAATCCCCTGCCGGTAGGCAAGTTGCCGGGCGTGGGCGAGAAAACGGAACAAGTCCTGAAAGAAATGGGTGTAGCCACAATAGGGGAACTGGCCGCCCTTCCTCCGGGCACGATGAAAAGGCGGCTCGGAGCAGTCGGGGCAATGCTCCATGGCCACGCCAGGGGCATAGATGGCCGCCAAGTCGAGCCGCCGGGTGAAGCCAAGTCCATCAGCCAGGAGCTTACGTTTGCCCGAGACAGCCTGGACCGCGATTTTCTTGAAGCCACCTTGCACACCCTGTGTCAGGAGACGTGCCAAGAGCTACGCGGCCAGGGCAAGAAGGCAAGATGCGTGGCCATAAAGCTGAGATATGCCGATTTTGAGACAATTACCCGCCAGGCAACTCTGAAAGAGGCCACCGATGTCACAGCGGTCATCTTTGGCACGGCCACGCAGCTGCTGAGCAAAACCCTGGCGCACGGAAGGAAACCAATACGCCTGATAGGCGTTCGAGTATCGAGCCTTATTGGATATCAGAAGCAACTCCCCATGTTTGATTCCGGAACGCGCAAGCCGGAGCGCCTGGACAAAGCCGTGGATAAGATTCGAGGCAGATACGGCCCGAAGGCGATAAAAACGGGCGACGAGGTCTTCTGAAGCAACACGAAAACCCTAAACACTGATCCCGAAATCCTATACAATCTCAAAGCACAAATGACAGAGGACCAGTAGCCCGTAGTCAGAAATCAGCAGTCGGTACAAGCTTGCCCAAGGTAATTCGCCCTGCAGATTCCGTTCCGTTCGCCCTGAGCTTGTCGAAGGGATAAGGGGGAGCTAGCCCCGCCTGCCGAAGCTGTGCGGCCTGCTTGCGCCGAAACTTCAGCGAAGGCAAGCCGGCACGAGCCTCGCACTAGATCTTTGAGCTTTGAGTTGTCATTTCTATCTTTGACCTTTGATTTTTGATTTCGATATTGCCAGGATTTAGGGTTTGAAGCGCAAGGCTTGTCTTGCCCTGGAGTCCAAAGTATAATTGACTGTCAATTTATGAGAAGGGGGTAACATGCCGGCTTATGCGTTTTTCCACAAACAGTTCATGCCGCTATCGGAAGCCAAAATCGGAATCCTGACTCATGCCCTGCACTACGGCACGGCCTGCTTCGAGGGCATCCGTGCCGGCTGGGACAGCAAGGAGAAACGATTCTGCATATTCAGAATGCAGGAGCACTACGAGCGCCTGCTCAACGGCTGCCGTATCCTGAGAATAAAGCTCCCCTACTCCATTGATGAGCTTTGCCGGCTAACCGCGGAGCTCGTGGAAAAGAGCGGCTACCGGGAAAATGTGTATATCCGACCCCTGGCTTACAAGGCCTCTGAGGTCGTGGGCGTGCGCCTTCACAACCTTGATGATGAGTTCCTGGCCATCGCCACCACGCTGCGTCCTTACCTCGATTCGGAGAACGGGGTGCGCTGCTGCTGCTCATCATGGCGCCGGGTTGACGATACCATGATTCCGCCGCGGGGCAAGATTTGCGGCGCCTACGTGAACAGTGCTCTGGCCAAAACCGAAGCAATCGAAAACGGATTTGACGAGGCAATCCTGTTGAATCAGGACGGACATGTCTGCGAAGGCAGCGGCGAGAACGTTATCCTCGTTGCCGGCGGCAAGCTCGTAACCCCTTCCGTATCCGATAACATCCTCGTGGGTATCACCAGGAATACGGTCATCCAACTGGCCAAAGACGAACTGGGCATAGATACCGTCGAGAGGAAAGTTGATAGGAGCGAACTTTATACGGCCGACGAATGCTTCTTTACCGGCACCGCCGCCTACATAGCGCCCATAATCGAGATTGACCACCGCCCTGTAGGCACAGGGAAGATCGGCAAAATCACCATCGAACTGCAGAAACTTCTGGGTGACGTGATGCTGGGAAGAAATCCCAAGTACCGGGACTGGTACTACCTGGTCTCCCCGAAGGTTCTGATGGCCTGACCGGATTCTCTAGACCGGAGCCGCCCCGGGGTCTATGTGTAGGGCTTTGAGCAGATAGAGGAGGCGGCAGCTATGCTCCAGGACAACGGTGTGGTAATACGCTTCCTCTAGCAGCTGACTGGCAGCGAAACTTCCGTGCCCTCGCACCAAAACTACCCTGTATTCCCCCATCAGCCTTGCTATCTCATCCGCCAGTTCTTTCGTCTCGCCCACCGTCTCGCTGCCTATGATGGGCACGCTGGACAGTAAGGCGCGGCCTTCCAAATCGCGGGGCACAATCTCTCTTTCAGTGAAGGACAGAGCAACAGCATAGGGCGGGTGAGCATGAACAACCGCCAGGGCCGGCGTGTTCTTATAGATGCAGCGATGAACCTCCAACTCCGTCGAGGCCAGGGGCGTGACCCGATTGTTCTTACATATCCCTGTCTCCACCAGGTCCCCCTCCTGAATGGAGCCCAAGGCGCTGCCTCGATGGGTGATAACCAGACGCTCTCCGACTTTGACGCTGAGGTTGCCTCCCTGGGGGGAGACCAATCCCTGACTAAAGAGGGCCTGCCCTATCGTCTGGAACTGGGTAAGCATGACAATAAATCAAAAATCAAAGACAAAAGATCAAAATTCAAAAAGCCTACAGCTGTCGGCTGCCGGCCGGCTGCTTCTTACTTGCTCTTGTTCAGCTTTTTGGCCAACCGAGACTTCAGTCTGGCGGCTTTATTCTTGTGAATAATACCCTTGCCCACCGCTCTGTCTATGCTACTTATAGCCAGTCTCGTTTTCTCCGGTGCCGATTCTTCCCCCCCGCCGGCGGATTCCTCGGCTTTTGCCACATATGTTTTGACGCTGCTTCGCACCAGTCGGTTCCGCAACCGCCTCCTGGCTGCTGTCCTGGCTACCTTCGTGCTCCGAGTACTACTTGACACTTATCTCCCCCTTTCTAGTTACTCCTATCACATTCCAGACCGAGTTGATTCTTGACATTATTTTGCTTAGCTGAGCGGCGCTTTTGACCTCTAAAGTAAACGTCATTGTGGCACTGCCGTCCGGGTGATTGCCCGTGTTTACCTCGCTGAGGTTCACCCCCTCTTCGGCTATGATAGCACTGATATCCCGAACAAGGCCAACTCTATCCCAGGCGTCAACCTGAATCATGACGGGGTAGACCTGTTCCACGTCGCCCCATTCGACCTTGATTAATCTTTCTTTCTCCTCTTCATGGATAATGTTGGGGCAGTCTCTCCGGTGCACCGTGATACCCCGGCCCTGAGTAATATACCCAATAATCTTATCTCCAGGCAAGGGATGACAGCAATTCGCCAACCGGGTCAGCAGGTCTCCCACGCCCAGCACGTTGATACTGACCGGGCTGACCTTTCGCGGGGGCAGGACTTCAGCCCCTTCTCCAGCCGGCTCCAATTCCCCGCTCAATTTGAGCAGCACTTGAGAAGAGCTGAGGCTGCCGCTGCCCAGAGCCGCGTAAAGATCGTCTGCATCTTTGTAGCCGAGCAGGCCCGCCACCTTATCAATACCCGGCAGACCGATGCCGGCTCTCTTAACTTCCTTGTCCCAAATCTGCTTTCCGGCTTCGATGCTTTCAGCCCGTTCCTGCCTCGTAAACCATTGCTTGACCTTGCTCCGCGCATGAGACGTCTTAAGATAGCCGAGCTCAGGATTGAGCCAATCCAGACTCGGTCCTTTGTCCACCTTGCTGGTCATCACCTCCACCACATCCCCGTTCCTGAGAGTGTAATTTAACGGTTGGAGCCTCCCGTTCACCTTCGCCCCGATGCACCTGTAGCCCAGGTCGGTATGAATTCGAAAGGCGAAATCCAGGGGAGTGGCCCCTCTGGGCAGCTCCTTTATCTCCCCCTTTGGAGTATAGACGAATACACGGTCCACCAGAACATCGGTCTTCACAGATTCCAGGAACTCCTCACTATTGAGCTCCTCCCTCCAATCGCCAAGCTGCCTGAGCCAGGCCAGCTCGTCGCCGAACTTGTCGCCTGCCTTCCCTTCCTTATAGAGCCAGTGCGCAGCCACCCCGTATTCGTTGACTCGATGCATATCATTGGTTCTAATCTGTATCTCCAGCGGCGTTGTGCCCTGACACATCACCGTAGTGTGTAAGGCCTGGTAGCCGTTGTCCTTGGGATTAGCGATGAAATCGTCGAATTCCTCAGGAATCGGACGCCAGAGATTATGAATCACTCCCAACGCCCGATAACAATCTGAGACCGAATCCACCACCACGCGTAAGGCGAACAGGTCATGTATATCCCCAAAATTCTTGCCCTGCGCGTCGTATTTGCCCATCTTCTGGTATATGCTGTAGATATGTTTCGGCCGGCCGTAGACTTTGGCCTTTATGCCGGCATTGTCCAGTTCCTGGCCCAGCGTCTGGCTGATCTCGGTAATGAACCCTTCCCTCTCCACTCGTTTTCCGGCCACCAGGCGGGCAATCCGGTGATATACTCGCGGCTTCAAATAGCGGAAAGCCAAATCCTCCAACTGCCATTTGGCTTCTCTCATGCCCAGACGGTGCGCCAGCGGAGCATATATCTCCAGGGTCTCCTCGGCGATGGCGTGCCGTCTGTCCAGGGGCAACGCTCCCAGCGTACGCATGTTGTGCAACCTGTCCGCCAGCTTGATAAGGACCACCCTCAGGTCCTCAGCCGTAGCCAGCAGCATTTTGCGCAGGTTTTCCGCCTGCCCATCGGAACCCGGTTCCCCGGCCCGCGCCCGGCGGGTAAGTTTGTTTAGTTTCGTGACTCCGTCCACAAGCTTGGCTACCTGTGCCCCAAATTTGGCCTCGATCTCGCTCAGGGGAACCCCGCAATCCTCAGGAACATCGTGTAGCAGGGCGGCGGCCAGGCTTTCGGCATCGAGATGCATCTCTGCCAGAATTACAGCCGTGCTCAGTGGATGCGTCAGATAGGGCTCGCCGTTCTTGCGTACTTGTCCCTCGTGAGCTTTGGCGGCGAACTCATAGGCCGATTCGACCAGGGCCAGCTTGTCGGCAGGCAGATAGGCCCCGGCCTGTTCCATGAGCGCGTTGCGTTCCATCGGTTCATGATACTTCAACGGCAACAGCAAGGCAAATCATCGCACTCGTTCATGTGACTGGGGAAACCCCGGACGTGAAATCCTAACGAAGGTCAAAGACCAAAGTTCAAAGATAAAGATGACAACTCAAAGACGTAGTGCGAGGCTTCAGCCTCGTGCGGGGAGATGGATGGTGGCACTATCCCGATAAGGTCGTGCTACTGCTCTCGCTCTTGGAGCCTGCCCTGAGCTTGCCCAGGGTCGTTCCTCCTGCAGATTCCGTTCGCCCTGAGCTTGTCGAAGGGATAAGAGGGAGCTAGACCTGACCGCCGAACAAGTGCTTTGGCATTTAGGAATGAGTCCCAACGTAGCAGACTGCAATATGGTAAACTAAAAGACGTAGAAGGAGGACCTCATTGTTTAAGGCGCCCCGGGGAACATTCGACATCCTGCCGGAAGAGCAGGCCTACTGGAAATACGTGGAGGAAAAGGCTGCTTCCCTCTGTCATATCTACGGATATCAGCCGCTGACCACACCGGTGTTCGAAGATGCTCAGATTTTCACCAAGACCGTGGCTGGTGGGACAGATATCGTAGACAAAGAAATGTACGTATTCAGGGATAAGAGCGGACAAGAACTGGCTTTAAGGGCGGAGGGAACTGCGCCGGTTTGCCGGGCTTATCTGGAGCACGGGCTGTTCAACCTGCCTCAGCCGGTGAAGCTGTATTACATAGGGCCGGCCTTCCGGTATGAGCGCCCCCAATCCGGCAGGTACCGCCAGCATCATCAGTTCGGCTTCGAGGCCGTAGGGGAAGATGACCCTGCCCTCGATGCCGAAGTAATTGAAATGGCAGGACAATTCTACCATTCGCTGGGTATCACCAGCTTCTCAGTCCAACTGAATAGCATCGGTTGTAAGGTTTGCCGCCCTGATTATTTGGAGGCACTCCGGCGCCATTATTCGGACTACATGGACAGTCTTTGCTCGGACTGCAAGGACAGGCTGGCCAGGAACCCGCTTCGCTTGCTCGACTGCAAGCAAGCTTCCTGCCAGGGAATAGCTGAAAGCGCGCCGAAAACGTCGGATTATCTCTGCGAGGAATGCCGGCAGCACTTCCAGAGCGTTCAAAAGTATCTGGAGGCTGTGGACATCCCCTTTCACCTGAATTCCAGATTGGTCCGCGGCCTGGACTATTACACGAGGACGGTGTTTGAGATTGAACCCGAAGAGAAGGGCGGGCAAAGCACGCTGGGCGGGGGCGGCCGTTACGACAACCTCATCGAACAACTGGGAGGGAAAGCGACTCCCGCGGTGGGCTTTGCCGCCGGGTTGGAGAGAATAATACTGAATCTGAAGAAACAGAACCTGGGTATTCCGGGGCTGCCCGGGCCCGACGTTTTCATCGCTTACCTCGAAGAAGAAGCCAAGGTCGAGGCGATCAGGACGGCCTCGGAGCTGCGCAAAACGGGGGTTGCCGTCGTCATGGCTACGGGTGATAAGAGCTTGAGAGGGCAGCTAAGGCAAGCCAATTCCCTGGGCATTGCCCGCGCCCTTATCCTCGGTGAAGAGGAGGTCAAGAGCCACAGTGTGACTTTGCGGGACATGAGCAGCGGGGAACAAACGACCGTCCCGCTATCTGAAGTAGCCCCGGTCATCCTGAACAGAGTAAGGCAAACCGGAAAATCATAGCTGGGTGTCCCGGGAACTCCATTTACGGCCGCAAGCCATTGAGACCTTGGTTGCTCCTCCCTCGTGCTTCTGTCTGTCGCCGACCGGCACATTATCCGAAAACCATTGTCGGCGGCCAAGAGGGGCAGAATGCATGGGACTGCAACTGATTTTGAATACAATTCTTACCTTAGATATGCTATAATACGGTGTCAAGGGCCTGAATGTTACTAGCCTTGAACAGAAGTTTGATCTCGCTCGTAGACCATTTCCGATTCTCACTTCAAAAGAATGATGCCGGTAAGTGACCATGTCTGAGGACCTAACCAAAGAATACACCGCCAAAGATATCCAGATTCTGGATGAAATCAAGGCCGTCCGATTACGGCCGGGGATGTATATCGGCGGCACGGACAAGCATGGACTGCACCAGCTCCTTTACGAGATAGTCTATAACAGCGTGGATGAGGCCATGGCGGGCTGCTGCGACCGCATCGAGATAGCAATCCACCAGGACAACAGCGCCACGGTAGTTGACAACGGCCGCGGCATCCCCACGGACATTATCCCGGGACAGGATATCACGGCGTTGGAAGCGGTCATGACTCGCCTGCACGCCGGAGCCAAGTTCAGCAATCATGTCTATGGCGTGTCCAGCGGTCTCCACGGCGTGGGTGCTTCGGTGGTCAATGCCCTGTCTTCCTGGCTTAAAGCCGAAGTCAAACGCGAGGGAAAAATCTTCCGCCAGGAGTATCGCCAGGGTGTTCCCGAGGGCGAAGTGGAGGTCGTGGGCGACACCGAGTACACGGGCACCACAGTTTCCTTCCTCGCCGACAAAGCAATTTTCGAGACCATCGAATACGACTTCGACATGGCCTGCCAGCGACTGAGGGAGCTGGCCTATCTCAACAAAGGGATAGAGATAACGATTAAGGATGAGAGGAACGACCAGG
>Ga0172365_10003501_pt1 | contig 11698 bp, 6 predicted proteins | sample LakKivSesite48cm_FD_114535 | JGI IMG/M metagenome (GOLD analysis project Ga0172365, IMG submission 114535) | Sediment microbial communities from Lake Kivu, Rwanda - Sediment site 48cm | ecosystem: Environmental > Aquatic > Freshwater > Lake > Sediment | place: Rwanda: Western Province, Lake Kivu...
ACCTCAATGGTCAGCTTAATAAAAACACGATGTACAGGACGCATAATTGTGGTGAGCTCAGGCTTGATCACGTTAACAGGAAAGTCACCCTGAGCGGATGGGTGCAACGATCCAGAAACCTTGGAGGCATGACCTTTATTGACCTGAGGGACCGGTATGGGATCACTCAGCTGGTGTTCAATATGGATATTAACCAGGAGTTGTGCAATAAGGCAAGGAAACTTGGCCGTGAATATGTGGTACAGGTTACCGGTATCGTTGAAGAACGCAGCAACAAAAATGCAAAACTCGCGACCGGGGATATCGAGATAAGGACCGAGGAACTAAGCGTGCTCAAAGCTGCCAACCTGCCACCTTTCACTATAGAGGATGATACTGACGGTGGAGATGATCTAAGGATGAAGTACAGGTATCTTGACCTGAGACGCCCGGTCATCCGCGCTAACCTTGAACTGAGGCACAGGATGGCACAGGAAACAAGGAAGTATCTTGATTCCCAGGGATTTATTGAGATTGAGACCCCTGTGCTTATCAAATCCACACCGGAAGGTGCACGCGATTTTATTGTTCCTTCCAGGATGAACCAGGGACAGTTTTATGCCCTGCCCCAGTCACCACAGACATTCAAACAGTTGCTTATGGTGGCCGGGTTTGACAAGTATTTCCAGATCGTTAAATGTTTCAGGGATGAGGATCTGAGGGCTGACCGGCAACCCGAATTCACCCAGATCGACTGCGAGATGTCATTTGTTGAACGTGATGATATTCTGAACACGTTCGAAGGTCTCGCCAGGTATCTGTTTGCTTCAGTGCTAAACGTGAATATCAGCAGCAGGTTTCCAGTCATCTCCTATGATGATACCATGGCTGCCTATGGTACCGATAAACCCGATCTGAGGTTTGGTATGAAAATCACAGATATGTCTCCCCTGGTGAAAGGAAAAGGATTCAGGGTTTTTGACGAGGCAGAATATACAGGGGGGGTTGTTGCGCCTGGTTGTGCGGGCTATTCAAGAAAGGAGACAGACCAGCTGTCAGCTTTTGTCCAGAGACCTCAGATAGGTGCCGGGGGACTGATCTTTCTCCAGCATAATGCCGACGGCAGTATCAAATCTTCCCTGGAAAAATATTATTCACATGAGGAACTTATGGATTGGACAGTTCAGGCCGGTGTCAACAGAGGAGATCTTCTGATGATCATAGCAGGGAAGCGAAGCACTTCACTGAATGCTCTCAGTGAACTGAGGCTTGAGATGGGTAACCGGCTCGGACTTCGTCCCCGTGATGTTTTCTGTCCCCTCTGGGTTGTTGACTTTCCTTTGCTGGAATGGGATGAGGCAACAGGACGATTCCATGCCATGCACCACCCGTTCACCTCACCGAAAACTGAAGACATGGAATTATTCAGAACTGATCCGGGAAAGGTACATGCCAATGCATATGATCTGGTCATCAATGGAGTGGAGATAGGCGGAGGTTCTATAAGAATTCATGATGAGGAACTACAGAGACTTATGTTTAAAGATCTCGGGTTGACAGAAGAGGAAGCTGTCACTCAATTCGGCTTCCTGATAAATGCATTCAGGTATGGCGCACCGCCACACGGAGGTATTGCATTTGGCTTTGACCGGTGGGTGGCACTTTTTGCAGGACTGGATTCCATCAGGGATGTAATTGCATTTCCCAAGAATAATTCGGGAAGAGATGTGATGATCGATACCCCTGCACAGGTTTCAGAAGAACAGCTAAAAGAATTGGGCATCAGCATTGATAAAACCTGATCCTTCAGGAATACGGCGAAACATATACGCAGAATTAATTATATCCTTCCTTGTACTGCAGTGTCAGGGTTTAAGAATTTAATATTCAATAATTTAAGTTATTCATCAAGTTAACAGGAAAGTTACTGCTGTAGCATGCAGGTTTAATAATTTATGCAGAGTTGTTAATAATTACACTTGATTTAAGGAAACCGGCAATATAAACATGTGTACATTAACAACGTTTTTCTGAACCGGTTCCTGTAGTACCAAAATATTGACGTACCATGCTAAGGGTAAAAGAAAACAAAAACAGTTTTTTAATTACTATTGATAAGACTACACGATTAAATGCTCTCACAGGCGAAATCCTGGAAGATCAGCTGCTGAAGATTGTCAGTCATAGCAAAAAAAAGGTGATTCTTAGCCTTGCCGGGATAAAATTCATGGATAACTCGGGTTTTGACCACATCATGGCAGTTGCCAGATATGCGAGGGAACATAACTGTCCGTTCAGGTTATGTAATGTATCCCAGGAGGTGTATGAACTGATAAGCCTTATGAAGGTCAATATGGTTTTTGAAATAAAACCAGAAAAGGTTCCTGCTGAGAATTGAATAAAAGACAATAACTGCGTACCACTATCTACGCACCGTATAACTCTTCTCAACCTTTCCGGGGGTTCCTTTATCCGAGATCCCTTCGACCACAACCCAGAAGGTACCCGTCCTGTCAGAATTATAAAAACTGATAACAGCACTCCCGTTCTCATCTGTTTCGATCATAGGATCCCAGAAAATGGTAGTTCGTTCATCAGGGACCAGGTAATCATATTCTGTCCCGAATTTAGGTGAGTAAAACTCTCTTGCCCTGTGGTATCCGAACATTTTAAAATCAAGAACCCCTTTTTTCATAAAGGTGCCGCGCTTGGTGAATACAGCGATCACCCCGTTACCACCGCGTGAGCCATAGATAGCGGTGCTGGGTCCTTTCAGTATCTCTATCCTCTCCACATCAAGAGGGTTAAGTGACTGTATGGCATCCACATCGACAGGCACATTATCTATAAGATACAGTGGTTCAGTATTACCGTATAAAGTACTTATTCCCCGTATCTGAACATGGTCACCGGTGACCATCACTCCCGGAACACGTCCCTGGAGAATCTCAAGAACAGAATTGTAAGTCTCCAATGTCTCATCAATATAGATGACATTATCAGGCCTTGTATAGATTCCTTCAAGCCGCACCTGGTTGGTGTCTGGCTCAGGCTCTTCAATCGGTCTGTAAAACTTACTGCCCTGTATGGTCATATCCTTTGTGTAGGATGAAAAAAGCACATCTGTCCCGGGCCGGTTTGCTTCATCAATATAAATAACCAGGTTTTTCCTGCCACTCAGCCGACGGGAGCTGATCTCAACATAGACAGTATCTTCATAATCAGGGAGATCGAACGAATATAAACCTTTGCTGTTTGTACGGGTGACGTACACATCATTGAATTCGCTCAGTACGGTAAGTGTTACAGGCAGGTTTTTCAGGGGCAGATCAAAAACCTCCCTGGTGACCTTTCCTGAAACAACCAGACCTCTCTCGACAGGATAAATGATCTTCATTGTTTTGTCAGTGAGGATATTATCCCAGACAAATCTTCTCCAGCCCTGTGTCATCATCAGGTAATCCAAATTCTGCCTTGTCTGTGCAGAGATATCATTGAAATACCGGTCGGGATCCTGGATTGGTCCCCGAAGGTCGGAAGTAAGTAAAAGGTAGCTCACGACAGATGATTGAAAATCGGCTGATTGGTTGGGCACATTATGATCGGCAACTGATATGTTAAAGCTGCCCCTGACGGGATTATTTTCCGCGTCTCTGACCTGCAGGGCAATATCGACTTTCTCCCTGGGCTTAAATATCCGGTCACTGATATCTGTGCTGATGGTGAGCTGGTCATTATGATTGATAAAAACCAGCCTTTCACACCGGGGAACAGAAGACTGGTCAAACAGTGTCAGATGTAAAATACCTGTTGGCAAGGCAGATTTATCAATGGCGTCGACTGCGGTACCGCCATTCAGTCTGAGGGTTCTGGTATAATAAACCTTTCCCCTGACGTGCCCGAGGAGCATCACTTCGGGCGACAGGTAAGTACTGGTCACTGTGATCCTAACTTCAGATTCGGTATTGTCTGTACGCAAAATATAACCCTCATCCAGTGCTTCCGGAAGCTTGCAACGTATGAGTTTCCCATCAGGTTTCTGAACCTGGGCGGTATAACTGTTATTTTTTTCCGGTGTGAATTCGAAGGCACCCATACCAAGGTAAGAGCTGGTGAAGGCAGCAACCTTATTATTTTTCTTATCCACAACAGCACCATCAATATCGATACCTAAGCCAAGAGCATTTATGGCCTTAAACGCAACCCTTGAATTTTTACCTGCCACCAGGTCTCCCCCTTCAGGGAAAAACTGAAGGTCAATTTTATCTGCTTTCCTTTTGCTCTGTTTCTTTAGCCTTTTATTAGCTATTTTATCATCCCTGTATATCTTTGAAACAAATTCAGGATTCCATATATTGAACTGTTTCCTGAAGAAATATTCATCACCGAAATTTCGCATCCAGTTGGTATAGGCACGTATTTCATATATGCCCTCAGCCATGGTATCCGGCAGGTAAAAATCCCCCCGCGAATATCCATGCTCAATTTTACACAACTGGGTCATTACGTTGATGCCAAATGAATTATTTACTTCAACAACAAGGTTTTTACTCAGGTCTGCAGGAAGATGAGTGGTAGCGTCCACCGTGTAAGCTTTGAACCAGATTATCTGCCCGGCCCGGTATGCAGGTTTATCAAGACTCAGGTAAACTTTCTGCTGGGGATAATTTTCATTGAATGACTCCAGCAGTCTGGATATCCTTTCCGGGTTATCGGGTAATATTGCTGTCGTCAGGGAAAGAAATAAAAGGCTGCCAGATAAAAAAGCTGCAATTATTATTCTTCTTACTTTTCTCATTTTACTCATAACAGGATAGTTTATATTTTGTCATACAATTTGTCCTATCAATGTAGCCGCTGTACAGTCCGTAATTTTAATATCGATGTAATCACCGGGCAGTGTCTCTCCCCCGGGAAAGACAATGACCTTGTTCTGGGAGTTACGGCCAAACAGCCAGTCATCAGATTTCCTGGATAATCCCTCAGCAAGAACAGTGTATATCTTTCCTTTATCAAGGAGATTATTCTCCAGCGATATTTCTTTCTGCAGGTTAATGATCTCAGTAAGTCGTCTTGTCTTTACTTCTTCAGGCACATCGTCATTATAATTCTTCTGAGCAGCAGTACCCTCTCTTTCAGAATATTTAAACATATAAGCAAAGTCATACCTGACGTGTTTCATAAGTGCCAGTGTTTCCTGGTGATCATCATCGGTTTCTGTGCAGAAACCAGTAATGATATCCGTGGTAAAGCTGCATCCGGGAATATGTTTCCTGGCATATTCAATACGTTCCAGATAATATTCAACAGTATATTTCCTGTTCATAAGTTCAAGGATCCGGTTACTACCTGACTGGACAGGAAGATGTAAGTGCCTGCATATATTCGGATAGGCTGCAATGGTCTGGATGATCTTATCTGAGACATCCTTGGGATGGGAAGTGGCAAAGCGTATACGAAGGTCCGGGCTTATCTCTGCGGCCATGGCAAGCAGATCAGGGAAATCAACCATCATTCCGTTCTTTGTCCATTGAAAGGAATTTACATTCTGGCCCAGCAGTGTCACCTCCTTATAATTTTGCCCTGTCAGATGTTTTATTTCATTTAATATCGAATCAGGATTCCTGCTTCTTTCGGAGCCGCGGGCATAAGGTACAACACAGTATGAGCAGAAATTATTGCAACCGCGCATAATAGATACAAAAGCTGTCACATTATCGGTCTTGTACCTCACCGGGAGAATATCTTCATATGTTTCTTCCATGGAAAGAAGGATATTCATTGCCGGCTGACCGCTCATGGCTATATCGAGCAGATAGGGCAGGTTACGGTATGCATCAGGCCCTGCCAGGAGATCAACAGATATGCCGGTCATGGAAGGTCTGTTGTTCATCCGGCCTGCCATGCATCCAAGAATGCCGATAATCCTGCCCGGCCTATCTTTTTTCCACCTGTTGAAATACCTCAATCTTCCATAGATACGCTCCTCGGCATGCTCCCTGATGGAACAGGTATTCAACAAAACAATGTCAGCTGACTGGTAATCATCGGTGAGCTGATAATCCTTCCCGTCAAGAACGGATGCAATGACTTCAGTGTCGCTGATATTCATCTGGCAGCCGTAAGTTTCAATGTAAACTTTCTTTCTCAAATCACCGGAATATTTACTACAAGTAAAATTACATCATGTTTATAAATATTTGTAATTTTAACCGCAAAAGATGAACCAAAGGTGCAGTAGCCTGTGCATCTTTGTTAATAAAGAACACCAATATGTCAGGACACAGTAAATGGTCGACCATTAAGCGAAAGAAGGGTGCTGCGGATGCCAAGAGATCCAAGATTTTTTCAAGAATATCAAAAGAGATCCAGGTAGCTGTTAAGGAAGCAGGTCCTGACCCCGAAGCCAACCCGCGCCTGCGGCTGGTCATTGCCAATGCCAAAGGGGTCAATATGCCAAAGGATAATATAGAAAGGGTGATCAACAAGGCAAGCAAGGAAGATGCTAACCTTCATGAGGTGACTTTTGAGGGTTATGCGCCTCATGGTATTGCTTTATTTATCGAGTGCCTAACCGACAATAACAACCGGACAGTCAGCAATATACGCTCCACATTCAACAGAAGAGGAGGTAACCTTGCGACAAGCGGATCCGTGGGTTTTATGTTTGAAAGGAAAGGAGTGATCACTGTTGCTGATAATGGGTATGACAGGGATGAGTTTGAGCTTGAGATGATCGATGCCGGAGCCGAAAACATCGATATAGAAGACGAACGGTTTATAATCACCTCAACCCTTGAGGATTTTGGTCCTGTCAGGAAAAAGCTCGAAGAGATGGGAATAGAACCTGAAAATGCTGAACTGCACCGAATCCCCACGGACACTAAAAAACTGTCAAAAGAAGAGGCTATCAAGGTAATGAGGATTATCGAAGAATTTGAAGATGATGATGACGTACAGAATGTTTATCATAATCTTGAGGTAACAGATGAGATTCTGGCTGCCCTTGATGCCTGAATATAATTATACCAGCGGGCTCTGTGTTTCAGGATTTATCAGCCAGACGGGCGGGAATTTTAAGATAAAAAGTAGTACCTGAATCTTCCCGGGTTTCAAAAAATACATAACCACCCAGGTATCGCTCCCCGAGTAACTTCATGCTATAGGTACCCAGTCCACGCCCTTTACCTTTGGTGGAATAGGAACGATGGAACAATTGTAATTGTACCTCCCGTGGTATGTACGAGTTATTGTGAACAGAAAAAACGACCTGTCCCTCTCTTTCCCCGCAATACAGGATTACCTCTTCCCCCTCACCGGCAGCTTCAAGAGCGTTCTTCAGCATATTAATAAGCACCCTCCTCAGCAGGCCTGTATCTGTCGTTATATTAATATTCTCTGAAGTCTGGTCGAACACAATTTTTTTCCCGGCAGCGACATCATTATTCTGGAAATCTTCTTTCAGGGAGGTCAGGAAGGGAAAGGAATCGACAGTAGAAAGCTGGACCTTAAGCTCACCGTTTTCAGCAGAGACAAGAGATCTCTGGGCGAATATTTCCCCGATAAGATTCCTGGTAGTCTCATCCAGCAAATTGATGAACTGTTTGACTTTCACAGGATTGGTCGACTGTTTCAACAGATCCACAAGACCCTGTATTGTGCCTGCTGTATTCAGGATGTCATGAAAGAAGATTCTTTCAAGTGCTTCCTTCCTTTTTTCGGCGCTTATATCCTTAATTGTAAAAACAGTGTATTGTCTGTCCTCCACAAAAAAGGGTTTGGCAGTCACTTCGACATCAAGGCATTCCTCATTATGGTCAGTTACGACAGAGAGCAGACAGCGATCGGTCACAGGTATCTTTTCTTCATGGCTGCGCAGGATGACTTGTACGGTATGGCAGTACCTGCACGTTTCGGAAGTGCCACATCCGCCCGGCATCTCTGCGGAATGGATACAGCGGAATATTTCTCCGGGCCTTTTACCAAGGACTTCTTCCAGGGAATTGTACCTGAACGCATCGAGCAGTGCCCGGTTGCTGTATATGACCTGGCGTTTATCATTCAGGATACCGGCAATATCAGGAAGGGCATTAAAGACTTCATTGATGTATTTTAAGGTTGCTATCTTGTCATAGGAAGCAAGGACAGGTTCCCTTGGATCTCTTGCAGCAGGAGCAAAATAAGTTTCCATTGATTTTTTTCCATCAGGTTCAGGCATGGGATCGGTTTTTTATTCCTGACAACATAAGAAAACTGCCAAAAATGATCAGGGAAAGAATAAATATCAGGCGCCCGGAAGAGAAAACCAGATTCTGCATGCTGAACCAGCCAAAAACAGCATATGTCAGTCCGCCAGCCATGACAAACCATCCTATAAATGCAGGCATCTGCCTTGATTTGATGATGTGGATTCCTATAAGGATGGTACTGATTCCCGAAGTTGAATATGCTGCCAGGTGCAACTTTTGTCGTATAATGATTGTATTCAGTGCGAAATAAGCTAAAAAATCAGTCGCGCCACCCGTCTGAACCTGGAAATCCCTGATATACTGAAGCAGGTTAAATCCGTTAATCGCATAAAAAAGATAAAGGATACCGGTGGAACATATCATAAAAGCACTTGCAAAGGTGGCTGCATTCTGTGACGGGAGGAAGACCGTCATTAAGAGAGGACCAAGGAGGATGATCAGTATGGCATTCAGCAACCACAGATAGGTATTTAAATTAAGCCTGAACAGGTTCTCACCCATGTAAGCAATGTCGTCACGTGCGTTAAGGTAGTCAGGTGAAACATCCAGGTTTGTCAGGATAGCGGTGATACCCAGGAATGCAACAACAAGAATGAGCAGGCCTGTAATCCTTTCAAGTGGCCGGTTACCATTTTTATTATGATTATTTTCCGCCATTATTTCTCCCTGATAAATACTCTGGTGTTGGAACTGAAAACATAATCATCTGATTCCAGGATGGTGGGAGCTGAAAGGGTTTCGTTCCTGGCTTTATTTGTCGCCTGTCCTGTGAGTAAAATTCCGACTTTGCCTTTCAGAGCAATATTACCATGGTTATCAGGATACATGATCTCCCCTGCAGCGAGCCATTGTCTGAATTCTTTCTGCTGCCACTCATTATAGGGTTTTCTTACACTCAGAAGGTTCATGGCAAAACGGGTACAGGCGAATTTCCAGAGCCGGTTCTCAAGGTCCTTGGATCTGCGCATCAGGGTTTTCATTTTCTTTGTGGACATCCATAGCACAGTAACGGGTGTTTCAGCTTTGACGGTAGCCGTCCTGGGCATGCCGGTAAGAACAGCCATCTCACCCATGATGCTTCCCGGACCAAAGGTATCAACGACATGTTCCTGCAGTTGAACCTTGACCTGTCCCCTGGTGATGATAAACAAGCCATTGCCGGGGCCGTTTTCTTTCACAAGAATGGCATCAACAGGATATACACGGTACCTGAATTGATCCACCACCTGGTTAAAAACCTGGTCATCAAGTCCGTTTAGCCAGGAGATTTCACGTAACAATTCAACGGGTTTGGGCGGTTCAGGCACCCATGGCAAGCCTGCCATCTTTTTCATCCGTTTGTCAATGCCGGAAAGAATATGCACGGATTCACCGCTATCAATCAGACCTTTATCGAGCATTCTCTCGACCATCCGTTTTTCATAATTAAGCACCGACCTGATCGCCTGACGCGTGGCAATGGCATCGTAAATCCCGGGATATGAATTCCTGAAGTTCCTGAGGAATGTCAGACCATGAACCTTGTTTTCATTAACCTCTTCCTCCAGGATGGGAAGATTTTTTTTGTCTATGGTTCCTGAGTCCTTGTCCTTGGTTCTGAGCATACTTTCCAGTTGCATCAGGCTTTCTTCCTGTGCTTCAATGAAAGCACGGGCCATGTCAAAACTGGTTGCCAGCTGTTCGAAAAAATACCTTCGTGAAAACCATCCGATCACAGGTATATAATATAACCAGCCAAATATCCGGGGAATTTTCCATTCCCACTCAAGGTTTTTACGGTTTGCCAGTGAAGAGAGCTCACCTGTATCAGTCATTTCATTGATTACCTCTGACAATCGCCTGGCAGCTTCCTGGCCAAGCATACCCTCCCTGAACTGATTCCAGTAACTGCTTTTTTCTTTTTCAAGTATATGCAGACGTATTTCATCTATAGCTGCTGACTCCAGCCTGGTTTCTGACTCTTTAAGTACAGGACCTTTTGGGGGCAGACACTCATTGACCACATCCCAGTATGCAGGTTTTAAAAAACGGTCCTCCTTAAATTTAATAATTGAATTTTCTGTACTCTGCCTCAGGTAATTCTTCGCAGTACCTGTCATCAGTGCTTTAAGTGGTGTTAATTTTGTCAGGCCCACAGCCCTGGCGAGAAACCTGATGGTGGAAGCATTTATCAGAAGCGTCAGCGTTACCAGGCCCGTTGTGAGGAACAGGAAATTATCCCTTATTTCTTCCGGAATGATGTTTTTACCGGCTACTATCAACGCCAGTGCCAGAGCTATAGTGCCACGCAATGCTCCATACCAGAGCACCCATGCTTTATCCCTGTTAAGACTATATCCGGTTTTACTCATCAGGGGGTAAAGCACAAGGATTACTACTGCCCTGACAGCATGAATGCCAATATAGAGGATTAACAGCATTAACAGGTCATTGGCAGTTAAAGTCAGCTGACCGCCAATGACAATACCTGCGACAATAAATATAAGGGTGTTGGTAAAAAATACAACCAGCTCCCAGAATTTATCAAGAAAATTCACCCCTTCAGGGCTGATCCTTGTTTTACCTCTGATGCCTGTGATAAGTCCATACGCGACAAGACCAGGTACTCCCGATGCATGGATAAAATGCTCAGCCACATAATAGGTCAGGAACGCGAAAACTGTTATGACACTGATTTCAATAAAAGCGTCATTAAGAACTTTTCTTACCCATGTTACAGTAAACCAGCCGGAAATCAATCCAACAAATGTTCCACCGATAATAGCCCATATATATCGTGCCACTTCAGATGATTCTGATCCTGCCCCCGTGACAGAAAAGAATATCATCAGGAAAATAAAGATGGCGGTGCCGGCATTGAGAAGTATTTCTCCCTCAAAAAGGGCTCCCAGGTTCCTTCCTGTTCCGGTCATTTTCCTGAGGAAGCCAATCGCTGCAGGATCAGCGGCACTTACCACCGTACCAAAGAGAAAAGCAACAGGCCATTCCCATCCTCCAAAACCCAATCCTGCAGCTTTTAATGCCATAACAATGAGGGCAGTGAGCAGGAAGGCAATAATAAGACCCGGCACTCCCAGTAAAAAGGCATTGACGAAGGTTTTCCTGAAAGTGTGCAGATCAACTGAGAACGTTGCTTTAAAGACAATGACCGGCAGTAAAATAAAAAGGATAAGACGGGGATGAATTCTTCCTGCCCACCCAATTGATCGTACCAGCCAGTTCAAATTTAAAGTAAGTGAGCCCAAGTGCCATGTATCAAACCACCCCATTCGGTTTGCTGCTCCAAGAAGCAAACCTATGAATAATAGACTCACGGTATAAGGTATGGGGCTCTTATGCATAACACACCGGACCGCTGCTCCAAAAAGCAGGGAAATGATTATGAACAGTACAGGATCCAAACTGTTCACCCGTTTTTTGCCGGCCTGTCCTTCAGCACTTACATTTAACTGTGCAGAATCTGAGAGAGA
>Ga0172365_10003505_pt1 | contig 11690 bp, 17 predicted proteins | sample LakKivSesite48cm_FD_114535 | JGI IMG/M metagenome (GOLD analysis project Ga0172365, IMG submission 114535) | Sediment microbial communities from Lake Kivu, Rwanda - Sediment site 48cm | ecosystem: Environmental > Aquatic > Freshwater > Lake > Sediment | place: Rwanda: Western Province, Lake...
AACGGAAGATTGTCGACCAAATCGACTATCCAGTCACTTTGATTGGTCGGACCGCCGCTCGGCTTTCCGCTGATGCGCCAGAAGTTCATGGGGCTACCTCTGTTGTCCCCTGCGGCTCCATAGATGTTGTCATCCGCGCCCCATGTCAAGGGCCACATGTCTCCTGTGGCTTGGTGATAGCGATGAATGTCAAGATTCACGTCAGTGATATACGTGCTCTTTCTCTGGGGTGGAACTGCCCTGCCATACTTTGTGTAATTCATGATTCAAACCACCTGTCTTGTGCTTTAAGTCGTTGCACACGTTAGACTTTAGTCTTTCCCGTTACTGTCCTTTATCCGCGTGAGCACGAGTGTGGCCAAGACGAAGGCTGGTATTGAAGCCACGAAGGTAACCAATGGCCCATAGTAATTGTATATGTATCCGCCAAGGATCTGCGCTGGGACTGTGACGAGCAAGGGAAAAACGCTGAACAGGGCAAACACTCTTCCTCTTATTTCCGGAGTGGAAAAATCAGCTTGGAGCGAGGTAATAGAAGGTCCCATCAGTGCACCACTTGCACCTCCTAGAACACTCCACGACACAAGATCCTCCATTCCCTTGGCCCTCACGAATATGAGTTGGTTCAATGGTGTTGAAAGGGAGGCCAGGATGGCGCTCTTCTTCAAGCCAACTTTTTCGACTATCCTCGCGGCGGGCAGCAGAAGCATCAGACCAACGAGCCCGGTCACGTTTGTGAGCAATCCATAGTATTGAGCCTGCAAGCCCAAGACGTCGATAACGTAAAGCGAGGTGTAGGGCACCGTCATTCCAGTGCCTATACTGGCCGTAATGGAATAGACGAGTATCTTCCTGAGGTCATCATTCATGTCTTTCATAGCATGGTAAATGTCCTTCACGAAGTCTGATGTGAAGGTGAGGAGCGGTTTCCTTTTCTCAGCGTTCGCTCCCGAGAAGCTCTCTTTCAAGGTCACGGCTCGATACGAAACAGCAACGAGACCAAGGAGTCCACCTATGAAGTATGCGATACGTACGCCCGTAAGTGTCCCATATCTCTGTATCAACAGGCCTCCAAGATATGGAGAGAATACTGAAGGTATTGAAGTGATCAGCGTGTATGAGGCTATGCCCCTTGGGCGGAGTTCAGGTTCCATTGTATCCATCAGCATTGCATTGAACGCAGGACCATAGACACCTGCAATCGATGCCAACATCACTGGAAGCATAAGCAGTTGGTAATGATCGATGAAGATGTACGCCCACGCTGATGCCGCACTTAGAAAGCTGAAGATGACGATCACCTTTCTCCTGCCCCACGCATTTGCCACGTAACCTCCTACGAGCTGCATAAGAGCTGTGACAGCTGAGCTAATGGCTAGAAGATATCCAATGAACAGAGAGTCGGAGCCGAGCGCGCAGAAATATACAGACTGAAAGGGATTGGCCATCGAGGTGCCCATTCCCCAGACAGTGGAGGTTAGCGCTAGGATCCAAGCGTCTCGAGGAAGGTAGAGTCTATCTTTCAGTCTCAGGAACGCGATGTTTCACGCCTCCAGCTACCGTGCCCGCGTGAAGAGCCACTTAAATGGCTTCTGTGCAGAATCTAGATGGAAACAATTCGAACGAGTTCGGACTAGGAACTACGTTGGTTATTTCGTTTTTCGGCACTCGAGTAGTTCACTCATTAATGTCTCATGACTGATGAGTCGTGCTCTGAGACGCCTCGGTGTACAGGAGGGATGGCCTAGAGGGCAAGAGAAGATAGATGGAATGGGCGAACCTGATTCAAGTTCGCGCGGTCAATGCGTGAATGGAAGTCGTGTCGTCAACGGTCGCGCGCTATGGGTGTCGGCTGCTGCTACAGATACAAGTTAGAAGGCTAACTTAATAGACAGGGTCCACAGCCTATCAAGACAGAGGATCGTTCATGACTGAAGGAAGCAAAGCGACTGGGCCGCTTAGCGCCGCTGAGCGCATTGAGGGCTTCGTCCGACTCTGGAGTGAGATCAAGTACAACTTCGTTTTCTTCAGTAGGCTGCCTAGTCTAGACTGGGACAAAGTGCTGACCGAGTATCTGCCGTTGGTACGCGAGGAGCAGTCGAACCAGGATTACTACCGGCTGCTTTCTAGGTGTGTGGCCCAGCTGCATGATGGCCATACATTAGTATGGGGCGAGGGTTTCAGGTTCGCCGTCCCTATTCACCCCGAGAATGCGCCCCCGCTGATCCTGCACCCAGTTGAGGAGAAAGCAGTGATCGTAGAACTCGCTGAGACCGACGAGGTGCGTCGTGCAGGGTTGAAGCTCGGGATGGAGGTCACTCACATCGATGGGCGACCGGTGGGAGAAGTGCTGGAGCACGACCTCTATCCCTACCTGTTCGCGTCGACTCCGCAGGGGCGAGACGCGTGGGCTTACCCCGTGCTGCTCAACGGACCGCGAGGCGCGAAGGTCTCACTTGGGGTCAGGGATTTGGATGGCACTGCTCGGACCGTGATACTGACGCGAGAACAGCTGGACGCCAAGCTCCTCGAGGGGCTTCCGCCACCTCTGGGCACCATGATGTCGGCAAGGCGGGGTCCAAAGGGTGAAAAGCTGCCCTGGGGGCCGCCCAAGCGCGAACCACGAGAATTCCCCGACGGCATCGTGTACTTTCCCTTGGACTCGTTCATGTCCGACGAAATCGTGAAGGACTTCGATGGGCTCTTCGAGCGCATCTCCCGCGCGAAGGGCTTGATCCTCGATGTGCGAGAGAACGGCGGTGGCCAAATGGAAATCGGCTATTCCATTATTGGCTATCTGACAGACAAGCCTCTGACAGGGAGCCGGTGGAAGACGCGTCAGCACTTGCCGTCTTTCAGTGGTTGGGGACAGAAAGACGGGTGGTATGAGGGAGGGCCCGAGACGGTGCAACCAGTTGAGGGCAAGAAGCCTTTCCTTGGCCCTGTCGTGGTGCTGATCGGCCCAGGAACCTTCAGTGCAGCGGAGGACTTTCTGATCCCGCTCCACTGCGGCCACAGGGCCACGCTCGTGGGACAACTGACAAGCGGCAGCAGTGGTCAGCCGCTCCCGATGAGCCTGTCTGGCGGTGGTACTGCCTTCATCTGCACAAAGTGGGACACGTACCCAGACGGCCGCGAGTTCGCCGGTGTCGGGGTGATACCTGATGTAGAGGTGTACCCAACTCAGGCGGAGATAGCCGCTGGCTTATGGTCAAGCGGCAAGGACCCGATTCTGGACAAGGGTCTGCGGGTATTGCGCGCCCAGTTTTGAGTCAGGAGCCTTGTTTGTGGCACGCGCGTCCGTAGTAACCAGCATGTCTGTACTCTTTCTCCAAAAAGAGGAATGATGAGGGTTCCACCTCACTACATATAACTTCTGACGACGCGCGCTAACCAGCATGCCGCGGTAGAAGATGATCTCCTGAGACCTGCCTTCTAGGTGATTGTTTCATCAAGCATACCTCTCATAGCGAGGTGTGCGCACGCTATGATGTCTATCTTTTCCTCCTCTTCTTTCGGCGGCAAGCTTCTCCCTCGTCAGGGCTCAATGCTCACTTCCGTCCCCCCATCGATGACTTGACGGATAACTCCCCTAGGCCGAGTGCTGTCTCGCGGGCGGCTGCTAAGGAGATAAGAACTCACCTTGCCACGTGAGAGCATAGTCGAGCTGAGGGAACTCAGGAGAAGCGACCTCAAGAAAATCCTTGCATTGGCAAACCGTTGCTTGAACAGGGACACGATCAGTGACGCGTCTCTGGAAAGAATAACGTTCGGTGATCCGAACTTCTCGCCTGAACTCACCACCGTTGCACTGGAGGGAGACAATACAGTCGGCTGCATAGTGGGCGTCCGGAGGATCAAGTCCCCTGAAGAGTCCGTGAAGGTGCAGAAGGAGATCGGATGGATCAAGCTGTTCTTCGTCTCAGAGGCTTACCGAAGAAGGGGGATAGCTTCTCAAATGCTGAGTGAACTGGAGAAGAAGTTCAGGTCCAAAGGGATTGAAAGAATACGCATCACGGATTTCGCCGGGTGGACGCTGTTCTCGGGGGTTGATGTGATGTACCAAGAGGCCATCGGGTTCCTTCTCTCCAGAGGGTTCAGGAAAGTGGGGGAGATGGTTGACTATGAAATTGACCTGCTTGACTTCCACGTCCCAAGGACCGTCGCGGAAACGAAACTTAATGGCGTGACCATTAGGAAAGCCAAACTCGGCGAGAAGCGAAGGCTCATGGAGTGGGCGGCTGAGACCTTCTCTCCATTCTGGGGCTCTGGAATCTCGGAGGCATTCAAGTATGACCCTCCCAAGCTCTGGGTAGCTGAGAAAAACGGCAAGTTCCTCGGGTTCTGCATGTATAGTGCGGCAGAGCCATATGGGCTCGGACCGATAGGAGTGGAACCCGGATCGAGAAAACGTGGGCTGGGCTCCATATTGCTGTTTAACTCACTATCGTCAATGAGGGAGGAAGGACAGCGGATGGCAGTGATCGGTTGGACCAACCAACTCTTCTTCTATTCTCAAGTCCCTGGCATAAGAAGGATAAGGCACTACTGGACCATGGAAAAGCAACTGGAGTAGTTCACGGCCGTCACGCGCTCGGGTCGCCAGCATCGCCTTTTCGTGACGGCGATTGGGAGATCTAGGTTAGCAGTGAATGGACCGGGCGGTGTCCATACCGGAATGGGTTTGGAACTAACGCAGAAGCGAGCAGTTCGGGTCATGCTGTTCGTTTTCGTGACTTTTGGGTTTCGCGCCGGAAAGGCTACGCTTGCGCGAGGTCCAAGCTAGCTAGCAAGAGTCGATCGTGTCTTCGAGACTCTAGGAATGGAAGAAGGCTAGGGCATGACTTGAGTTTTTCGTCTTCGCAGCGCGAGAAGCGCAACTGCGGCGACAACCAATACCACTCCCGCCGCGGCTGCACCGACAGTCACTAGGTTCAGCTCTGTTGTGCAACTTGCTGTCAGTGATACGGGTCCAGTGACCACGAAGGAGTACGATGGCGAGGTCGAGACGACCGCTCCATTGGTTTTCCATCCCTCGAAGACATAGTTGGTGAAGAGGTCCTTCTGCGCTGTCACGGGTGTAATGAATACAGTCGCTGAAGTCCCTTGCTCATACCAGCCTGCCCCTGATGTAGTTCTAGGATTGGTCTTCTCTTTGTTCCTTCCGGGTTACACTGGGAAAACCGACAATGTCCGAAAGGTTTAAGTATGCTCAGCATACTGAGCATACTCAATGGAAAACAGTAAAGAGGAGAACGAAAAGGAAAGTAGCCACGAGAAGAAGTCTCTAGAAGAAGGGCTTGACAGAGTGATTGTCAAGGGATATATGCGACCTGATGGCACCTCCTACTACGTCGTGATCCCGAAAGAGATCCGAGAGATGCTGAAACTCAAGGGTGGAGAATACTTCGCGATGAAGGTCAAACCTGAAAAGCGCAAGATTGAGTTGAAGGTCGCAAAGCTCATTGAAGAAGGACAACCATGACGAGGCCCTTCCAATCGTCTTTATCGATCTGCATCCAATGCACTTGTTCCGGCCGCCGACTGGCAGGAACGCTTAAATAGGTAACATATGTTACCTATGTCAATGAATGGTATGCCCCGCGAAAATGAAGAACAGCACGCAATGGACGCGAGATGTCATGGGGGGCATCATGCAGCAGGCGATAGCTGCGCATGCGCAAGAATTCGGCATGGATATCCAGAGAGGGGATGGATACAGTTCCTAATTCTAAGAATACTATACGAGAAGCCGATGCATGGCTATCAGCTTCTGGAGGAGATCGAGAGACGAAGCGAAGGATATCACAGACTGGTGCCTGGTGCAATCTATACGATCTTGAGAAGGATGGAAAACCAAGGATTGCTTAGGTCAGAATGGGAGAAGGTCGAGTCCGGACCGGACAGAAGGATCTACAAATTGACGGATGAGGGGGTTGTAGTACTGAAGAGCGGACTGGAGGCAATGGTGAGGAGACGCAAGCTCACCGAAGATCTAGTGAGGTTCTACGAGGAGAAGTTCACGGGTAAATGAAGGAGCGTGCGCCTCATGTGTAACCCAGAGGATTGTTGCTGTGACGAAAACTGTGATTGTAGCTGTGAGGATCCAGTTTCGGAGTGTTCTTCGCCGGAGGAATGGGCTGACCGTTGCGGAGCGTGTGAAGAGCCTCTTTTGGTACTCGAGCTTGACCCAGTTGAGATGGACGAAGAGGGGAAATTCGGGATTGCAGAGATGGCAGGTTTCGGGGGAAGCTAGTAATCCCAAAGTGGAAGGAGGTGATAATTCGAGAGTATGACCGCAATAGATCCTGTCTGCGATATGAAAGTGGAAGAGAAGGGAGCAAAGTTCACTTCGCCCTATGAAGGCAAGCTCTACTACTTCTGCAACGCGGGGTGCAAAAAGAGGTTCGACAGCGACCCCAAGAAGTATGTGCACCAATAGAAATTCAACTGAAAACAAACCATGACCGAGATGCCCGCTGTTGAGGTCTTGAACCTCACTAAGAGTTATGGGGGATTGTTGGCAGTTGATCACATCAGCTTCGACGTCAAGAGGGGCGAGATCTTCGGCTTCCTAGGCCCCAACGGAGCTGGGAAGACCACAACGATACGCATGATAACGGGAATTTCCATCCCAACCCAAGGTTCGGCGAAAGTGATGGGCTACGACATCCAACATCAACCCATAGAAGCGAAGGAGCAGATGGGAATAGTCCCTGACATTTCGAACGTTTACAACGAGCTCTCCGCTTGGGACAACCTAGTCTTCACCGGAAGGCTCTACGACATGCCCAAAGGCTACAGAGAGAGCCGTGCCGGGGAACTCCTGAAGATGTTCAGGCTATACGAGAGACGAAGTGATAAGGTTGAAGGCTTCTCGAGGGGGATGAAAAGACGCATCTGCATCGCCATGGCTCTGATGAACAGGTCTAGCATCCTCTTCTTAGACGAGCCGACCTCGGGCCTCGACGTGGAAAGCGTCCTCATGATCAGAGAGCTGGTAAGGGAGATGAACCGGGAAGGCCTCACGATTTTCCTTACAACACATAACATTGAGGAGGCAAACCAGATGTGTGACCGCGTCGCAATAATCAACCGAGGCAGAATCGCGGCCATAGACACCCCGGAGAAGCTCAAGAGAACCCTGGAAAGTCTACAATCCGTGGAAATCGCCTTCGAGGAAGGAAGGCCGAACCTCATGGACGACTTGAAACGGTTCCCAACGGTCAACGAGGTCATAAAGGAGGGCGACAAGTTCAGGCTCCTCACCGACGATCCTCCTACCGTCCTCGCCTCAGCTTGGAAATACGCGGAGGTTAACGGGTTGAGGCTCATAACCATGAATACAGTCGGCCCGAGCCTCGAAGATGTGTTCGTGAATCTGACCGGCATCAGGCCCGCGGCAGAGGGAGAAGGTGGTCAGGAAAAGATGAGCGAGACGCGGGAGACAGGCAAAGGAAGGGAACACTGATGAGGCAGAGCTGGAATCGAACTCACCTTAGTCGGGAGGTACGCGTCGCTTGGGCGATCGCCACGAAAGATATGCGAACCTACTATTTGCGCCCGCCATCCCTCATGTTTGGGGTGCTCTTTCCTTTCGCACTCTTCCTCTCCTTCTCGATTGGGAGGAACACTCCCATCTCGACACAGATGCCTGTGTTGATAGCGCAGACACTTTTCTTCGCCTCTTCGTCCATCGGCCCCGTGGTCATCCCCAGTGAAAGGGCTCTCCAGACCTTCGATAGGTTCCTCACCGCCCCGGTCTCGCTCCTGGCCGTGCTGATGGGTAAGACCTTGGCGGGCTTCATCTTCGGCGTCGGAATCTCCGTCATTCCCATTGTGTTCGGCGTCGCCGTTTTTGGGACTGAGGTAACGAGCATCACGACCTTGATGTTGTGCATGTTTCTTTCGGCACTGGGCTTCTCCGCTATGGGTATCATGTTTGCCTCCATGCCTGGCCAAACCCCGGGAACGGTTATGATGCCGCTCAACTTTGTCCGTATACCGCTCCTCTTCGTGAGTGGAGTCTACACGCCCATCAAGGACCTACCTGCTTGGGGACAGGTTGCAGCCATGGTTTCGCCTCTCACCCACACGATCGAGCTGGCGAGGTATGGGCTTGGTGGAGAGAACTTCTTCGGACCGTTCGTGAACGTCGTCGTGCTGTCGGCCTACACGGTGGTGTTCCTCTTCGTGGGCATACGGTTTCATATAATGAACCAACGGAAAGAATAATCATGATGAGAGATGGGTTTGAAGCCATCATCAACGCCCTCGCCTGTGTGTTCATCGCGTACATGCTCATCTCGCTCTTCTACCTGTACGTGGCTGTCGGTGAGTCTTTCGGCAAGGTCGCGATGGCACTCTTCGACAGCAGGGTTCTCGGGGCACTGACGATCAGTGTGCTGTCCGCTTTCATAGTCGGAAGTCTAGCAGTCGCGGTGGGAATACCTGCAGCGTATCTCCTCACCTTCAAGGAGTTCAGGGGCAAGGAAGCTTTGCAGATGTTGCTTGTGGATATGCCCCAAACCTTCCCTCCCGTGACTGAGGGGCTCGTCTACCTATTGATGTTCGGCCGTTTTGGGCTCGCCTACACTTTCGCGGCGGTCATCATAGCGAAGTTCTATGTTTCGGCTCCGTTCACTGTGAGCTTTCTCACGAGAAGGTGGAGAGAGGTGAAGAATGACGGTTATCCCATCATTGCCCGCTCCCTGGGGGCACGTACTAGGCACCTTGTGAGCTGGGTGATGCTGCCCCTCTCCGCGAGAGACCTGCTCGCAGGCTTCTCCTTGACCTGGGCGAGGGCGATGGGGGAGTTGGCTGCAACCCTCGTCTTCGCTGGAGCCATACCCTGGCGGACGGAGACCATACCGACACTTGTCTACCTTACCTCCCAAGGGGCTCCTGAGATCGCGATGGCGGCCTCAGTTATCGCCGAAACGCTCTCCCTTATCGCGCTCTTCTCCTTCAGGTGGATCGGGGGCGGCAGGAAATGAGCGACTTCCAGATCGATGGCGTCAGCAAGTCGTACGGAAGCAACAAGGTGCTCGACAACATCAGCCTATCGCTTGAGCCCCAAGAGACCATGGTGATAATGGGACCGAGCGGATGCGGCAAGACCACACTACTACTCATTACTCTCGGGGCCCTTGCGCCAGACCAAGGTGAGGTGATCGTTGGCGGCAAGTCAGTCAACAACATTCCAATAGAGGACAGAGGCATCGGGTATGTACCTCAGGACTTTGGCTTGTTCCCTCACCTGACGGTCTACGGGAATATCGCCTTTGGACTCAGAGTCCGAAACATGGAGGATGGCGAGATACGCAGGGCTGTAGGTTCCTTACTCGAAGCCTTCAAACTCGAAGGCCTGGCTGAGAGGAAGCCCAGAGAGTTGAGTGGAGGCCAGAAGCAGCGCGTCGCACTAGCTAGAGCGTTGGGCATATCACCCTCTCTCCTGCTTCTCGACGAGCCACTTAGTAACATCGATGAAGCGACCAAGGTCGAGGTTCGGAGAAACCTGAAGGACACCCTGACTAAGTTGAAGGTGACTACGTTATGTGTGGTTCACGATCCTGAAGACGCCTTCATGCTAGGCGACAGGATAGCGGTCATGTATTACGGGCGGATCATACAGTGCGCTGTGCCGGACGAATTGCTCAGGGATCCCAAAGATGACGTAGTGCGTAAGCTCATAGCGCCAGTTTACGTGCTCAAGCGAACCCAGACCTAAACAGAGGATCCTAGAGATGTGCACGTCTACCAATGGCTTACTGGCCTCAGAGTCCAACGCGTAGTCATGTTCTCCGTGTAGATGGAGGTCGTCTTCTCCAGTGGCGCGCATGTCTACTGGGTGCTGTTCTCGCAAGATCGGAGGCCGGTTCGATGTGCCCAAGCCGCTTCCGAGCGAGACAACGTTCATGCTGATGCTGATACACTTGAAACCTAAGATCACCGAACTTGATGAAAGGACACGAAAGTAATTCGCGCGTGAGGCGGTTGGTTCTAAATCGAAAGCGATGAGGGCAGGGCGGTGTCCATACCGGAATGGGTTCGAGTCCTTGACCAAATAGTGAACTTGACCTCTAGTGCGATTCCTTGGCCTAATCGCGTATTTCCGAGTGCAGGCGACAAGACATAGCGGCTTGAGGACTTCACGCTCTCAACCTAGTCGTGGTTCCGAAGCCCGTGCGAAGAATTACTATTTCTGTTCAACTCCACACGCGAGATCTCAATCTGTGCCCGAACAAGCCCAGCAGGTGTCCCTCTCGCTGTCCGACCAGAACACCCTGCCGCACTTCTTGCATCTCAGTTCGATCAGCCCTTCGCTCCAAGCCTTATCCTTCCTTTTCATGAACCCGGGGTCCATTGGAAACTCTATCGCTTTCTTGGGGCAAAGAGGCTGACAAGCGATGCAACCATTCACACAGTTCTGTGGGTTGACCACGGTTGCCTTTCCTTCTTCTATCCCGTAGACGTTGTGAGGACAGAACTGGACGCACCTCGGGACATCCAGACCTCGACACCCATCACACTTCTCAGGGAAAACCACAGGATACCAGGTGGACGTGCTCGTCCTGGTCCCTGAATAGGGAGACATGGGATATTGCCGCTTCACCTCCAGCTCAAGGTGCTGACTCCGGGGCAAGAGCAAGGCTGTCCCCATTTCTCATCGGTATGGAACTCGCATCTGCGGTTCTTATGCTCCTGCCGTTGATTATCACGAGCGCATCATCGGAGATACCATTCCCCTCCAAGATCCTGACCACAAAATCCTTTCCATATTTGTCGGCCAGTTTGTTCACAATGTCCTTGAGAGTTGCTCCGTCCTCCATGTCGAGCGCGAGCCGGTGTTGTCCTGTGATCTCTCTCAATAGCCCGATGAACTCAACTTCCACTTTGATCGGCATGCCGCTTCGCCCTTTCAGTAAGCTATCTGTTTGACCACCCATCTCGTAAGAGCATCTACCAGTCCGGGCGTGACGGCATCTATCACTTCGTACACCTGGGAGGTCGTAACAGAGTACATCCTCTTGTTCCCCTCCTTTCTGTCATGCACGAGTCCGGCGTCCTTCAGGATCTTCAGGTGACGAGATACGAGCGGTTGAACAGCCTCCGTTTGCGGAATCACTCCGCACGCGCACCGCTCCCCCTTACGCAATGACTCGATTATCTCCAGCCTCAGAGGGTCCGCGAGCGCGCTGAACACTCTCGCACGAGCTTTGTCCAGCTCCTCCTTCTTTCTGCGCATCTTAGTCCCGAGAGCTCATAACAATATTTAAATATTGCTAAACATCCCCCCGAGCCACAGACGGCGATGAAGACACTGAAGATCGAAGTAATAGGGCCTGATCCGCCGTGCGCGCGGTGTATGGCGGTGAAGAGGATCGCTGAGGAAGCGGCAGGACGGCTTGAGTCTGCTGGGGTCAAGGTCGAAGTGGTGAAAGCAAACATACTCTCGAGGGAAATTCTGACCAAGTACGGAACCTTGGTTTCTCCAGCTATGGCCATTGACGGCGTGGTGAGGATCATGGGGAGAATCCCCACCGAAGCCGAGGTGGAAGAGCTCGCAAGGACTGCAGTGGAGGAAAGATCCAGGGATTGAGCCTGGGTTTTAAGAGGAAGCTCAGAACTGCAGCACTCCTTCTGTTCGTGTTCGCAGTCGTCGGCCTGCTGATATACAGCCGGATAGT
>Ga0172365_10003506_pt1 | contig 11690 bp, 11 predicted proteins | sample LakKivSesite48cm_FD_114535 | JGI IMG/M metagenome (GOLD analysis project Ga0172365, IMG submission 114535) | Sediment microbial communities from Lake Kivu, Rwanda - Sediment site 48cm | ecosystem: Environmental > Aquatic > Freshwater > Lake > Sediment | place: Rwanda: Western Province, Lake...
ATTCTTTGCTCTCGAAGCTCCTTAGACTGCTGATCGAGACCGCGTCATAGAGGTCGACGCGCTTTCGGAGGATGCGACTCAAGCGCTCATAACGATCTCTAAAAACGTTCACAAAGTCTTTCAGCTTTCCCTCCGTGTAGCTCCGCCCGGTGATATCCTTGAGCACCTCGACGCGTGGTTCGAATTCGCTGGCCTCCAGTTTGATTTTGGTGCGAGTACTTTCGAGTAATTTTTCTGCATCTTCTCTAGGTTTGGGCGCTTCCTCCACCTCAGGCATGCTCGGTCTGGGCTGGGGAACCGTTGGTGGAGGGCCTGTTTCAATGCTCCCTTCTTCCAAAATTTTTGTGATAAGGTTAGCCGTTATTAGAAAGGGTCTCCCTCCCATTTCTCTAAGGCTAACCAACACTCGCTCGACCGCTGACTCCGTGTCCTCCCGACTGCGTAGCGCGTCGAGCGCATCCAGCGTCAGCTGCATATCAGCATCCATGAACTTGCGAACCAACGAGGCATCATCCATAAAACCCACTACACAAAAGTCAACTGCCGCGGAATTGTAAGCGTTTCAATACCGAGGGGATGCTCCTCCTGAACTGCCGCCCTAGCTTGGATTGGCGGGATGCTCAACTTTATTTCCTTGGTCCGCCCGTAGCGACCGTTGCTGATAATCTGGGCATTGATGATTCCCAGCATGTCGAGTTCAGAAATCAAATCACTAACGCGGCGCTGCGTTAGCACATCCAGCCCGCTCTGTATGCAAAGTTTGCGGTATACCGTGTACACATCACCCGTCACTATCTTGCGCGAATTTTTCTCCGTTAATAGCACGATGCCGAAAAGTACCATTTTAGACTGCGATGGCAGTGTTCGAACGACTTCTACCATTTTGTCCTGTTCCATCTTCTCGAAGGCCCGCCTGACATGGGTAACAATAACCAGATCCATACTTTCACGCTCGGCCAGTTCTCCCGAGGTACGAAGTAGATCAAGGGCTCGCCGAGCGTCACCATGTTCGCGAGCTGCATGGGCTGCGCAGAGCGAAATCACACCCTCCCCCAGCACACGGTCAGAAAAACTCATTGCCGCTCTTCTTTCCAATATGTCTTTGAGTTGAAGTCCGTTGTATGGGGGAAAAACTAGTTCCTCCTCGCTGAGGCTACTCCGAACGCGGGGGTCCAAATAGCCAACGAAGTTCAAATCATTAGAGATACCCACGATGCTAACCTTCGCCTTCATCAGGTCAGAATTCATGCGAGTCAGATTGTAGAGGACTTCATCGCCGCTCTTCAGCACGAGCCTGTCTATTTCGTCGAGCACGATCACCGCGAGCTGTGAGTCGTGGTCGAGCGCCCTGAAGAAACATCTGTATACCTCGTCAGTCGGCCAGCCCGTCATAGGAACGCTTTCAGGAAAACCGAGTGAATTCACCTGCTCCTTACCGTAGCGCTCCCTGAGCTTATCCAAGAAGATGTTTGCAAGCGTCGCGAGAATTCTGTACTGGGTGTTAACGATCTCGCAGTTCAGATAAACTGGCTCAACCATCCTAGGCGCACGATCGCTCACGCGCTTTAGCTCCTTCATCACGTGCTTTACGCTAGCCGTCTTTCCAGTACCCGTCTTGCCGTAGATGAACAGATTCGACGGCGTTTCCCCTCGTAGGGGGGCCACAAGTATCCGCGCGAGCTGATGAATCTGCTCATCCCGGTGCGGTAGTTCCTCGGGTGTGTAGCTCGGTCGCAGATACTCCCGGTTTTTGAATATCGGCCTCGTCTCCAACAGCATGTCGAACAGGCCTTCCGATCTCCTCATTTTTACCTACCTCCTCTCCTACCTTCTCAAATGATTCTTTCAATCGCTTGCTCCAGCTGTCTAGTGACACGGCTAAGCGATTGATCAGGAATAGCTCTTGGGGCGGCAAGGGGCCAACACTCTCTGGAGAAAGCGCAAAACGAACCAACTTTGGGATTCTAATTTCCAGCAGAGTTGAGACTTTGGTCTGGATCTCCTCGGCTTCCTCGTGCTGCCCAGCCGCCCGTGCAAATGATATCTTTTGAGCAACCGATGAATAGAAATCATCTGGAAGAGGTGTGAGCCCAGATTCACGCTCCTCCGCCAAGAGGAGCTTCCGGAGCTCCGTTGATGTGAGTTTCTGAAGGAACTCCACAAACCCGTGACGCTCAAGGACTGCGGCCTCCCATGCCTCAAGCTGTGTTTCCTCCCCCTCCGCCAGTGGACCCAGCTGCCTGCCCACCAAATTTATCGCTGGTAAATCCTTAAGGACTCGAACGCGTCTCATTTACTTCACCGCTCGTGTGACCATACCCTGCTTCGGCTCGTACAGGTGGCCCCTCATTTTCTCTTGCTCAATCAGCTCTTCCACAAATGACTGTTTGATTCCCTCAGACTCGGCGATACGCTTTATTTCCTCGACCGGCGCTGCCCCGCCGTACTGGCCCTCAAGCTCCTTGATGATATCCAGCACACGGCGGATGTTATCTCGCTGGGATTTCGGCTTGCCTGTCATGAGCACATCGATATCCAGCTTCCCCGTTTCGGTGTCGATCCCAGACTCCTGCAAGGAACGTTTGATGAGCATGATCGCGCGATTTGCATCCTCAATGGTCACACGATCGCTTAACCTCATTCGGGCGTTTGCCTTCGCCAGCCGTACAATAGCTTCGAGTTGCCTCACCGTAATCGGTAGTGGTGCCTCCCCTCGCTCGGCTACCCTCCTCCAATCAACGAAGAAATCCTCGATCGTCTTCATGACATCTTTGTCATCGAGTTTCGGATCGAGGTTCTGGCGCGCATAGATGATGATTTTGCGCAAGAAATCCAAGTTGATAGGTGGCTTGATTAATTTCTTGCGTTCGCTGTGCAGTTCTAGGATGTGATGAGCTATGGTCCTATCTTGATCGGCGCGCGGTTCGTCGCGCATAATGAATACCAGGTCGAACCTCGAAAGAATCACGGGATCTAGGGGAACTTGCTGCGCAATGGTGAGATTCTTCTCAAACCTGCCTAGTTTTGGGTTGGCCGCTGCGAGCACAGCGGTGCGGGTGTTGAGAGTTGCTACGATTCCCGCCTTAGCTACACTAATTGTCTGCTGCTCAAGTGATTCTAAAATCGCGCTTGAGTCCTCTGATTTCATTTTCTCAAATTCATCGATGCTTGCTAAGCCACCGTCCGCTATTACAAGTGCTCCTGCCTCAAGGGCCCAGCCACCGCTTATCTCATCGCGAACCGCAGCCGCCGTAAGCCCGGCGCCCGTTGCTTTCATACCAGAGGTATAGAGGCCGCGTGGGGCAACGTTCGCGGCCCACTTGAGTAGCTGGGACTTGGCCACGCCAGGATCTCCGGTCAAGAGAACGTGGGTATCGCCTCGAATTCTCGTTCCGTCTAGCAAATCGATTGCTTCGCAGCCGAATAGCTGTAGCGCAATCGCCTCCTTGATCGCGTCGTACCCATAGATGCTCGGAGCAATTGACTGGATGATTTTGTTTCTGATCCAAGGGTCCTTCGCGAGCTCCTTAATTTTGGTCTTGTCCTCCGGAGTCAGCTCGGCTTCTTCGACACCCTTCTGCAAGACCTCGATGTGGCTGATGAATAGTATCTTCCGAAACGTCTTCTTTTGCTCATGGCGCCTGCCCTCCTGAAAGACGCGCAACACGCCCGTAATCACCATATGGTTCCCCGGAACCGCCTTATCGACAAAATCGTCCCTGACTATGCCGTCCAACCTTCGAGGCATCCGCCCGCCGCGCAGCCTCTCGGGTGGCTCCTGCAAGCAAAGGCTCTGCCAGTCGCGAAAAACTGTTCTTTCAATCACAAGGTCGAACGGGCCCTTCCTACCGCAGTTTGGGTTCTCACAAATGAGGGGCTCCCTGAAGAGTTCACCGACCTGAAGTATCCTGTTCTCCTCCCCGCAACGTCTGCATTTGAATACCGCCTCCGTCGCCTCCGGCTTTACCTCGCCCGCCCGTGTCAGGATTCCCTCAACCTGGATGAACTTGCCCACGTGCTCAGCGCGAATTTTGCGAATTTCTGTTGACTTATCGAGTCCCATCACGCGCAATAGCATTCCGGGAACCTTTGTTATACCCTCTAATGCAGCGGCAGCGGTATCAAAAAAATCAGATGGGGAATCTAGAAGGCTTTTAGCGAGCTCCATGTCGAACTCTATGAGCTGTTCGAAGGCGATCACGAGCGATTTTCGCCCGGCTGCTGCCGTCCTGCGCAACTCCTTGATAATTTCCCCGCGATGCAGAAACTTCTCCAGTTTTTCATTAATCTTAGCCTCCAATTTTTCACCTCAAGCAACAGCAATAGATGAAAAAGGCAGTAAGGTGTATTTAGAAAATGTGGTGAAAATTTTGAATTCTAAGTTTAAGGTTTGAGAACTTTTTGTGCACATCTTGAAAGCTTCTATCTTCCAATTTTTCACATCCAAAAAATTGAGCCAACTAACGCTAAAAGGCAGGCTTGACACTTCTATTTGAATATGCACTCTTACTCCCCCAATAAAACCTAAAAACAAAAATTTTTAATGCCGTTTTGGGGGAGAGGTCACCGAAAGTATTCCCAATCCTGAATTCCTGAATTTGCGTAACCTATTTTCAAAATGACCTTAAAACAGCGCCTTTTCTACAAAGCGTCCCCCCTTTCTCTGAGTTCGAGTGGAAACAGTCGAAAACAGGGGAAATGCAGGTCCGAAAACTTTGAGTTCTAAGTTAAGCTTCAATTTTAAATTTTGGGAGTCGCCTTTTTTACGCCTAACGTATTTTCACGTACTCGTATGCCTGCGTCGCGGACTCGAAACAATAGTGAACCTTTTGATAATCACGCCTGAACTCGGCTACATCGGCTGCAACACGCTTGGTTTCATCCCCATCGACGATTATCCGCTTGATGAACTCCGCTATCTCCTCCATTTCGCTCTCTTCCATGCCAAGCCTCGTTATCTCAGACGTTCCCAGCCTTAGGCCACCGGGATTCCTGAAGTGCCTTCCTTCTCTAGGGTCCCAAGGTAAGAGTTCACGGTTGAGCACCACGTTGGCTTGCTCAAGTTTTCGCTCGAGTACCCCCCCGTCCCCGTACTTGGTAACGTCTATGGCGAGGGTGTGCGAGGCCGTGAAGCCCTGATCTGGGCACAGAACTGCTATTTCCCGGTCGTAAAGTGCTTTCCCGAGAGCCTTCGCATTTTTCACTATTTGCGCCGTGTACTCTTCCCCGAACTCTAACATCTCCGCAAGAGCCACCGAAAGACCCGCCACAGCGTGCAGGTGGTGGTTGCTCACCATGCTTGGGAATACCCCTCGATTTATCGGGTCCGCCAGCTCCTTTTTGCATAAAATCATGCCGTGCTGGGGCCCCGGGAGGGTCTTGTGTGTGCTGCAGGTTATCACATCAGCACCCTCGCGCAGGGGATCCTGGAACTGGCCGCCCCCAATTAGACCGATGACGTGGGCGGCATCGTACGCTACGTGCGCGCCGTGCTCCTTAGCCACCTCGCTTAGCTCTTTTACTGGGTGTGGAAACAAAAATAAGCTCCCACCAAACATTACAAGCTTTGGCTTTACCTCCGCTATCTTCTTGGCAGTCGCCTCTACGTCGATGTTCATGCGCTTCTCATCGAAGGGGAAATATTCGACCTCTAGACCGTGGACCGCCCCTGCCGCTCCTCCAAATTTCTTCTTCCCCATAGTGATGTGCCCTCCGGCGGCTATGGAAAGACACATCATGGTATCTCCGGGGTCTGTTAGCGCCGTGTACATGGCTAGATTGGCGACAGCCCCCGAAACTGGCTGCACGTTCGCATGCTCAGCCTTGAAGAGCTCTCGGGCCAACTCCATGGCGAGCAGCTCGACTTGGTCGATATAAGTACATCCAGCGTAGACCCGCTCTCCCGGCATTCCTTCAGCATAACGCCCGCCAAAATCTGTGGTGAGCGCCTCCCGAACCGCCGGGGATTGCACGTTCTCGCTAGCTATCAGCGGCAAAACTGTCTTGAACCAATCGTGGTGCTTTTGCAACAGCCCCAACGTCCGATCGTATGCTTCTCTCGGTCGCATTTCGTTCACCTTAATAGCTTCATTATTTCCTTATACCTTGCCGGAGCCTCGCGCAGGCGCTCCGAGACCATTATTGCTTCTTCCGGGTCTTTTAATATGTGCCCCGTTGCCACGCAAACCACACGCTCGTCCCGGTTGACGATCCCACGACGCACGAGCTTTTTGAGCCCGGCGACCGTGGACGCGCTAGCAGGCTCCGCTCCAATTCCTTCCAAGCGGGTCATTAACTTTTGGGCATTGATGATTTCAGTATCACTCACTGCCTCCGCCGTGCCATTTGAGGCTCGGATTGCCCGAATTGCCTTTGGACCGTTCACTGGATTGCCTATGCGGATTGCTGTGGCTATCGTTTCTGGTTTTTTAACTGGCACGAATTTTTCAAGCCCCCCCTTGATAGCGTTGACGATTGGCATCGAGCCCTCTGCTTGAATCCCGGTCATCATAGGTATTCCCTTCGTCAACCCGACCAAGTCGAACTCGAAGAAGCCCTTGTAAATCGCCCAGATGTTGGCGCAGTTCCCCATGGGCACCACCACGCGGTCCGGCACTACCCACCCAAGCTGATCCGCTATCTCAAATCCTATCGACTTCTGACCTTGGGGTCTAAAGGGATTCAGTGAATTCAAAAGATAGATGTCCTTCCGCTCCTCGCATATTCTTCGCACGATCGCCAGCGCCTCGTCGAAGTTCCCCTTTATTTCTATCGTCCGCGCGCCGTAAATCAGCGTCTGCGCCAGCTTGCCTCGCGCCACTTTACCCTTGGGGAGCAAGACTACGCAGCGTAAACCCGCCTTGGCCGCATAGGCCGACAAAGAGGCGGAGGTGTTGCCAGTCGAAGCACACGCGACGGTCTTAGCTCCAAGCTCGAGCGCCTTCGTGACACCAACAGTCATTCCCCGGTCCTTGAAAGAGCCAGTTGGATTGGCTCCCTCGAACTTCACGTAAAGCTCCCGAACCCCTACCTCCTTGGCAAGACGGTTGCAGCGGTAGAGAGGCGTCCCTCCCTCCTTCAAGCTGACGATTTTTGATTCATCTAAAATCGGCATGAAGGCGCCATATTTCCAGACGCTTGGCGTCTCGCTCTTCAAGCGCTTGTGATCGAGTTTCCGCTTCAGCTCACTCGGCTCGAACTCGACCTCAAGCAAGCCTCCGCATTTTGGGCAAGTGTAAAACCTTTCGTGAATCTTGAACTTGCTGCCGCACTCGATGCACTCCAGTCTCACGGAGATTCCCGCTTTTAATTCCAAGAGGGTTGGTAAATACCTTAGGTGAATTAACACAAGACTTAGCGTTTAAGACGGGCCATTCACTCCTTTTGGTGGCCCATCAAACCATATAGAAAGGGGAGTAAAAATTTTTAGAATGGAGTGTTTGGAGGTAAGTACTTCTCAACTCCCAAGCGTTCGATGGATATCTATCAGATCGCCTAGCAGTGAGCTGGAAGTCTCCTTCGGGCCTGCCCCAAAACCTGTGATTGAGATCTCCCGCGCCAAATCTAGCTTAAAGGTTACAGCATTTAGGGTACCATCAACAGCAAGCGGGTGCCCTAGCGGGACTAGCTTCGGCCCTACTTCCAGTAAACCACGTTTCGCGATGCCAATGAGCTTTATCGTGTACCCTGCCTCTCGGGCCAGCTGAATCGCCTCAGGCCGAACTCGTGTGATGCCTGCTATCTTAACCTCCTTGAGGCTTGCGTTCATGTCCAACAAAGAGTTCGCTAGAATCGTGATTTTGCATGCTGTATCGATGCCCTCGATGTCGAGCGTGGGATCCTTCTCGGCTATCCCAAGCTCTTTAGCCTCCCGCAGAACGATCTCGAAAGGAACGCTCTCCTTGCTCATGCGTGTGAGGATGTAGTTTGTGGTGCCATTGAGCACTCCCCTGATTTCGTGAATCTCATTCCCGGCCAACAGTTTCTTCGCGAGCCCCACCACCGGCACTGCCCCGCCGACCGAAGCGGAGTACCTGAATTCCACGCCACATCGTTTTGCTAATGAATCAAGTTCCCTGAAAGCGACCACGAGCGGCCCCTTATTTGCAGTTATAACATGCTTTCCCGCCAGCATCGCACTTTTGATGTGGGTTAGCCCGGGCTCTCCTGTTTTGATGTTCGTCGGTGTGAGATCGTAAACAACATCCGCCTCAACATCATCAATCACTTTGAGAGCGAGTTTGCCCCGTTTCCCTCCTTTATAAGCCGCTACCGTCCCCTTCTTCTCGGCGACCTTTAGCAATTCATTCAAATTCAGCCCCTTTTCATCTTCAACCGCGCCGAACTCGTCGACAACTGCAACCACACGGATGATTAAACCATGGCTTCTACGCAGAAAGCTAGCTTTTTGGACGAGCGCGCGGCTGAGCCCTCTGCCCAAGTTTCCGAATCCAACGAGCATTATGCGCATCATTCCGCCTCAAGTGAAGTTATCATAAGGAGTTCCTTCCTGTCTGCTATGCTCCGCATTTTGGAGATGGCCAAATTTTTATGTTTCTCGTCATCAGCCACAATCGTCATTCGAGCTGCCGATTCCTGGCCAATGGCGCCCATCGCGAGACTTAAGTCAGATACCATTACTCCCTTGAGAGCATTCAGACGATCTATTGTGTCACGAATGTCGGTGTGAATGATGTGGCCTATCAACAAAACCGTGGTCCTCACCGCGCCCTCGCGCTCACCAATCCGGGTGATCTGCACTCCCATCGCCCGGAGTGCCGCTAAAATTCGATTAAGCCTCGCTCGCTCTCCAATCTCAAAAATCAACATTACAGGTAGTCGCCCGAGTGGTGTCTTTCGCTCACGCTGGTGCATGATGCTTTGAATGTTGCCCCCGTAACGTGAAATGGGCTCGAGCGCCTTGACGAGCTGTCCTGGGACATCTTCGAGTTCCATTTCGAGCCTTATCAACAATTTTTCACCTCGCTTCCCTCAAGATTTCATGCGGGAGTACCGCCTTCTCCTCGGGATTGAGACGGTCAACATTTCCCCTTTTAGCTCAATTTCTCGTTCGCTTAAAGCTGCATCAGGTGATAGTTCAAACGCTCCAAAATATGCCTCGCCATTAGGCTTTCGCGCAATTATTTCGAGCGCGTTACCCAGCTGCCTAACCTCGACATCTTCCTTCCTCACTCCAGGCACCTGCATAGTAAGCACTATTTCGCCAAGACGCTCTATTTTCCCGCAGTTCGTCTCAAGCATGCGGGTTACGGGTTTGATCTCTTTCCGTTCAAACTTTGGAGGCTTCGGCCGTTCAAAGGGTACTTCGGCCGGAACTTTGGTGGGCACTATCCGCATCGGGAGCTTGCCTATCGGTGTTACTTTGACCTCTGGTTTGCCTTTACCGAAGTCCCTTATTTCCACTTTGAAGCCCGTGACTCCCGGCCTTCGCTCGAATTCTCGAAAATCTATCTTGAACTGGTTCTCCATTCCTTTGAACTCCCGGTCGAAATCTCGCAACATTCGCCACATACGTTTGAAGAACTCATCGTCGAATGGATCGTAAGACATGCGCTCACTAAAAATTAGATGTTTCGACTAGCACTTATAACTTTAGGAGCGTCCCCGGCGCTTTTCGCCACAAAAATTGACTATTCCGGGGCGATTACTCCTCTTCTAACTCCTCATAGGGTTTCACTTCAGAGTGGATGCACTCGCCGTTCGCGTAGTAGTCGCACTCAAGACAGCACTCGTTCCGATTCTCACACCCATAGTACTGCCAACATTTAGGACAGCAATTCGCCATTCCTATCCCCCCAAGAAATTTCCATTTATAGAAGCAAACATCGCTTATTTAAGATTTTCGAATCCTCCCGCCGAAGAGTGAGAAACTTATTTATGGAAGTTAAACTAATTTTTCTTTGCGCCGGGAGAGCAAACCGGAAGGGCCTCTAGAATCGGTCTTGGTGGATCCCACTGGTAGGGGCCTCCGAGAGCTGGGCCAGCTCAAAGAGGTCTTGAACAGCAGGCTGACAGGGTTGATTCAAAAGCGCTCGAAGGGTTGCGGCGTGGAGAACTCGTAAGGGTAATCCACACGGTCCGTGAAGGATCGGAGCGACGTGGTTCAGCGAGCTGCTCAAAAGGTGGTTCGGGTGGGCTATGTCGTCCGCAGTCATCGAGATGCCCGCGGCTCTTATCTCGGCGCGCTTTTTATGAAATTTAAGCTGGAGAAGAATTTTTCTGGAAGCCGACAAAAAACAACAAGGTGTCATTGTGGATGTCATTCGAGATTTTGACCCTTGGCATGACCCTCTCTGCACCTGCCCAAAAAAATATGGGTTCAACCCCTATACTGGATGTTTTTATAGGTGCGTCTACTGTTACGTTACTTCCTACGTGCCGAGGGTTTTCGAATGTAGAATAAAGAAAAATTTATTGAAGCGGGCCACGTGTGATCTCAAGCGGGTCGACAGGTATCGCGTTATCAGTATGTCAAACAGTTCTGACCCCTACCCGCCGATGGAAGCGAAACTTAAGCTAACTCGCGCCTGCCTCGAACTTTTTCTGCGCGAGGGTTGCCAAGTGCAAGTGATAACGAAATCTGACCTCGTCATCCGTGACATCGATTTGCTCTCTAAAATGCGTTGCGTGGTCAGCTTCACGATAACCACCCTCAAAAGAAATTTGAGTCTAAAACTCGAACCACGAGCGCCACCGCCCGAACTAAGATTGGAAGCTATGAAACAACTCTCAAATACTGGTGTGCCTGTGAGCCTGCGTCTCGACCCTATTATCCCCAGCCTAAACGACACCGAAATCGAACAAATCGTCAAAGCCGCCGCTGCCGCTGGCGCCAAACATGCAACTTCATCGACTTTCAAACCCCGCCCCGATAGCTGGCATCGCTCTCGGCGAGTTTTTCCCGAAGCTACAGCCAAGCTCGCGCCGTTGTACTTCGAACGCGGCGAACGGCACCATAACAGCTGGTACTTGCCACGCAGACTCAGACTCGAACTCATGGAGCGGGTCAAAAAAGCGTGCGATGAAAATGGTCTGACCTTCGCCTCCTGCCGCGAAGGGTTGCGGGAGCTGACAACCGGTGCGAGCTGTGATGGGAGTCATTTAATTTCAAAAAAGAGTTCAAGTTGATTTATTTCAAGACTTCGCCCGTCTTCAAATACCAAAGATAGAGATCCAGCTCGCCAAGCGTTAGCCCGAGCTTCTCCGAGAGTTCCACGAGTTTTTCCTCGATTTCCAGATATCGTCCACATGTCAGGGAGCGAGGCACCTCATCGATTAATCCATATTCGTGCAGCACGCTGAGCACATGCCGGTCCAAAATTGCTAAATTATCAAATCCCACATTGCGCAGAAAATGACTCGCCTCTTTGTAGCCAATACCCTTTACATTTTTCACTAACCACTCGCGGGCCTGCTTCGCACCGCCTATTCTACCTATAATCTCTTTTATGCTTCTAAATTTTCTGTTATACACAATATACGTGACCCTTTTTTTATAGGGTCCTTTGTAACCCAATATTCTAATTTTCTTAGTTAGATTTTTTTGTGGTAGAAAAAGAAACCCTTTCTTTCCTATTTTTTCTTGGAGTCTCATTACATTTTTTGCAGATGAACGTGCAGTTAAAACACAATAACATAATTCAGAAAACCACTCTTCGTTACCCTTATGA
>Ga0172365_10003508_pt1 | contig 11681 bp, 12 predicted proteins | sample LakKivSesite48cm_FD_114535 | JGI IMG/M metagenome (GOLD analysis project Ga0172365, IMG submission 114535) | Sediment microbial communities from Lake Kivu, Rwanda - Sediment site 48cm | ecosystem: Environmental > Aquatic > Freshwater > Lake > Sediment | place: Rwanda: Western Province, Lake...
GAATCCGGGAGAGCATCAAGGACTCGCCCCTGAGCAAGGTTCTCCCCGCCGACTTTGTGAGCACGGCCAACCCGGAATGGCATAGGGTGAACACGTTCTCGCCAGGAGTACACTATTCACCGCACTACATCTTTCACAGCGCGATCTACCAGATCCACACCCTGGCCGATATATGGGAGACGTGGGAGAAGTGTGGTTTCCCTGAAGACCTGAGACGGCAGACAGCCCTTCATCTTCTTGCGTTATGGCAACATAGCGGCAGTGATTCTCTGGTTGACGGCTACAATGACGGTCTCTATGATCTCAATCGTCAGCAGATACTGACGTCTCTGCCGGCACTTCACATGCCATTGGTCGAGACGAATGGCAGCCAAGTCGTCCGAACCGTCTTCTTCCCCAACGGCCAACCAATGGACCGAATCCAAGGCTATGTGAATCCCTCTTGAGAATTCGTCCGCCATGGTGTTTGGGAACGATGGCGGTCCGACGGCACGAGGTGGTCCGTGCTTTACGAGAATGACAAACGGTTGCCATGACCTGGGTGTGTGCCTTGGTTTTGCGGCACAATCGAAGGGAAGACACACTTGCCTCAGTCGCTCGCGATGCTTCTCACCCACATTGTCTTCGCCATGAAGAACCGCCAGAGGTTCATCTCTGCCGATGTCCAGAACTCGCTGTATGCCTATATGTCGGGGATCCTCATTCGGCAAGGCTGTCGCACAATCATCATGGGCGGCTGGGAAGACCACGTTCATATCCTTTGCTCGCTGTCGAAGACGATTGCCCCGTGCAAGATCGTGGAAGAGGTGAAGACCGGCTCGTCGAAGTGGTTGAAGACCAGGGGGCCGGCCCTGGAAGGATTCCATTGGCAAGACGGCTACGGCATGATTTCGGTCAGCCCGGGCCACATCGAATCCATCAGGTGTTACATAAGAGACCAGGAGCAGCATCACCGGAGAGTGTCATTTCAGGATGAGTATAGGCGCTTGATGGAAGAGAATGGCATAGCATACGATGAGGCTTACGTCTGGGATTGACATTGTGCCGCCCCTTCAGGGCTTGGATTGGTTTGGCTGACGGCGACCCAGGGCTTCGCGGGCCAGCGGCCCTCGCGGGCCGCAGAAGGCCCGCTCCTCCCTGGGCTATATTATCACGCCCCTTCGGGGCTGAAGACCTGGTGCGTGATATGTCTGCAGCGCGAATGCGTCCAACAGGACGTGGCTGACATTTCAGACACTTCACGCGTGCCACGGGGATCTGCGTTCTTTGGCCGGAAATGCGGCACGAAGCATCTTCCGCCCCGAAGGGGCACAGCAATTATAGCCCAGGGAAAGATGCGAGTCCGCGAGCATCGCAGCCCTGGGTGAGCGATCCGCGAGAGAAGCAAGCCCTGAAAGGGCGGCACAGGCAACCGGACACTGTGTCGCCTCCGCTACTCCTCCCTGCCCGTCTTCAGCCACTTGCCGAAGTCGGCGGCGGCCGTCGGCCAGGCGGACGGATGGTCGGCGGCCTCGAGGTAGATGAATCCGCTCGGGCTTTTGCCGAGGCAGCGGCTCTTCTGAAGCTCGCGCTCGAGGCCCAGGTTCCAAGGCTCTTCCACGGACTTCTCGCCCGTGAAGTAGAGCCGGAAAGGCATGACGCGCTTTTCGTTCCGGCGGGGGCCCACATACTCTATGCCCAGCGAGCGCCCCGGCACGGGTGTACTGCCACGAGAGTGGGTTCTCTCGATGGCCCAACAAGTCGCTGCCGCGGGCGCGGGCAAGCCGCGCCGGTGTAGCTCTTACGTTGGGTGCAAAGGACAAGAGGATAAGAAGATGACATCACGGGAGCGAGTACTCCAAGCCATAGCGCACAAACCGACCGATCGAACTCCTGCGGACTACGGCGCACATCAGGTCGTAACAGATGCGCTTGTTCAAAAGCTTGGCGTCGCGGACAGCGAGGAGCTACTTAAGGCCCTCGCCGTTGACATGCGGTGCATTGGCTTCAACTATGTGCTACCGGACACCGGTCCCGATGCAGATGGATACATGCGAAGCATGTGGGGAGCAAGGCACCGCAAGGATGACCCGGGCGATGGACGACCGAACTACATTTCCCCCTTCAATGAAGATACTACGGCTGACGAGGTCCATGCCCATGCATGGCCGGACCCCGGGATGCTCGACTATTCCTCTCCGCAAGAGCAGTGCCGGAAGTACCATGAGGAGTACGCAACCTTTGGTGCACCCTGGAGTCCCTTTTTTCACGAAGTGGGGTGGCTGGTCGGTCAGGACGAGTTCATGGTTTGGATGCACACCAAACCGGAAGTCGTCCATGCAATCATTCACCATATCGTCGATTACGAGGTCGAGGTTACCCGTCGCTTTCTCCAAGCCGCAGACGGCATGCTGGATATCGCTTATTTCGGCAACGACTTCGGGACGCAACGTGGATTACTCATTTCCCCTCAGATGTGGCATGAGTTCATTCGCACGCCGCTGAAACGCTTCTTTGACGTCTCCCACGACCATGGATGCAAGGTCATGAAGCACTCGTGTGGCGCGATCCGGGACATCATTCCGTTCCTGATTGAAGACGGAGTGGACATCCTTGATCCGGTCCAAGTCGCCGCCGCCGGCATGGATCTTGCCGGGCTGGTCAGGGACTTCGGTCAGGCACTGTGCTTTCACGGCGGCGTCGATACGCAGCGCACGCTGCCTGTCGGCTCCACAGAGGACGTGAGAGCCGAGGTCAGGTCGTATCTCGCGCTCACGAGGGAGAAGGGAGGATACATCCTCTGCGGCAGTCAGGAGTTCATCGAGGACATCCCTCTGGACAATATCCTGGCCATATACGACGAGAATCAGAAGACCATCCAACAAACGGATCGAACGCGACTCCGGTAAAGCCGGCGCCCGCTGATCGGCCGGCCGCTACTCCTCCCTGCCCGTCTTGAGCCATTTGCCGAAGTCCGCGCCGGCCGTGGGCCAGGCGGACGGGTGGTCGGCGGCCTCGAGGTAGATGAATCCGCTCGCGCTCTTGCCGAGGAACGAGCTTTTGCGCAGCTCGCTCTCGAGGGCCAGGTCCCAAGGCTCTACCGCCGCTTTCTCGTTCGCGAAGTAGAGCCGGAAGGGCATGACGCGCTTTTCGTTCTGGCGCGGGCCCGTGTATTCGATACCCAGCGAACGCCCCGGCACGCGGCCCCACTGTGCTCCCGGGCGGACGAGCCGCGCCAGCGGCTTGTGCACCGCCAGCGAGTAGTCGGCGGGCAGGTTGTCCTGGAGGGCGATCACCGCATCCGCGAAGGCGTCGGCCGGCGCGGGCACGATCTCGAACCGGAAGGTGTTGGTCGGCGGGATGTCCGAATCGGGGGGCACGGCATTTCCCCAGCCGTCGTCACGGATGTTCCAGGCCTTGGCGCCGGGCCACCGGGCGGAATAGCGGCCGGGCTTCAGCAGCAGGTAGTATTCGGCGAGGTCGACGGAGTCGAGCGCCGCCCGGTCGCCGGGCTTGAGGGGGTGCTCGTTGTTGATGGTCTGGGCCGAGCCGCCGATGTAGGGGACGGGCCGCCCGGCGGCGTCTTTCACTTCGATCCTGCCGTTGATGGCCACCTGCGGGTCGTGGTAGCGGAGTACCTCCTTGGCCACGTTCTCGATCTCGACGACGATCGGCACGGGCCGGCCTGCCGCGAACGACGCGCAGTGTGCGCGGATGCGGGTGCGCAGCCCGCCGGCGGCCTCGCCCCACGAGACGTCGATCGGCTTGGGCGGCGGCGCGGCCGGTGGGATCGGCCCCGGCACCACGCTGAAGGCGGCCGAGCACGCGGGCGGGAAGCGGCCCGCCGGGTCAGCCTGGGCGGGCGGCTCCCACTTTGCCACGTACTTCCCGGGCTTGAGGGGATCCCACGCGGCATACTGGTTGCCCGAGGCGTAGAACCCGTTGACCTGCGCCTGCTTGTGCGGGGCGAGGGGGCGGGCCCATTTCCCGGCTTCGTCGGGCCGCGGCCGCGGCTGAAGGACGTTGCCCTCGGCATCTTCGATGCGGAGGTGTTCCCGCAGGACCGAGCCGAAAATGATCGGCACGGGTTCGGCGGCGTCGTTGAAGACGTCGAGGTAGAAGAAGAGTTGCTCCCCTTCGCGGCAGGTGTCGCGGTCGGCCACCAGCCGCGACCGCAGCCCGTTCGCGGGCGGGGTCCAGCCCGGCATCTGTTCGGCGGGGGCGGCGCCGGGCAGGAAGGCGCACGCGGCGGCGAGGCAGGCGGCTGTGAATCTCGACATGGCTTGGTTCCCCCGATCCCGCGGAGCATCGAGTCAGCATCGCTCTTCCTAGTAGACGTTCGCGAGAGGACGATTTCCAGTGGTATCCGATCCGGCGCGTGTGGCGCTGCTGGCTGGGATCGTCCGCCCCACGGGCGCGAGGTCGGGGGAGGCGAACACGGAAGGCTCAGGTGCCGGTTTTCACCAAGGCCGTCTGCCCCACCGGGCTTGTCCCGGTGGACAGCATGATCCCGGCCAGAAAGATGCATGCACGATGACCGCCTCCACCGGGCTTGTCCCGGTGGGGCGAACGATCCTGATGCCCGTCCCAGGTCTGCTTGGCACGACATTGCGACGCGCATCTGATCCCCACCCCCAACCCCGCCCCGTGGGCGGGGGGAAGAGACGGCAGCGGCCGGCTGCTGGCCGAGGTCGCCGCCCCACCGGCGCGAGGCCGGTGGAGGCGAAGACAAACGTCGCACGATCCGAGATTCGCCCCGCACTCGCCGTTGTGCGTCTTCAGGCCGCGGAGGGTCCCGCCCGTGCGGCTGACGAGCATTCATGCTTGACTTTTGCGCGGCCCCTGATACAATCCGTGCCATGGGAAAGACATACGAGGGTCAGCTCAACGCGGCGGGCAAGTCGTTTGCGATCGTGGTGAGCCGCTTCAACGACTTCATCACGTCTCGGCTGCTGGAGGGCGCGGTCGATTGCATCGCGAGGCACGGTGGCTCGCCGGACAAGGTGGACGTCTACCGCGTGCCTGGTGCGCTGGAGATCCCGCTGGTTGCGGGTCGCTTGGCCGATGCCCGCAAACACGATGCCATCATCTGCATCGGGTGCGTCATCCGGGGCGCGACTCCCCACTTCGAGTACGTGGCGGCGCAGACGTCGCGCGGCATCGCCCAGGTCGGCCTGTCGAGCGGCATACCCACTGTCTTCGGCATTGTGACTGCCGATACTATCGAACAGGCAGTTGAACGCGCGGGCACGAAGGCGGGCAACCGGGGCTACGACGCGGCCGCCACGGCCATCGAGATGGTGAACCTGCTCGACCATATCCCGGGCCGCACACGCTAGGCCGCGCAACAGGGCCGGTCCAGCCGAGGGTTTTTGCGTATGCCGGCACCCCAAGGTGCACGCTGGGGCACGCGCCCCGTTGACAACGAAGAAGAACAGCGAAGCCTCCTGCGGAAGCGCACGCGCGCCCGCGCGCTCGCCCTCCAGTTCCTTTACCTGCTCGACCAGCGCGGCAGCGAAGTGCTGCCCGAGCTCGACGCGTTCGTCCTCGAAGGCGATGGCGACCCGAACGTCCAGCGGTTTGCCCGCGACCTCGTCCGCGGCGTCGTCGCAAACCTCCCCGAGATCGATTCGACCATCATCGGCGTCGCCGAGAACTGGGACATCCACCGCATGGCCGTGGTGGACCGCAACGTGCTGCGCCTCGCCTGCTATGAGCTGATGTACGAGCCCGACATCCCCCCGAAGGTCTCCATCAACGAAGCCATCGACCTCGCCAAGAAGTACAGCACCGCCGAGTCGGGTGCGTTCGTCAATGGCATCCTCGACAAGATCCGCAAGAACTGCAACAAGACCCGACCGCCCGCCTACGGCCCGAGCTCGAGTATGGGGCTGCCGGCCCCGCCGAGGGCTTCGAGGAGGCGGTAGTCGGACATGTCGTAGTGGATGGGCGTGATCGAGATGAAGCCGTTGGCGATGGCGTGGATGTCGGTCCCTTCGGCGGCGTCGCTCTGGTCGATGTCGCCGCACACCCAGTAGTAGGCGCCGCCGCGGGGGTCGTAGCGCTTCTCGAAGCGCTCATTGTAGACGCCCCGGCTCATCCGCGTCGCCTTCATCCCCTGTATCTGGTCCGCGGGGATCGCCGGGATGTTCACATTGAGGAGCGTGCCCGGCGGCAGCGGGTGCTCGCTGAAGTGATGGTAGATGGTGCGGACGAACCGGGCGGCCTGGCTGAAGAGCGGATTCTCGCTGTATTCGAGGGAGAAGGCGATCGACGGCACGCCGAACATGGCCCCTTCGAGGGCGCCCGCCACGGTGCCGGAGTAGAGGACGCTGACGCCGAGGTTCGCGCCGTAGTTGATGCCCGACAGCACAGCGGCCGGGCGCTCGCCCAGGAGCTCGCAGATCGCCACCTTCACGCAGTCGGCGGGCGAGCCGCTGACGGCGTAGCCGAGGAATTCGCCCTTGATGTTGATCTTGCGCACCCGCAGGGGCAGGTGCACGGTGATCGAGTGTGCAGCGCCGCTCTGTTCCATGTCGGGGGCCACCACGGTGGCCTCTTCGCCGCGCAGCTCGTCGCGCACCGCGGCCAGGCCCGGCGCGTAGATGCCGTCGTCGTTCGTGATCAGGATCATCGCTTCGACCCCCGTCCTCGGGCAGGCTCCGCCCGCACGTGAAGTGTCACCACGAGGAGCATACCAGATTAGCGCAAAAGATGGAAGGCGCCGCCCGCGCCGCCCGCGGCTTCTGCGCGCTTGGCTTCGCCCGGGGGCGCCGGCGGGCGGTGCGCGGGCGATGCCGGAAATCCGCTTGACTTCCCCCAGGCGGGGCCTATAATTGTATTACATTGTATTACAACAGTCCGGAGGCATGCGGCGCAAACATGCAGAAGAACAAGCACGAAATCGTGACGTTCAAGGTGGACGAGTCGCTGTTGGACGCGATGAAGGGGATCCCCAACCGCTCGGAGTTCATCAGGACGGCCGTGATGAGTGCCCTCGACAGCACCTGCCCGCTGTGCAAGGGCACGGGCATCCTCACGCCGCACCAGAAGAGGCACTGGACGGCCTTCGCGACGGACCACCCCGTGGTCGAGTGCGGCGAATGCCACGAACTGCATCTCGTGTGCTCGGGACGCGGCAAGGCACGCCCCGGGAAGAAGCCGCACGGCTAAGTGGCAAATAAGATCACATTTGGCTGTAGGGGCAAGGCACCGCCCTTGCCCTCTTCCGGGCGGGGACAGTGCCCCGCCCCTACCGTACGCCCGTGCGGCCTGCCAAGGCGAGCCGAGGGCGAGCACCAAACAAGCTCGGACGGAGAATGGGCATGTCGAACAGACGGCTGACAGTCCTGATCGCGGCGGGGCTGGCCGCCTCCCTCGCGACGGCGTCGTGCGGCCGCCAGCCGCGCCGCGGCGCCGCCGACGCCGGCAAGATCCCGGTCTTCGTGGGCATCCCGCCGATCGCCTACTTCGCGGAACGCGTGGGCGGGGAGCACCTCGACGCCCGCGTGCTGGTCGCGCCGGGGCATTCGCCCCACACCTTCGAGCCCACGCCCAGGCAGGTGGCCGAACTGAACTCCGCGAAAGCCTACTTCAGCATGGGGATGCTCTTCGAGGAGCGGATCCTCGCAAAAGTGACCGCGGCCAACCCGGACCTTGCGGTCGTCGACTGCCGCCGCGGGATCGAGTTGCGGACCATCGAGGAGGGCGAGGTGCACGAAGGCGCCCACGAGGACGAGAGCGAAGAGCAGGAGAACGCGGGGCAGCTCGACCCGCACGTGTGGCTGGATCCCCGCCTCGCGAAGGCCATCGCGGCGAACATCCGCGACGGGCTGAAGGCCGTCGACCCGGCGCACGGCTCCGACTACGACGCCAATCTTGCGAAAGTGCAGAAGGACCTCGACGACCTCGACGCTGACCTCAGGCGGCAGTTGGCGCCGCTGAAGGGCCAGGTGTTCATGGTCTTCCACCCCGCGTTTGGCTACTTCGCGCGGGCCTACGGGCTCAGCCAGCTCGCCGTCGAAACAGGCGGCAGGGAGCCGGGCTTGCGGCAACTGGCCGCGCTCACCGCCGAGGCCCGCGAGCGGGGCATCCGCGTAGTGTTTGTGCAGCCGCAGTTCTCGAAGAAGTCGGCCGATACGGTGGCGAAGGCCATCGGCGGCGCCGTGGTGCCGATCGACCCTCTCGCCCGCGACTACATCGCAAACCTGCGGGAAGTGGGGGCGAAGATCGCGGCGTCCTTCGGCGGGGAGGATGGGCAGTGACAGAGCCGGTGATCGAAATCCGGGACGTGACATTCAGCTACAACGGCGCCGCCGCGCTCGTTGACGTGAGCCTCACCATCGGCGAGCGGGAGTTCGTGTCGGTGATCGGCCCCAACGGCGGCGGCAAGACGACGCTGCTGAAGCTGGTGCTGGGGTTGCTGCAGCCGTCGCGCGGCGAGGTGAGGGTCTTCGGGCGGCCGCCGCGCGAGGCACGCTCGCGGATCGGCTACGTGACGCAGCACGGGCAGTTCGACCTCCGCTTCCCGGTGCGCGTGATCGACGTGGTGCTGATGGGCAGGCTGGGGCGGGGCCGCGGCATCGGGCCGTTCCGCCGGGCTGACCGTGCGGCGGCGGAAGAGGCACTGCGCGAGGTGGAGCTGCTCGGCCTGCGAGACCGTCCCTTCGCGGCGCTCTCCGGCGGCGAGCGCCAGCGCGTCCTCATCGCCCGCGCCCTCGCCGTCCAGCCCGACCTGCTGCTGCTGGACGAGCCGACCGCGAACGTCGACATCAAGGTGGAGCGGCAGCTCGGCGACCTCCTCCGCGACCTCAACAAGCGCCTCACGGTGGTGGTGGCCACGCACGAGCTGGGCTTCGTGGCCAGCTACGTGGAGCGCGTGATCTGCGTGAACCGCCGCGTGGTGCAGCACCCAACCAGCGCCCTCACCGGCGAGATGATCAGCGATATCTACGGCTCCGACATCTGTGCCATCCGCCACGACCACAACATCGCGGAGGAAAAGGGCTGATGGAGTTCTTCGAGGCGCTCCGCGACAACCCCCTCATCCGCAACGCCGTGCTCGCCGGCCTGCTGGCGAGCGTCGCCTGCGGCATCATGGGCACCTACGTCGTCGCCCGGAGGATCACCTACGTGGCGGGCGGCATCTCGCATGCCGTGCTCGGCGGCATCGGCGCCGCCCTCTACGTCCAGAAGGTGCACCGCTGGCCCGGGCTCGACCCCCTCTACGGGGCCGTTGCGGCGGCGATCGCCGCGGCCCTCGTCATCGGCTACGTCAACATCCGCGCCCGGCAGCGCGAGGACACGGTGATCGGGGCCGTCTGGGCGATCGGCGTGGCCACCGGCGTGCTGTTCATCTCGCGCACCCCGGAGTTCAGCCAGGACATCATGAGCTACCTCTTCGGCAACATCCTGATGGTCTCGGCGCGGGACCTCTGGCTGATGGCCCTCCTCGATGCGCTGGTGGTGGGCGCCGGGCTGCTGCTCTACAACCAGTTCCAGGCGGTATGCTTCGACGAGGAGTTCGCCGACGTTCGCGGGCTGCGCGTGAAGGCCTACTACCTGCTGCTGCTGTGCATCGTCGCGCTCACCGTGGTGCTGCTGGTGACGGTGGTGGGCATCGTGATGGTCATCGCCCTGCTGACGCTGCCGGCGGCCGTGGCGGGGCAGTTCTCGAAGACGCTGGCCCGCATGATGGGGCTGGCGGTGGCCTTCAGCGCGGTCTTCACGTTTGCAGGGCTGGCGATCAGCTACCAGCCGGACCTCCCGTCGGGCGCGACCATCGTCGTGCTGGCGGGCGCGACCTACCTCGCCGTCACCGCCGCCCTATCCATGCTGCGCCGGCACCGGGGATAGCCCCGGGCGCCCACGTCCGTAAAAAGTTGTAATCCGTCCTTTGCCGGTATTGACCTCGCCCCCCGCGGGCGGTATCATGTGCCGAGGCAACAAGGAGAGCATGCACAACATGAAGCAGACCGAACGCAAGTTCAAGTACCTCGACCCCGCCATCCTCCAGAAGGTGACGGGCATCGAGCTGAAGGCCAAGCTGCTGGTCGAGGGCCTCTACGCCTCGCGGCACCGCAGCCCATCCTACGGCTTCAGCGCCGAGTTCGTCGACCACCGCGAGTACAGCCCCGGCGACGACCTCCGCACCATCGACTGGCGCACCTACGCCCGCACCGACCGCCTCTTCGTGAAGCGGTTCGAGATGGAAAGCAACATGAACGTGGTGTGCATGCTCGACATCAGCGGCTCGATGGGCTACACCCCCCAGCACAAAGGCGCGCTCACCAAGCTCGAATACGCGTCCTACATGGCCGCGTCGCTGTGCTACCTCATGCAGCGCCAGCAGGACTCGCCCGGCCTGGTCACCTTCGACACCGGCATACGCACGTTCATCCAGCCCGCGCAAGGGCAGCGCAACCTCGCACTGATGCTCAGCCACCTCGAAGGCCTCAAGGCGGGCGACGAGACGAAGCTGGGCGAGACGCTCAGGCGCATGCTCGACCGCATCCCGCGGCGCGGCATCGTGGTGCTGATCTCCGACTGCCACGACGAGCCCGACGAAGTGGTCGCCGGCTTCAAACTCATCGCCGCGCGCGGCCAGGAGCTGATCGTCTTCCAGGTGCTCGACCACGACGAGGTGACCTGGCCCTTCCGCAACCTCTGCAACTTCAAGGACCTCGAGACCGGCAGGACACTGATGGGCGACCCGCTGGCGCTCCGGCAGCTCTACCTCGAGCGGCTGTCGGCCTTCACCTCGGCCATCGAGCAGGGCTGCAACAGTTGCGGAGCGGACTACCGCCTCGTAGACACTTCCATGCCCGTCGAGGAGGTGCTGCAGAGCTACCTCCTGATGCGGCGGCAGTTCCAGCGCTGACCGCCGGGCGGGTCAAGTGGACGAGGCGGACGATGCCCCGCCTGCCTGCGGCGGCAATCTCATGCCCCGGGTCGTGCCGCGTTTTCCCTTGATTTCTCCACCGTTCGGGCTATACTATTAAGAAGTCAAGAGATGGCAGCCCCATTCATTGCCCCTGTGCGCGATAGTGGGGCTATTGTTTTGGCGCGGCGAACCGGGTCCTTCAGACGCGCAAGGCATCGGCGAGGCGGCGAACCGGGCACGCGGCGGCGGAGGAGATCATGGTCGACTACAACTGCAACGAGATCGAGCCGAAGTGGCAGAAGTTCTGGGCCGGGCAGCATCGGTTCCGGGCGGCCGACCGCGCAGACAAGCCCAAGAGCTACGTCCTCTGCATGTACCCCTACCCGTCGGGCGCGCTCCACATGGGGCACGTGATCAACTACACCATCGGCGACGTGATCGTTCGCTACCGCATGATGAAAGGCTTCAACGTCCTCTCGCCGATGGGCTGGGACAGCTTCGGCATGCCCGCCGAGAACGCCGCCATCAAGGGCGGGCTGCACCCGGACGACAGCACGCGCAAGAACATCGACCGGATGCGCGAGCAGATGCGCCGGGCCGGCTGGGCCTACGACTGGGCCCGCGAGATCGCCACCAGCCACCCCGGCTACTACCGGTGGACGCAGTGGCTGTTCATCCAGTTCTTCAAGGCCGGCCAGGCCTACAAGAAACGGGCGGCCGTGAACTGGTGCCCGAAGGACAACACCGTGCTGGCCAACGAGCAGGTGCTCGACGGCACGTGCGAGCGCTGCGGCACCGCCGTTGAGCAGCGCGACCTCGA
>Ga0172365_10003510_pt1 | contig 11679 bp, 11 predicted proteins | sample LakKivSesite48cm_FD_114535 | JGI IMG/M metagenome (GOLD analysis project Ga0172365, IMG submission 114535) | Sediment microbial communities from Lake Kivu, Rwanda - Sediment site 48cm | ecosystem: Environmental > Aquatic > Freshwater > Lake > Sediment | place: Rwanda: Western Province, Lake...
ATTAGAAGCCATATAGCCTACTTAGACAGGACAATTTGCTCGTTAAAACCAGGATGCGACCTGAGAGAGGTTCTTGAGATAAGGAGGAATTCATGTTTTAGTGAATTATTAAAAGAGCAGGGAACGCTTGATAATTTAACAGGGATTGTAGCTGACTTAAATGCAAGGAGAAATGCGGCTTAATTTCAGCATAATTTTCTGGATGATAAAATGGAACTCACAATGAAATTATTAATGATGGAAATAGCATATGTAAATGAAATGCTCGCAGCAGCTGCTTCAGGGTGCGTGGCAAGCAGAGAGCTTTCAAGGATATATCTCAATAGATTATTTGCCCCAAAATTAAAGGTCTTGGGAGAAAAATGCCGTATTGGAAGGAAATACCATCCTCTTTTTGAAACCATTGCTCTTCATGGAAATTTTGACAGGGAGCATATTAGAAGGTGCCAGCAGCATCTTTTAGGATTAAGGGACGAATTAAATATTAAATATTCTTGAAATGAAAACTATATTTGAAAACTTGCATGATTTAGCAGATCTGGCGAATTTTTTTCAGGAAAGGGAAACTTGGAGGGAACAGTAAGAGTTTGCAGAAGCATTCATTCTCTTGCCAAAGCGAATCGTTCTTTGTTAAAAGCAAAATGGGATAATAAATCTCCGGGGGAAATATCTGAAAGAGTTTGGGAGTATATGGATGATGGTGAAATTGCGGACTCATTAGAAGACTGGATAAAGGATTATACCCCTGGAAGCAAAGTTTATAAGCAACTAGAAGTAACAGCTTCTGCAAATTTTTCTGAATAATTTTTGAATTCAATCCTCATCTCTTCTTGCTTGCTCGCTTAAAAAGAAAACTTTGTTTGACCAGGTTTCATGAAGCTCTCCTGCTCCTTCATAGACAGCTGTTGCCTGAGGCAATGAAAATTTGCCGACAACTCCGACTTTTGAATAAATAATATAGCTGAAAAATCTTTCCTCGCCTGCGTTTAAGTTTCCAATGCTCCATTGTATCCTCCTGTTTTTTGAATCTATTTTGTCAGGCTTTACAGAGCCAAAACTTTCATAGATTTTTACAATTGCAGGGATTCTATCATTAAGAGTGACATTTTCGACAGATTTTCTCGCTTTTAAATTCAGCCTTACTCTTAATGCAAACTGCCCGTCTTTTGTTTTCACAGGATGGACGCTTTTTTTGATTTCAATTTTTGTTTTTGCCAGCCTTCTGAATATGACAATGAGAATGACAGCAAGAATTAATATAAGAACCGGAAATATGTAGCTTGTTCTTGTCCTGACAGTAAAAACTTCAGCAGGCTCAAGTTCCTTTACCCAGGAATAAGAAACTGCAAATCCTGTCCTGTCAACAGATGAGGGCTCAATATTGAAATTAGTGAACAGCCGGCTGATAATGTCTTTTTTCATTTTAATATTGACAGTCTGGGGCACATTCCCGATATTTATTTTTGTAATCTTGTCTGTATAAATCAAAATTCCTGACGAATCTTCTTCTGTCTGAATGCCTTTTTTTTCACCCAAATAAATTTTTCCGTTTACCTCTTTTATTCCCCTGTCTGTTTTGAACTCTGCCCTGGTGATATAAGATCCTGCAGATATTTTTTTAAGTTCTGCAGAATCAACCTTGATGCTGAATTCTTTCAGTTCATATGGCTCTAAATTAAACTCCTCTTCAAAGTCAAAAAAAACTGATGAGAATTTTGCTTTTATATTTTTCAAATCTGCATTTTCCTTGTTTTTAATCCAAAAGTTTATTTTTCCTTTTTCAGGGTCATTTGAATCAGATGAAATCTCAATTGCATCCTCCAAATCAGTAACTTTGACCATAAGGGTATTTTCAAAGCTTTCCCCCCCTATTTTTTTCAGTGTGTATGAAAATGAGTAAAACCCCCTTTCGTCGAGATTTTCAGTCGGATAGACATAAATTTCAGTCTGGCTTTCTCCATTAATTGCAAAGGGGCTTTGCGGGAGGATTTTGACATCAGTCAAGGTGTAGATATTATAGTTTCCTTCTTCTGCTCCTGTTATAGTAAGCATGAATTTTGCCGGTTGATTATAGTCGGGAATTATTGTGTTTGTTATTGGATTATTTTCAACTGAGAGCGCTGAAACCTGCGGGGAAGACGCAATTAAAAATGCGGCTAAAAAAGATATTAAAAATATGTTTAAGGAAAGATTTTTCATGTTCAAAAATGGTTTTGCTATTTTATAAATTTTTGTGTGATGGATTTATATTTGGCTTTTATAAATTAATCACAAATCCGCGATAGCGGAAGCGAGCATCTCAGAGCAAGTTATGCATTTATTTTACCTACCTTTAAGATTTTGCAGGGCAAAAAGCGAAGTTTTAAAAATCAAAATGGCGAGTTATAAACAGATAGTGCAAGAAAAAACCCCCGTCATAGCACAACGGTAGTGCACGCGGCTGTAGCATATTGCTAGCATGGACATACTCTTTTGAGTCAGGATGAAATGCGATAAGGCCTGCGCGACTGCGCGCAGGGCAGAACCCGCGCCACCCAAGTTCGACTCTTGGTGACGGGATACTTTTCAATTAAATTTATAAAACCAAGAGTATTATAATAGGCATGGAAAAAAAGTACTTTGCAGATATTGTAATTAACAGGGAAAAATTAAGCAATGGTGAAGATATTTTTGTTGCCCATTGTGTTAATTTAGGCATAGCCAGCCAGGGCATTACAGCAGAGGAAGCAGTGAAAAATATTAAAGAGGCTGTTGAGTTATATCTTGAGGAACAACCTGAAAAAACTGAAGATTTAAAATCAATGGAAGAGCCCGGCTTTTTTTCAATTATCGAGGTAAAAGAGAATGGCAAAACTCCCGGTGTTATCAGGACAGGAATTAATTAAAATGCTTCTAAACATTTTTAAGGTTTGATTGCATCATTAATTTATGGTAACTTGGCGTGTTTCTGTTGGTGCAGTTATAATTATTGTTGCTATTACACTTGGAATTTATTATAATTATTATTCAGCTGTTTTAGGGGGTGCTGATAATTTAAATTATACACATTTAGAAAAAGATGCTTTTTCAAGTGCAACACAAAAACACTGGGCACATATGCCAATAACCTATCAAAGAATTAATTATGGGGGCTGCGATGGCGTCCAGTTTGATAAAATAGCAGATGCTTTTAACATAATTGAAAAATCAACAGAGGGGGCAGTAAGTTTTGTTGAGGTTGAACAAAATCCAGATATTAAATTAGTTTGTCTTGATAGAGTAAAACTAACTGAAGAACTAAAAGAAGAAGCAAAAGAAATCCAAGTTTGTAAAAATGTAACTTTTGATTATAGAGAAGAAATTTTAAGACATTATAATGAAGAGGGGTTAAATAAAAATACTCACATCATTACAAGTACAAAATTGCTAAAAATAAGCGATAATGAAACAATTTACCAAGTTTGTTATGGAAACGTAAAAGATTTAAACTCTTTAGGTGCTGGCTTCCTAAAAGACATAAGTTTTGATTTAGAAACTCTTGGTCATGCCCAACCATTTGTCTCTGGAAATGTGATTACTGAGGCGAAAATTTACTTTTTTAAAACAGGACAAGGATGGAGCAGTTGTATTTTTCCTGCAAAAGAAATACATGAGGTCTTGCATACATTTGGATTTGGGCATTCATATGAACCTTATTGGGATGAACAATATGGTTACACTGATTGGAGTTATGTAAGCGACATAATGTTTCCGTATCTATATTGTAATTACCAGAAAAAATTAGATGAAAAATATATTTCTTGCCTTAAAAAAATTTATTCTGGTGTAGGAGATTGTTCGGGGGTTAATTTTATGGAGTGGGATAGCGAGGGTTCTTTAATTCCAGAAAATCCCTGCAAGGATGGATGGTATCCGGTTGAAGGAACAAGTTATTGCTGTCCTGAGCCTAATATGAAAATTGAAGGGGATTATTGCATTTAAAAGCCAATTTGATTAAGTTTAAATAAACCTTCTGACTCATTAAGGTTATGAAAAACTTTACGGATAATGTGATTATAAGCAATCCTGATGAGTTGGAAAGAAAAAAACAGGCAATTAAGCAGGATGGAACAGGCAGACTTCATATTCTATCTGATTTTGACAGGACTTTAACCAAGGCATTTGTTAATGGGAAAAATGTGCCATCTTTAATTTCTGTTCTTAGAGACAATGATTATATTACTGAGGAATATTCCAAAAAAGCAAAAGCCCTTGCTGAAAGATACAGGCCTATTGAAGATGATATTTCTATTCCAATAGAAGAAAAAAAGAAAGCAATGATGGAATGGTAGATAAAGCATTTTGAACTGCTTATTGAGTCTGGTTTGAATAAAGAACATCTTCAGAAAATTGTTGATTCAGGAATTGTCAGATTCAGGCAGGGGGTTTCTGAATTTCTGGATTTTCTTAAAAATAATGAAATCCCATTAATAATTATTTCTTCTTCTGGCTTGGGGGGAGATTCAATCTCAATGTTCTTAAAAAAACATGAAAAGCTTTACAAAAACCTGCATATTATTTCAAATTTTTTTGAATGGGATGATAATGGAAAGATTGTTTCTTTTAAAAAGCCGGTCATTCATTCATTTAATAAAGATGAAACAGCAATTCCAGAAAATATAAAAGAGATTATTGCAGAAAAGAAAAATATTATCTTATTGGGGGATACTCTCGGAGATATAAAGATGGTTGGGAATTTTGACTGCAATATACTAATTAAAATTGGTTTTCTTAATGATAATCCGGAAAACCTTGAAGAATACAAAAAAGCATATGATGTTGTTATTACTAACGACGGGAGTTTTGATTATGTAAATAAGCTAATAAAAGAAATAATAAAATAAAAAATCATTTTTTATTAAGCCAAAAACCCTCCCAGATGATAATCCCGATTTCTAAAGCAAATACAAAACTGACTCCAATAATGATTGCAAGAGCTACAGTCCAGTCTGAGTAATAGTAATAGAATGCAAGGCCTTTTAGCGAGAACATTATTGCGATTAAAATCCCAATTATCAATGTAAGGACAGATAGAAGATATTGGAAGACAAGAGAAATCTTCCTTAATGCAGGGTTCTGCGTTTTCCCCCGTATAATGCTGAAAATTCCGAAGCCAATGCCAAGAGGCGAAAAAACAGAAAAAATTATGCTTATTATAAGGATTATAACAGTTTGAACTGCTAGCGACAATAAACTATTTGCATAAATCATTCTTTCCTGCCATATTTAATTTCAAGGCTGATTAGAAAAAACATTGCTATAATTATCAATAGAGAGGTTACTAGGACAGAAATAACAAGATAGTTCCCCAATGAATCATTTATCCCAGAAATTAAAAGAAATGCAATTGCCATTATGAAAGTTATAATTAATGAGGATAATTCCATTATCCAACCAAAAATTCTTGTAACCTTCGAGCAGGATAAAAACAAAATCAATGTTCCGGCAATAAACATTATTCCAAGAGGCGTAAAAATCCAGACTAATAGCACAATTAATCCAGTCAATAAGCCATAAAGAAAAAGCTGCCAGGTTTCAGGGCCGGCATTGACTTTTTTGTTGTCGTTTACAGGCTCTAAAAAAATGTCGTTATCCATCTGGCTTTTTGCTATGTTTGCATAAAGTGAGGTCAAAAAATATTCTTTTTCTCCTGGCTGTATCAATGGATTCCCTGATTCATCTTTTCCTAATTTTTCAATCTGGGATTTTTTAACCCAGTTTCCATATTGAATATAAAAATTGCTTCCGGCTTCATATTTGCTTCCAGCAATGACATATAATTGAATTGAGGTGTAGTCAGAGCCATAATAGTCCATATTCTCCTTTTCTGGTTTAAAATCAACAGATGAAATTTTCAGGGGAAAAACAGGCTTATCGCTTTCAAAAACAAGTTTTACAGGGGTTGCATGCCCCTCTTTTAAATCCTGCATAATTTCTTTTGCTCCCTGTGCTTCTGGGGAAACCTTAATTGCTACAAAACCCCAATTTTTGCTTATGTAATGGTTTAAAACATAACCATATTCTTCAGGATAGTCATAACCGTTTTCATTAAACCATCTAACAAGGTCTTGAGAATTTGAAGCAGCAAGAACATTGACATCATAATAATCCACTTTTTTTGATTCAAGGACAAAGACAGAAGATTCATAATCTCCGCCGGCAGTTGTTTTTAACATAGCACCATAGTTGATTCCTGTGTCATATTGTGGCTGGGCAAGTTTTGCAATTTCTGTGAAAATCTCTTCATTTGCTTTTGTGATTTCGGGTTTTTCAGGAACAGGGATAATCCACACTAAATCCTTGGCATTCCCCTGAAAGTTTGATGTAAGAATCAATGTTTCTTCATTGTTTTCATAAAAAATAATTGCCCTTTGCTGTCCTGGCCTTACCCAATACCCTGGCTCAGGAAAATAAGCCCCATCTGCAATAACAGAGGACAAATTAATCAAAACAACCAATGCTAAAAATAAAACTAACACCCCTCTTTTCATATTATACTGTATTATTTTGTTTTTATAAATTTTTTCCATATCAAACCCTCCTTTCAGTTATTTTTTTGATTATTAAAAATGCTGCCAAGAAAAATACAGCTCCTGCAATAAACCATGTCCACTCTGGAATGTTTGATAAAAAAGAATAAACAGAAGAGGAGGTTGCAGAAGTTGTTTGGAGCGAGGAATAGACAGCATTTTCAGTGCCACTAACAGCAGATTTCGCAGCAAATCCTGCTTCCTGATTTTTGATTATATTGTTTAATACCAGTCCTGCTGCGCCTGTTGCCAGAACAGAAAGGAAAAGGGCTTTTAAATTCTGAGAAGTTTTTTTTGGCTCGATTATTATTTTTCTGTTTGAGATTTTATATACAGGAATTTTCTTCCCTTTAACAGACCAGAAGTGGGATTCCTGTTCAATCAGTCCTGCATTAACAAGTTTTTTTACATTATAATCCGCAGTATTTAACGGCATTTTCAGCAATTTTGAAATATCACCTGAGCTTTTCGCATCCCTGCTTTCAGCAAGAGAATCAAGTATTTTCATGCATGTTTTATTCCCGAGAATTTCTGCAATTTCTTTTATTTTCGAATCATTCATTGAAAGCAAAATTTGTTTTTCTGCCATGCTATAAAAAGAAAAACCTTATTTATAAACAATTTGAAGGGTTCAATCCTGTTTGAAGTAAGTGAAAACAGCGAATACTACTTTAAAGTTAGCCATACCACTTCAAAGTGCTGTGCTATATAAAGCAGATTGTTCTGCAAAATATATTTTATAATTCCAATTTATATATAAAGCAGAATTATATTGATAGTTAAAGGAGGTGATTAGGATGGAAGTTCTTCTTCTCATAAAAGAAGATGAAGATGATGAGCTGAAATCTGAACTTATAAAGGGTATATACAGCAATTTTCCTGATGCATTATGGGAAAGGTCAGGAAAAGGTTACAAAATCTTAATTTCTTAATTTTTAGAGTATGCAGTATAAGCCATAAAGAGTTCGAGCATTTTAATCTCTCTGTTATTCTTGGAGGGGATTGTGGAGGTAAATGCATAACTTGGGCAGGTTATGCTCTCCTGTTAGCGATGCCATTGCCTGCCATCAGCGGATATTGTGATTACTTTATGATTTTCAGCAGCAGAGATATCGGTAATGTGAAGACATAACTTTTTTTGCTTAATCTGGCAGTTTGCGTTGATTCACCTTTTATCTTCTTTTTCTTAACCTTAAAATTCTCCTGACAATAAAAAATGCAAGAACAGAAAAAACTATGAGGATTGATGCAATATAGGGAACATTGCTTGAAAGAATATTAATTATGCTGAATCCTGTGATTAATTTTGAATCATACAAAACAGAATCTTCAACCAGCAGTTCGCCGCCGGATTTTGAGGCAGAGATTTTCAAAAATCCTGCATCAACACCTTCAATATTAAGAATAACTTCATTTTCCACTTTCAGGTCTTTTTTTGCCTCTATAATCTGCGAACTTGAGGATATTTCCTCGTCTCCTGAATAAATTTTGAAGATAACCTCTACATTTGCATCAGCATCAGATTCAGCTGAATAGGAAATTGAGATCTTATTTTTTGAAATAAATTCCATTTTCGAAAATTCCAGCTGAAGAGAGGGGTTTAAAATGATAATATCCATGGGAATCTCTTTTGTGACGTTTTCCAGGCAGGTTAGTGAAAGATTTTTTAAAGCATCTGCTGATTCAGGGGCTGTAAGTACAAGGGTGAACTCAACAATTTCTCCCGGAGCGAGATTTTTCATATCATCTGACTCTATATATTTTCCCGGGACAATTCTGCATTTATTCACTGACATTGAGCCTGCATTTTTAACAGATAATGTAATTGTTTTTTCTTCTCCAGGATAGAGAATTATTTTTCCTAAATTGTCTATTTTAAGGTTTAAGCTTTTTACAAATGCCAGACTATTTCCTCCGCCTCCTCCTGAACTGCTGCCTCCGCCCGGAGTGCTTGGGGGTGATGCTGACGTTGAAACAGAAAAACTGCTTGAAGCTGAATTAGAATTTCCTGCAGAATCATTTGAATATAAATTTAATGTAAAATCAGCATCAACTGTTACTGAGAATGTCGAAGATGATGAGCAATCTACAGATGTATTGCTGATTTCAAGATTTGAGCCGCGATAAACATTATATTTGCATGAAACAGGATTTGAGTCTGAAACAGAAAAAGCCAGCGGAATGCTGGTTCTTGATGTCTTTGCTCCTGACGGCTCGCTTATTGTGATTGAGGGGGGTATTGTATCAACATAAAATGTTTTATTTCCATTAGAAGCGATGTTGTTTGCTGAATCATTGCATCTTATATTCCATAAATAAGTTCTATCTGGCAGGATTAATGAAAAAGTATTCTCACTTTCTGAAACAGGATTTAAATCTGTCTGGTTTAATTTGAATTCTCCATCAAAATCTCCCCATAATTCGCATGAATCTAAATCAATATCTTCAGGAGTGTAGCTGAATGTCACATCAGGGGCATTAAGATAGCTATCTATAGGGGAATTTAAGACAATTGTCGGAGCTCCTAACTGGACTGAAAAAACAACAGAATCACTTGCCTGCTCTCCTTCTGTGTCATTGACATAAACTGTGAGTGCATTCTGCCCTTCTGCAACATCAATTAAAATATTCTGGCAGTCCGGGATTATCACAGGATTTTCCAAATTTAAAATATACCAGCATGAATCTATATTGTTGTCAGAATCCGAGGCAATGAAATTTAATTCCATGTTCTCATTATAGCCGTAAGTTGCTCCGTCCTGGGGGGAGGTTATTGAGACTGCCGGCGGAGAGTTTATTAAAGTATAATCTAAACTAATGCTTTTTAAATAAGGTGTAATAGAAGAACTATCTGTTCCAAAATCAAATTTATATTGGAAATATCTGTTATTATCTAAACTTAAATTTTGCGGGCTTGCATCTGCAATATCAGAAAAACTCTCTCCTGAACAACTTGCATCATCACATGTTCTTGCTGTTAAATTTAATCTTAAAGCTCCTCTTTTGTAAATGTTTGCAATTTCATCTCCTGATAGCGTTCTGTTCCAGACAGAAACTTCATCAAGTGTTCCATCAAAATAATGCAGGGTTTGCCATCTTGCAATTTCTACAGAAGCGGTTGTGCTGTCAATTGCTCCGTTAGTGAAAGTTGTTGATTTGCTTAACTGTCCATCAATATAAAGTTTTACTCTATTTGAATCTGTTGTATCATAAGTAACAGCAACATGTGTCCATGCCCCTGTTAAGATATCCGAATCAGTGGAAAAAGAGCTGAACTTTCCATAACCTGTATCAGGGTCATTTGCATTGAAACGCAAAAATGTTAATTTTTTTGCAGTTGATACAAAGAACCAATAGCCAAGAGACTTGCTGACTATTGAATTTTGGGCAGAGGAAGACAAAGTATCTGGCTTAATCCATGCTGAAATTGTGATTGTATTGCGGATATTTAAGCTTGCGCCATTGCCACATCCTACATAATCATTAGTTCCGTCGAAACTTCCTGCATGACTTCCAAGTTTTGATGATGTTGCAAAAGTTGCTCCATTATAGGCTGTTCCGTGATTTCCTTCTCCACTTGAATCCTGCCAGTTATTATCCATGTGCAATAATAAAACATTTTTAGCCATATCAATCCCACCAATTCTATTTTCAATTGCTTTGTTATCAGGCAGTTTTTGTTGATAATAGTCAAATCCAGAAACCCAGGAAATATTATTCCATACAGCATCATTTGAAGCATCAAAAATTTTTGAAGTATATGTTCCTGCTGTCTGTCCGGAAGAAAGTATAACATCGCTTCCATTATGCTGGGTATTTGAATAAGCACCCTCGTTAAAATCTGACTGAGATGACTGGAAGTAAACTACAAAACCTGTAAAGCCATTTCCTGTCATTCCCGTTTCTTTTACGTAAATCAATAACAATAAAAATACTGCCATTACAACAACAGCAAGAATTGCAACACTTAATTCCCTCTTTTCCATGTTTTAGTAAAGATATGGGTATTTTTAAAAGTTTTTGAAACTTCAAAAACTTTTAAACCATGCAGGGCAGGCGCATAATTTGTTTAGATACATTATTTAATGGAGGAAAATTGTGGAGATAAATGCATAAATTGCTCTGCCTGCTTTAATGGACCTGAACTGGTTAAATTACTGCCAAGCCAGATTTGTGTTTAATTTATGTTTTCCAGTGGCAGAGATTTGGTAATGAAAAGACATAACTTTTTCAGCACTTAAGGACTTATTCAAATTTATCCAGCTTTCCGTCGCTGATGCTTTTACCAAGCCACTTCGCCGGTTTCGCAATTACCCGGATTAAAAACCGAAAACTAAAACTTTAAATATAACGCTTTTTATTTATAATTATGGCGAAAATGGCAGGAAAAAATAACAGGCAGATTTTTTTGATTTTTTTGGCATTATGCATATTTTCAATAAGCATTTTTTCCCTTAACATTGCATCTGCTGAATATTCTATTGATGTTTCCCTTAATCAGGAAAGTTATTCTGTGGGCGAAGAAATTTTATTTACTGCAAGGTTGCTGGACGGAAATCTGCCTTTGTCTAAAAATATTGATGTTGTTTTTTCTGATATTCTCGGAAAAAAGCAGATTAATATGAATGTTGTTTCAAATCAGGAAAACAAGCTTTTAATTGCCGAGGATTTTCCAAGCGGTTCATGGAATGCTGTTGCCAGATATAATGACGAGGAAGGGAAGGGAGTTTTTTTTATCAGGGAAAAAACAGGGGTGGAGTTTTTAATTGAGGGGGACAAATTGATAATAAAAAACACAGGGAATACAAGATATACAAGGACAATTTCTATCACAATAGGAAGCGAAACAAGCTCGTTAAAGCAGGACATAAAAGTCAACGGGCAGAAGGAGTTCAAACTTATAGCGCCGAAAGGATTTTATGACATTAAAATTACAGATGGTGAAAACAGCCTGAATAAGAAAAGCGTTGAGCTTTTCGGCACAGGAAATGCTGTCGGTCCTATTGATGAATCATTAATAGGAACAGGAATGCTCGGCGGCCCCATTGAGCCTGACAAAATTGATTCAGGAATTTTCTCTTCAAACAGGACAATTATTGCATTTGTATTTATAGGTGTTGTTTTTATTCTC
>Ga0172365_10003529_pt1 | contig 11633 bp, 12 predicted proteins | sample LakKivSesite48cm_FD_114535 | JGI IMG/M metagenome (GOLD analysis project Ga0172365, IMG submission 114535) | Sediment microbial communities from Lake Kivu, Rwanda - Sediment site 48cm | ecosystem: Environmental > Aquatic > Freshwater > Lake > Sediment | place: Rwanda: Western Province, Lake...
CAGGAACGAATATGACGCCATATGCATCCGAGCCGATCCTGACCTTGTAGCATCTGCCGCCCCCGAAGCTCCTGCCGCCGGACTGGAACCCGTCGATCTTCAGTCCCTGCTTTGACCGGATCTCGTCTGCGACGCCACTTGGGATTCTCAGATTCAGAGTGCCCGGATAGGGATCGAAGCCGAGCCTATCCTTGAACTGCCTGCGGTAACCGGCCTGGCTCATGTAGTAGGCTCCCTCGCCAAGCCCCGTGAAGACGGTGCCCTCAATGATGCAGCCCTCGAAGATCCTGGTCAGCAATCTGTGAAGATCCTGCAGCCGCTCCATTCCCGAGGGCGTGATCTTGACGCTCTGAGTCTTGTCGTCCTTCTGCCGGGCTATCAGCCCGGCCTTCTCCATGGACATCAGCACACGGCTTGCGGTCTGCTGGGATCTGCCGATCGCCGATCCAAGCTCGGCAGTTGATATCCTCACGGGCCTTCTGTCCGCACCGCGGACGGCAAGCTCCAGAAGGTAGGCTAGTTCCAGGAACCGCATTCTCATTGCCCGTCGATCATTGTGCCGATGCCCTTGTCCGTCAGAAGCTCGAGAACCAGAGAGTGGGGGGTGTCGCCGTTCAGTATGTGCGCCCGGCCAACGCCCGCCTTCAGGGCCCTGATGCAGGACTCGACCTTCGGCAGCATGCCTCCGGCGATGACCTTGGATTTGATCAGGTCCTTCACCTGGGCTAGTGAGAGCGACGAGATTAGCGTTGAGGGGTCAGAGGGATCGCGCATGATGCCAGGGACATCGGTCAGGACGACGTATTTCTCGGCATGGAGCTCGCCAGCCAGGTCCCCGGCCAGGGTGTCGGCGTTGATGTTCAATCCCCTGCCTTCCTCGTCCATCCCGACCGGCGCTATCACCGGGATGAAACCCGCGTTGGAGAGGCTTTCCACAACCTCGGTGTTCAGGAACTCGACCTCCCCGACCCTGCCAAGCTTGGGATCCTTGACCACCGCCGTGATCAATCTTCCATCCTTTCCGGATATGCCCACTGATCTCCCGCCCTGCTGCTCGATCGCGCAGACTATCGATTTGTTGACCTTCCCCACCAGGACCATCTCGACGATCTCCATGGTTTCGTCATCCGTCACCCTGAGCCCATCGACGAAGACGGGCTCCTTGTGCATCCTCTTCATGTAGACGGATATCTCGTCCCCGCCGCCGTGGACGATGACGGGCTTCATGCCTACGAGCTTCAGGAGCACGACGTCCTTGGCCACGTTGGCGAGCTTGTCGTGGCTGGAACTGACGTTGCCACCGAACTTCACGACGATGGTCCTTCCATACAGCTTCCTGATGTAAGGCAGGGCCTCGACAAGGGTTTCTGCTACCTGGTCCACCGAGAGATTCTGCGTCGCGGCCACCCGGGGATTTACGACGCCTGAGGCGCGAGATATATATTTTGTCCGGCTCCGCGCCTGAGCAAGGATATGAGGGTGCGGGTCGGCGGCGTCAGCATCTCGGTCGCGCACTTCGTCGAGGTCGGAGGCGTCTTTGAGAGCCTTCACGGCCACAACCTTGCGCTGTCAGCGCAGGTTGCGGGCGAAGCGAAAGGTGGCCTTCTGATTGACTTCAGGGACCTTGAGAGGATACTGGAGGAATCAGCGTCCTCGATCGACCACAGACTCATCGTCCCAAAAGCCAACCGGAACCTGAAGATCACCCGGCGAAAAGGCGTGCTCGAGATATGCACGCCGCAGAAGCGCTACGTGGTTCCCGAGAACGATGCGACCCTGCTGCCGATCACCAACTCCACCGTGGAGGAGATAGCCCGCTTCATCTACAAGGAGGTAAGCCGAAGGCTGCCCTCCAAAGTCAAGCTGGGGTACGTGTCCGTCCACGAGAGCGAGGGCAAGACGGCCACCTTCGGACCGCACGCCTAGGATGGCCTGGCCTTCTGGGCCCACTCCCTACCGTACTCGGTCAGAGTTATCTCCTTCTGCCTGCCGGTGTAGGAGGTCGACACGAAGCCGCATCTCTCCAAGGTCGCGATCTGCTTTGCCGCCATCACACGATCCGTCGGGGTGGGCCGCCTCCCCAGAAGCTGCACTAGGAGGTCGGTAATCGACGGGGACTTTCCTCCCGTCTTCTCTAGTGCCTCAAGATACCCAGGCTCGATCTCCTCCTGCTCGATCCTGATCGGCAGAGGCGGGCATTTGAGCACCTTCCTCACGCCCACGGCAAGTTGCGGGGTCTGGAACTCGCGCAGCCCTTCCTCGATCACCTGCTTCATGTGTTCCAGTGCATCTGCCTTCTTGGTCTCGAGATAGGCCTTCAGGTCCTTATGCACCATCTCAAGCTTCCTCCTAGCCACCTCGGGTGTGAAGTAGGATCTCGGGCTGACATAGTAGATGCTAGCCCCGATCTCGAGGGCAGCCAGGAAGAGCGCGCACGAGACTATGCGGGTGCCCGAGGATATGTCGATGAGGAACTCGGCCTCGGGGGAGAGTTTCGAGAGGATCGCCCGGAAGTCCAGGTACGCGTCCAAGAGGTCGAAGAAGTTCACCCTGAAGGTCGTGATGTCGATCATGTCCTGTTCGACCGGGATGATGGGGTCCTCCGCAAGCTTCTTCTTCAGATCCGTCAGAAGCTCCTCGATCGTTATCTCGACGCCGGACATCTCGGAGGATTTCTTCTTGTTCCGGATGATGAAGACCTTGTCAGGCTGAAGGTGTGTTATCGCCCCGATGATCCGATCCCTCTCGAGGCCCTGCGGCACTAGAAGGTACCTTGGCAAGCAGACACCGCGAAGCGAAGTGCGAGGGACGCATAAATATCTTAATGTTTCGGCGGGCGAGAAAATATTACCTCTCTTAATCGAAATCGGATGGATAAGGCCATAGCAACTCGCTGACGTTTATATTATTCCCGGAGGCGACGCCAATCCGTAAGGACTGCAATGGCCGCCGCGAAGACAATCGGTGCTGACGAAGTTGGCTCTGGAGATACCTTCTGCGGCCTCGTCGTCTCGGCCGCATGTGTCACCAGGGAACAGGAGGACGCGCTTAGATCACATAGGGTCAGGGACAGCAAGAGGATCAGCGACTCGATGATTGGTCAGTACGTCGCGCTGATGACCGAGATAGGCGTCCGCCATAGCACGGTGGTCCTCCATCCACAGCAGTTCAACAAGCTTCTGGCAGAGGGTCTGGACCACGTAGAGGTGCAGAACGCAATGTACGAGAGGGCCATAACAAGCCTGATACAGAAGGTTGGCCACCCCGAGAAGGTCTACGTGGATCAGTACCCGGGTGCAAGGATAAGGATCGACCATGATACGCTGGAACTTCTCCCCGGTGCGGGGGACAAGTACTTGTCCGTGGCAGCGGCCAGCATCATGGCGCGGTCCGCGTATCTTGGAATGAGGAGATCCCTAGGGAGGGAACTTGGGATGCAGATACCGCTGGGGAGCTCAAACGTCGAAGAGGCGCTCAGGCATCTGATAAACAAAGAGGTGGACATCTCCAGGTACGCCAAGTTGTACCCCAACAATGTCAAGGAGCTTCTAAGGGAATCCCACGGAAGAGCCCCTTGGCAATGAAAGGCGTGGGGCCCTCGCTCGGCCTTGTTCACTACTGATGGCCTCGCCCTGTGGGAAGACACGGTTGAACCAACTTCTTTCACATGAGGGATTTCCCGGCTTTGGATAAGTGTCGTTTATACAAACATTTATGAATCATCACCCAGAGTAATGGCCCGTGGCGCCGGCTAGGGCACGCAAGACCATTCAGGAGATAAACCAGAAGATACGGGACGGCGACGTCGTAGTGCTGACGGCCGAGGAGATGCCCGACCTGGTTCAGGAGAAAGGCGCTGCCAAGGCAGCCGAGGAGGTCGACGTGGTGACCACGGGCACCTTTGGCGCCATGTGCTCCTCCGGTGCCTGGCTCAACTTTGGCCACTCCGATCCCCCGATCAAAATGAAGAGGGTATGGCTCAACGACGTGGAGGCCTACACCGGGGTTGCCGCGGTTGATGCCTACATCGGCGCGACGCAGCTGAGCGAGACGCAGGGTTTTGACTACGGCGGCGGCCATGTCATTGAGGACTTGGTGCGCGGCCACTCAGTGGCCCTGAGGGCCGAGGCCTATGGCACCGACTGCTATCCCCGCACGCACCTTGACATCGAGATCGCGCTGGAGGATCTCAACCAGGCCGTGATGCTCAACCCCAGAAACGCCTATCAGAGGTACAACGCAGCAACCAACAGCAGGGACGAAACCATCTACACCTACATGGGGGCCTTGCTCCCCGGGATGAGGAACGTGACCTTCTCCGGTTCGGGCGTGCTCAGTCCCCTGTGCAACGACCCGGAGTACAGAACGATTGGCCTGGGCACAAGGATATTCCTGGGGGGCGCGCAGGGATACGTCATAGGGCCGGGCACCCAGCATTCCCCAGCCACCGGCTTCGGGACGTTGATGGTGAGAGGGGAACTGAGGGAGATGTCCCCGGACTACCTGAGGGGCGCGACCTTCGAGCGATACGGGACAACCCTGTACGTCGGCATTGGCATCCCGATCCCAATCCTCGACGAAGGACTTGCCCTATCCACCGCGGTCACCGACGAGCAGATCAAAGTCAAGATCCTGGACTACGGCGTCCCGCGAAGGGACCGTCCGACGGTCAGGGAGACCAACTACGCTGAGCTCAGATCGGGCCAAGTAACCATCAATGGTCGCGAGGTCCCGGTATCACCCCTTTCTAGCTTCAAGATCTCAAGGAAGATTGCCGATGTGCTCAAGGGATGGGTGGCGGGCGGGCAGTTTACGCTGACAGAGCCCGTGGAGAGCCTTCCGCGGGATATCCAGTTCCGTCCGATGAAGAGCAGGGCACCCGTGCCCTTCGTCGAGGACGTGGCAACGGGCAAGGTGGTGACGGTCCCGCCGAACATGAGCGTCGAGGAAGCCGCCAAGAGGCTGACGCTGGAGGAAGTCAACAACCTGCTGATCCAGGACGAGGAAGGTTCCTTGGTGGGGATCCTAACGTCCTGGGACATAGCTAAGGCTGTCGCCACGGGAGCCCGTCTGGTCGGCGAAGTCATGACCCAGAAGGTCATAATAGCCCACAAGGGAGAGCCGATCGACCTGGCCGCAAGGAAACTCGAAAAACACGGCATAAGCGCCCTCCCCATAGTTGATAGCAGGAGGAAGATTCTGGGGATGGTGTCCGATGAGGATATCGCTCGGTTCGTGGGGAGGAGGAGATGGTGACCTACTTCCACCTGGAGTTCCCAAGGGAGATCGTGACGAAGCCCATAATGTCGGACGCCATACGCAAGACCAGCGCCTCGATCAACATCCTGAGGGCCCGGATCGACGAAACCCACGGGGAAATAGTCGCTGAGGTCACCGGCGACAGATCCGAGGTCGACAGGATAGCGGGCTACCTCAGGGACCGGGGGGTCATCGTCCAAGAGCTCAGCGGAAGCGTATCGGTCAGGGTCGATGGCTGTACGCACTGTGGGGCGTGCGTTTCCATCTGCCCCGTGAAGGCGATATCGATCGGGCGCGACTTCGAGGTGGTCTTCGATGCATCCAAGTGCATATCCTGTAGGGTGTGCATCCCCGTCTGCCCCGTGAGGGCCATACAGGCCCCGCCCCTCTAGTCGGCCCTGGAGTGCACCTGGGGATTCGCAATCAGGTCAGCTTCCCCGGTGGTCAGGCCCACAACCTCCGGAAGATTACCCCAGGCGACCATCTCCTTCCCGCGCACTATGAGCACGCCTATGCCTCCGATCACCTTGGCCTTCCCGATCCCCCTTTCCAGGCCGTCCTTGCCCCTGACCTCGTTGCAGACGGAGGTCGCTGCGGCGTCCGCCATGATCGCCGAGCTGGGCGAGTAGATCGCGACCGCGTCCGCCTCACCGAAGCTCACGGATTCCCCGACGGTCGCCGAGCTAGTACACAGCCCTGCGTACGACCCTGCTGGGTTCACCTTGAGACCCAGTTTGCCGGAGAGCGGGGAGTCGCCGGCCCAGATGCCGATGATGAAGGGGCCGTCGCCATGCAGGCTTATGTCGCCGCCGTTCTCGACGATCACATCGTTGGCGCCCCTCTCCACCGCACACCGGGCGGCCACTTCGGCCATGGCGCCCGCCACCGCCGCGAAGGGGCCGACGCTGGCCAGGCGCGCTGCGTCGTACATCTCCGAGATGAACCAGGACACATTCCCCGCCGGCTTGTCGATGGGCTCCAGCGACCACCGGAACTCGGGACACCTTTCGATGTGGGCAAGCAACTCTGCACGGGCTCGGATGATCGCAGTCCTGATCGGATCCAGAACGCCCGCCACATCCGCCTTTATGAGGAGGCGGGTTTCCCCCTGTCTCAGTCTGTAGCTGCGAAGGCGCATGACACAACGCCTAGTAGGCCTTGGCAACCACGACCATACAGCGTGCAGGCCTTCCACACGCAATGCAGACCTTTCCAGCAGGCGCATCCTCCCGATCGAAGACCGTGCCGCGAACCTCGCCCTCGGTAGCCTCGGCGATCTTGTCGGCGCAGGCCTCGCCATCCATATCCCTCGAGCAGAACGGCACGTTGACGAAGCCCCCCTTGGAGGCCAGTACGTCTATGAGCTCCCCCATGCTGTTGGCGTCCGAGATGTGCGACTCCAGGTCCTTGCTGGCGTTCCGCCTGAGGTTGGCCAGGATCTCGCCGCCGATCCTCTTTATCGCCCCGGCCGCGCGCGCGAACTCGACTTTGTCCCTGTGTCCCGTGTCCCGCCTCACCAACGTCACGGTGCCCGACTCAATATCCCTGGGACCTATCTCAGCACGGATTGGGACCCCTTTCATCTCCCAGTAGTAGAACTTCATGCCAGGCTTCTTCTCCGAATCGTCGATCTCCACGCGAAGGCCTGACCTTCTGAGCTTGGACGCAAGCTGCTCGCACCTCTCCATCACCGTGTGCTGTTCGCCCTTGTAGACGATGGGAACGATGATCACCTGGATCGGTGCTATTGCGAAGGGCAACACGAGTCCCTTCCTGTCCCCGTGGATTGCCGCAAGGACCGCCAGCGTCCTTGAGATCGGCGGGCCGTGGCAGGTCTGGTATGGCACCCTCTTGGACCCATTCTGATCCTCGAACAACAGGCCGAAGGCCTGTGCGAATCCCTGGCCCAGAAAATGGGTGGAAGGAAGCTGGACCGCCCTCTTGTCCGGCATCAGGGCATCCGCTGCATAGGTGTCCACAGCACCAGCGAACTTGTCGAAGGCAGGCCTACGGAAGAAGATGAAAGGTATTCCCAGCTTGTCGTGAAGGACGGCCTTCGTCGTCGCCATGTCCTCCCTGATCTGCGCGAGCGCCCCGGCATCGTCCGCGAAGACGTCATGAGCTTCTATCCAAAGAAACTCCCTTCCCCTGATCAGGGGCTTGGTGGCCTTGGTCTCGTATCTGTAGACCGCGCAGCTCTGGTACAGTTTGAGAGGCAGGTCAGAGTGGGACCGTATCCAGAGGGAGTACATATGGTAGAAGGCCGCCTCCGAGGTCGGCCGGAGCGCCAGCCTCGATTCAAGCTTGCCCTCGCCGGCCTCCGTGACCCAGAAGACCTGGGGGCTGAAGCCCTGGACGTGGTTCTTCTCCTTCTCGAAGTTCTCCTCCGGGATCACCACCGGGAAGAGGGTGGGGCTGTGCCCGGCCTTCTCCAGTTCGGACTCCCAAATAGAGTACAGCTCCTTGGCCATCCTCATCAGCCAGGGCCTGTAGATGACGAAGCCCTTGACGTTATACCGCAGGTCGACGAGGTCGGCGGTCTTCATGATCTCGCTGTACCAGTTCGAGAAGTCGGACTTGTCGACGTTGAAGATGTCCTTTCTGGATGTGGTTTCGGTCCCCGCCAAGACGGCTCACTGAGGCGCCTCCGCCCCGGTCATCTTATTACTCTTTCCAGAATCATCCAATACGTTCCGATGCCCATGCGGGGACTATTCCTTCTTCTTCAGGCGGATGACCTCGCCTAGGGTCACGTCCCCCTCACCCGACCCCGCCGGCCCGGCAATCTCCTCCTCCGAGCCCTCCCTCTCCAGAAGCTTGACCTTGAGGTATCGTTCCAGCTTCCTAGCCAGCGCGATGCTTGGGGCGAGGGATTCGGATTCAAGCCTGTGGACGGTGGAGCTCTTCTCGCTCACCTTCTTGCCCAGGTCCTCTTGAGTCAGCCCCAGGCGCTCTCTGGCCGACCTGATGAGGGCACCGTATCCATCAACAACATCGTACTCAAGGTTGGATGTACCCCCCGATGTCTTTCTGGAGCCGGTTGTCCTGCGGGGAGCCGCCGCGCCCTTTTCGGGCAGGGGCTTCGTGTCAACAGGTGTTCCAAACCTTGCGCATCGATCGCACACGTCCAAGGTCGCTCTTTCCACCACGACGGTCGTGAGATGCCTGACCTCGGACCCACAGATCTCACAGATCATCGATGACGCCTACTGTCGATTCCGTGTCAACCGAATATATTTAAATTGCGCTCACTCTCCGCACTGCGGAGGGCGGCGTGGTGCAGGAGGCTGGGATGTCCAGCGAAACTGACGAGATAGTTACGACGAACATCCAGCTTCACAAGAAGATCAGATATCTCGAGTTTGAGAAGAGGAACATCGAAAGGGAGTACCTGCGCCTCGAGAGGGAGCTGAAGACGCTTCGCTCCGAGATGCGGAAGATGCACGAAGCGCCGTTGGTTTCTTCAACCCTCGTCGAGAAGCTTGATGGCGACAAGGCCGTGGTCCGGTGCCACAACGGTGAGTTCGTCGTCGAGATATCCGAGTACCTGGATCGTCCGAGTTTGACCCCGGGCTCAAGGGTGGCCCTCAACAGCCGCAACTACTCAATCGTTGAGGTCCTGCCGACGTCCAAGGACCCCCTCGTCCTGGGCATGGAGCTTTTCGAAAAGCCGGAGGTCTCCTATGAGGATATCGGGGGGCTTGACCAACAGATACAGGAGCTCCGCGAGATAGTCGAGTTGGCTCTGACCAATGTTGACCTGTTCAAGAAGGTGGGCGTGGACCCACCCAAGGGAGTGCTTCTTTACGGCCCGCCCGGGACGGGCAAAACTCTTGCAGCGAAGGCGGTGGCCAGACAGACCAATGCCACGTTCATACGCATAGTGGGTTCGGAGCTTGTGAAGAAGTACATCGGAGAGGGCGCGAGGATGGTCCGGGAGATCTTCGACTTCGCGCGCGAGAGGCAGCCCTGCATAATCTTCATCGACGAGCTCGACGCCATCGGCGCCAGAAGGATCGACAGCGGCACCAGCTCCGACCGGGAGGTCCAGAGAACGCTGATGCAGCTTCTCTCGGAGATAGACGGATTCGACCCCTGCGGGAACATCAAGGTTGTCGGCGCCACCAACAGGCCCGATATCCTTGACCCTGCACTTCTCAGGTCGGGCAGATTCGACAGGCTCATAGAGTTCCAGCTGCCGGACAAGGAGTCCCGGCTTCGCATCCTGAACATACACACAAGAAACATGAGCCTGACATCAGTGGATCTGTCTCGCATCGCGACCGAGACCGATGGAGCGTCCGGGGCGGATCTCAAGAACATCTGCACCGAGGCAGGGATGCTGGCCATCAGGGAGAGAAGGAGCTATGTGACGGAGGACGACTTCATGGCCGCGCTGTCCAAGGTGCTGGGTTCATCGCTCACTTCGCAGAAGGAGCCGTCAACGGTATACGTCTAGTCCCGCTCAAGCGATGAGGTAAGAGCCCTTGCTGACCCGGATGAGGACGATCTTGAGTTCCGAGCTTGCGGGGGGCTGTGTTTCAGTTTCAGAAGGATTGATCCTAGCATCTGTTCGTCGTTGACGTTTGTGAAGCAGTCAAGGCCGGGGTCGATCGGCCTGATGGCCTCAACGGGTAAGTAGTATGTCCTCACTAAGTCAAAGAGTTCTGAGACTCGCCGGGTCCCGGATTCGCAGATCGCTTTGAGCGGGTCCAGAACCGAGGCCCTGTCGAGCGTTGAATGGAGCGGCTCTATGAAGCCGTTGGGGTGTCTGGGCACAACGGCATCGTATCCCTGCATCGCGGAGAACTGGCATTCGATCACCTCCCTCTTGAGGAGGGGCATGTCCACCCCGACCACGAGCACCTCCGGCGCGCCAAGCGCCCGACAGCCGGAGAGGATCCCACCCAGTATCCCGGGATACTCGTCCACCACGGCATTGAGACCCGTCAGGCGACGGTAGCTGTCGGCCCTCTCATCGCTGGACGTGGAGATGACGGTCTCGTCGAGGAACTCCAAGCGTCCTGCCACCTCCTCAACAAGGGTCCTGCCGTTGCCCAGATCCAGCAGCGACTTGTCGATGCCGTTGAACCTAGAGGACTTGCCGCCCGCAAGGACCACGCAACCCCTGTGCCTCCGTCTAGACACGCCGATACACCGAGCCCTTGCCAAAGTCCTAATGGATGCAGTTCATGTTCGATCGCGGGCCTGCGCGCCAAGGTCCTTGATCTTCCCAATTATCGTCCCGTCCTCGAGTATGACCGTCGAGTTGGGAAGGTCCAAGCAGCTCCTTGCCATGGGGCCGGGCGGGGTCTCGACGTTGAAGCCCGTTCCCCCGAGGAGCTTGTTGAAACTCGGCAGCACGATAACCTTCAGCCTCTCGTTGTACTCCTTCAATCCATCCGGGTACCTTTCCATCATCTTCTTCCATATGGGCTTGGACTCCACGAAGCAGCTCAGGCGGGTTTCCACCCCCAGGGCGTCCTTCAGGACCAGGGCGGGGTGGCTGTGGCCCATCACCAGGTACCTGCACTTCAGAAGCTCCCTGTCCGGCCAGGTATGGCCGTGGAAGAACCCGACCCCGCCCCTTCTCTCGCCTCGAGTCTTGCCGAATGACACGTTCTCGGCATGGATGATTGAGGACAACCCGACATCATGATTGCCCTTGATGATTGTGACTTTGACCTCTAAATCCCGCGCGAACCTCTCAAGCTCCTCGTACTCCCACTCCCCGACGTAGGGAATGTTATGCTTGAAGTCGCCGACAACGATCAACTCCCTTGGCCGCACTTCCCTGATGATGGCCAGGAGCCGTTCCTTCATCCTCTGGGTCTGGGACGGGATCCTCAGCCCGCTCCGAAGGAGCTCGAACTCGTAGCCCAAATGCAGATCGGCGACGGCTAGGACCCTCTCCCGTTCGAGGAACACTCCCCTCTCAGTAGGGCGCATCCTAGACTGGGATGTGGGAGCCGATTGAAATGTGGCTCCGCTCGGGCTTGAGCCTAGCCAGGATCACTTGACCTCTACGGCGGGAGGGTTGATGAAGTCGTGGTACTTGCCCGCGACATCGGCCTCCGCCGTCGTGCCGTCATGGACGTACAGCCTGTACTGGAAGACCATCTCCGCCCCTGCATCCAGGGTGTGGTCGCCGTTCACAGCCTTGGTTCCGTAGAACTGGGACAGGCCAAAGCAGTTGGCCGTCATAAGCCCATAGTTGCGGACGTGCCAGTTGGTCGGGTGACGCAGGTTGGCTGGGTGGTCCATGATGGCGATGCCTGCGGTCTTGCCCTCGGTGGGCCCATAGTGGTCGCACCACTGAGCCTTCTTGCCCCAGGTCTCGCGCTCGTTTATGCCGCCGTAGGAGTTGACTATGG
>Ga0172365_10003531_pt1 | contig 11629 bp, 12 predicted proteins | sample LakKivSesite48cm_FD_114535 | JGI IMG/M metagenome (GOLD analysis project Ga0172365, IMG submission 114535) | Sediment microbial communities from Lake Kivu, Rwanda - Sediment site 48cm | ecosystem: Environmental > Aquatic > Freshwater > Lake > Sediment | place: Rwanda: Western Province, Lake...
AGTCGTGAGTCGTGAGTCGGAAGAATAAGAAAGTGAGTAGTGAGCCGGAATAAAGCTGTTAGGCTGAAAAGAAAGTGAGTGGTGTGTAAAAAGAAGGTTATTAGGCTGAGGGCTATTAGGCTGTTAGAAAGAAAAAAGAACTGTTTGCGTGTTGCGTGTTAGCATGTTACGGAATAAGTCGGAAGTCAGGAGTCAGAAGTCGGAAATCAGATATTCCATTTCCCACTTTTTCCTTTCTCCACTTATTCCCTTACCCACATAAACGCATAAACGCTTCTATGCTTTTATACATTAACGCTTTAACGCATAAACACATTAACTTTGAACCTCTCCCATGCCTTTCCTTAATTCCATAATCAACTGGCTGAACATCAAAAGAATGCACCAGATCGATCTGTTCAGGAAGTATCCCTTCGATGTTCAGCAGGAAACTTTATTCAGACTGTTACAAACCGCTTCCGACACTGAATATGGTAAAAAATACGGGTTTGCAGAAATACAGTCAATAAGCGACTTTCAGAAAAATGTCCCCCTGAGGAGCTACGATGAGGTGCGGGATGACATCAACAGGTTAAGAAATGGGGAGCATAATATTTTCTGGCCGGGTGAAATAAAGTGGTTTGCCAAATCCTCGGGCACCACAAGCGATAAAAGCAAGTTTATTCCTGTCAGCATGGAAGCTCTCGAGGATTGCCATTTCAGGGGAGGAAAAGATACACTGCTGATCTTTACAAATAATCATCCTGATACACGGATATTCACCGGAAAAAGTCTGACACTCGGAGGCAGCCATCAGATCAGTAATTTCAGTACGAATTCGTATTTCGGGGACCTGTCAGCCATATTGATAGAAAACCTCCCTTTCTGGGCACACTTTATTCGGACTCCCAGCCTGGAGGTGGCGCTGATGGATGAATGGGAGAAAAAACTGGAAAACATTACCAGGGAAACAATAAAGGAGAATGTCACGACCATAGCAGGTGTCCCCTCATGGAATCTTGTTTTGATCAAGTATATACTGGATTATACCGGTAAAAACAATTTGCTCGAAGTATGGCCAAACCTGGAATTGTTTATCCATGGAGGCGTCAACTTTTCACCTTACAGGGGACAGTTCAGTAAACTTATACCCTCACAAAAAATGAATTACCTCGAGGTGTATAACGCATCAGAAGGTTTTTTTGCCATACAGGACAACCCTGTTGCAGAAGATATGTTGCTTATGCTGGATTACGGTATATTTTATGAATTCATCCCTATGACCGGGTTTCATTCAGATAATCCGAAAGTGCTAACCATCAATGAGGTTACTCCGAATACGCATTATGCTATGGTGATTTCCACCAATAGTGGTCTCTGGAGGTATATTATCGGGGATACGATCGTTTTTACCTCCACCTTTCCTCATAAAATAAAAATCTCCGGCAGAACAAAGCACTTTATGAATGCATTTGGTGAAGAGGTGATCATAGATAATGCAGAAAATGCACTGCGTATCGCCAGCGAAAAAACCGGAGCCATCATAAGCGAATATACCGCCGCCCCGGTTTATATGGGTGACGAAGCCAAAGGAGCGCATGAATGGCTGATTGAATTTGAGGTTGAACCCTCTGACATTGATTATTTCACAGGTATGCTGGATAATGCCCTTTGTTCCCTGAATTCTGATTATGAAGCCAAAAGATACAAGAATATCACCCTTCAGATGCCGGTGGTAAGAAGTGCCAGGAAAGGATCTTTTTACACCTGGCTGAGCAGGAAAGGCAAGCTGGGGGGACAGAATAAAGTTCCCCGCCTGTCCAACGACAGGAAAATACTTGAAGAACTCCTTGAATTGCAGAAAGAACTGAACTGAGTATGTATCGCATAATGCCTGTTTTATTAGTCATTTTTCTCCTTGCTTTTCACCAGCCGGCTTATGAGCTGGTTGCTAATATCAAGGCCCCCGGAGAACAATATTATACCGATCCTTTTGGAAACATCTATATCACCAATGCCGGTGAAATCAGGCGTTACAATAATGAATTCCATGAAACTGCCCGTTATTCAAATCCTTCCCTCGGAAAAATATCAGCAGTTGACTTATCGGACCCGTTGAGGATTTTGCTCTTTTATAAAGAATATAACCAGGTCCTCTGGCTCGACAGGTATCTTGCCGAGATAAGAAGTCCCGTGTTGCTAGATCAATTAGGTTATGAGTATGTGCCCGTCGTATGTTCATCAAGCCAGGGTGGTTTTTGGCTGTATGATGAGATCATATGCCAGTTATGCTATCTCGATAATAATATGAATACGGTCCATAAAAGCGTAAGCCTCAGATCTATGCTCGGTTCATCTGAACGGCCTGTTTCACTGTTGGAAAAGAACAGGCAGATTTATCTGAATATTCCTGATAAAGGCATTTTTCTTTTTGACATGTATGGTAACTATTTGAAATTGATACCTCTTACCGGATGTCAAAAGTTTCAGGTAACAGATACTGATATCTTTTATTTTAAAAATGATTCCCTGTTCAAATACAATATTGAATATGACAGTTTAAGGACCATTGAACTTCCCGTAACGACCCATCCTGTTCATGCCGAGGTACAACCCGGGTTTCTGTATATTTTCACCGGGGAAGCCTTCCGGGTTTATAAATACCACAAGGAGTAAATTACCGCTATTCTGATTTGAAGGATCCCAACTCCCTGCATTTTCCCCACCGGCATGTATAAATAAATCCTGGTTTTGAAATATGAATATGCACCATGCACACTGAAGACAATAATAAATCGTGTTTGCAGCATTTGAATATCCACTGTTCTCAACATATCCCTGGCTGCCTGGCTGCAGAAAGCAAATCAAATTCAATACAGATCCGTCTGTTAAAGAACAAAAATTTATAATATTTTTCCTGAAAAAATATTTGTACTTTAGTATCTCCTCCAATTAATTTTTGTCTTTATGCATGTCGCAGTTGCAGGTAACATAGGCTCCGGTAAAACAACCCTCGCAGGATTGCTGGCCAAACACTATGGATGGGAACCAAATTATGAGGATGTGGATGACAATCCATATCTCAATGACTTCTACCAGGATATGCAGCGATGGTCATTCAATCTGCAGATCTATTTCCTGAACAGCAGGTTTAACACTATACTGGATATACAGAAATCAGGCAAAGATGTCATTCAGGACAGGACCATCTATGAAGATGCATATATATTTGCGCCGAACCTGCATTCGATGGGATTGATGTCAACCAGGGATTTTGAAAATTATTTTACTCTTTTTAATCTCGTCAGCTCCCTCATCGATCCTCCTGATCTGATCATATACCTTCGTGCCAGCATACCTACACTGGTAAACCAGATACAGAGAAGAGGAAGAAAATACGAAAGCAGAATACGCCTTGATTATCTTAAGAGGCTTAATGAACGATATGAGGCCTGGGTGGAATCATACAAACTCGGAGCCCTGCTGATAGTTGATGCAGATAATTATAATTTCCCGGATAGTAACGAAGACCTGAGTGTTGTCATTGATAAGATCAACGCGCAGTTTCATGGTCTGTTCTGATTACTCCTGCCTGGTCAGCCACATATCTGTTTAACCTGTTCCCTGACCAGTTTCCATTGTTCCCCTGACAGCTTTGCACCTATTACTTCTGTAATCCTTGCCCCCAGCAGTGCACCTGTCTGACCGCATTTCTCCAGAGTCAGATTCTTGCACATCCCATACAGAAATCCCGCGGCATAAAGATCCCCTGCACCTGTTGAATCAATACTGTTGGCCCTGACAATATTTATTCTGTGTTCTTCTTCTTTCCTTTTGATCAATGACCCTTCCTGCCCAAGCTTGACAACCGCAATATCTGTTATTCCTGCAATATCAATTAATGCTTTTTCCGGAGTTTTACCTGTCAGTGACCTGGCTTCCTGCTCGTTTGCCAGGACGATGTCAACAAAGTCAGAAATATTCCTGTACAGGAAATCCCTGTTATCCCGCACGACATTATAGCTTGCCATATCCAGGATTACCATCAGCTTATTTGTTTTTGCCAGGCGCAAAGTTTTACTGAACAGTTCATGGTTCTGAACAAGATACCCTTCCATGTACAAATAATCATAACCTGCATACAGATCAGAAGTTATATCCTCAACATCAAGATCAATGGCTGCTCCCAGGTAAGTCGCAAATGTCCTTTCTGAATCCCTGCTGATAAGAGCAATCGATCTGCCGGTCTCTTCAAGGGAATAAAAAATCAGGGCCCTGATGTTATTCGCCAGTAAATCCTGTTCGAACAGGTCCCCCAGATGATCTTTCCCTATTTTTCCCACAAATCCGGTCTCAATCCCCAGGTTGGCCAGTCCATGTATCGTATTTGCTGCCGAACCACCTGAGGACTGTTTCTTTACCAATCCGAGCGTACTGGTTAACAGCCGGTTTGATACTTCAAGTGAAACCAGCTGCATGCTTCCTCTGGGCAAAGAAAATTCATCCAGCAACTCATCGCTTTCAAGCCTGGTTAAAATATCGACCAGGGCGTTGCCAATTCCCAGAACTTTACTCATAAATGGCAGGAAAATATTTGTACAAATATATTGGATATTTCATTTTAACCTAGTATTTTCGCAGGGCAAAAAAAGCAGGTCATCAGTGTGTTGCCTTTCAATCATGTACCGGAAATTGAAAGGCAATTTCATCAGTATCCCTGCATAAATTCCTCAGTAGCTCAGTCGGTTAGAGCATCTGACTGTTAATCAGAGGGTCGCTGGTTCGAGTCCAGCCTGAGGAGCTGGAAGAATTTTTCAGGAATTTTGATCTGATGAAGGATTGTGAAAAATTTACAATCCTTTTTTTTTACCATTGATAAAAAAATAAAGTACTTCAACCCTGTATTTTCGCGCTCTTAACAAAATATTTGTTTTCAAATAAATATCTTTTTGAATTATTTAATTGCTATTAAAAAAATCCCAATACATTTGTTCATTTAATAGAAAACTGATTTCATGGAAAATAAGCAGGCGGACAATTCCAAAAACGTTTATCTTTTCGTTTTTCTTGCTTCCCTGTTCATAGCAAATGCAATGATCGCCGAGGTTCTCGGTGTGAAGATATTCTCCGTTGAAAAATTACTGAATGTCCCTCCTTTGGATCTGCCTTTTATCGGCGGATCACGTCTTAACCTGAATATGAGTGTAGGTGTGCTAATGTGGCCGCTTGTATTCATCATCTCCGATATCATCAACGAATATTACGGCCGCCAGGGTGTTAAAAGAATAAGTTACATAGGCGCCGGCATGATAGCCTATGCTTTTCTCATTATTTTTGCCGCCACCAAAACCCCGCCCGCCGAGTTTTGGCTTCAGAACAATGCTTATGATAAAGCCGGCAATCCGTTTGATATTAATTTCGCATATGCAACGATTTTCAGGCAGGGTCTGGGGATGATTGTCGGATCAATAACCGCGTTCCTTGTCGGTCAGCTGGTTGACGCCTACACTTTCCATTACCTCAGGAATATAACAAACCATCGGATGCTCTGGCTCAGAGCTACAGGTTCAACAGTAATCTCCCAGGTGGTGGACAGCTTCCTGGTACTGTTCATAACATTCTATGTCCTTGGCAACTGGACCATGATCCAGGTCGTGTCTGTGGGTGTTATCCAGTATGTCTATAAAATTACCTTAGCCATTGTACTGACCCCTGTGATCTATTGGATGCATTATGTAATCGATCGCTATCTGGGCAGGCAACATTCCACTGTAATGATCCAGACAGCCAAGGATCTCTGATCCTTCCTGATAATGCTTGTTACATCGGCCTGTACCTGAATTTAGTTAATCTTTCCGTACGGGGCATGTAGGCAGGATGGCTCACAAACCTCACATCTTCAATGGTATAGAATGCATTAGGGTTTAATTTCTGAATGATCTCTGTTACTTCAGCAATCCGTTTCCTCTGTAACACTACAAAGATAATGTCCACCTCACCATCCCTGCCGGCAGCCCTAACCGAGGTGACAGGATAATTAAGCCTGCGAAGTGTATCAATGAGATTTTCAGCTGTTCTGCGGGTTATGATCCTGACCAGTTCATAACCCAGGGCTATCTTGCTTTCAATACGCATCCCTATATAGGTCCCCGTACCAAAGCCGGCTGCATAACCTATATAGGTCATCCAGTTATCCAGGTTTGCCATGATCCTGGTTATAGTTATTATCCATACAAGAACCTGGAAGAACCCGATAAATGGTGCTATACTACGATAACCTTTGGCCACTAATATTACCCTGATGGTATCCAGGGATACATCAATTATCCGTGCACAGAAGATCAGCAGCGGCAATATCACATAATCGAAAAGAGTCCCCGACATGATTGTTCCTTTTTTAGTCGTTCGTTATGATAACCATTAACCAGTGTTGTTCATTTTTTATCAAAAAGCTTCTGCCATTTCCTCTCCCGCCGTTTTTTCCATCTGTCCTTATGATATACATAGCTCACTATAAGCGGTAAAACAGTCGTCGCCTCCGCATATACCATTTGTTCGTAAACTGTATCAACCTTACCCCATGATGAGGCTTCTTTCAAAGTTGAACTCGAGCATGCTCCGTCACGTACATCAGCCACGGTGATCTGCACAGCATACCTGTGCATCGGCACCTCTGTACCCAGTACCTCGGCACATATAACCGTATCCTGGGCAAAATTCTTTGGAACACCCCCCCCTATCATGAACAGTCCGCTGACCGGTGCCTTCATCTTGATCATGGTCAGCTCCCTGAAATCTTTCACAGAGTCGATGGAAACATGTTTACCGGGCCGCTCCCACTGGTGGCTGACCAGGCCAAAGCCTGCGCTGCTGTCACTGAAGGCCGGACAGAAAACGGGAACATCTTTCTCAAAAGCGGCCAGCACCAGCGAATCTTTTTTTCTTCCATGATCTTTCAGATACCTGCCCATCTCCCTGATGAACTCACGTGATGAATAAACCCCGGGAACCAAACTGTCGGCAATAGCTTTTACGGCCATATCGCAAACCTGTAATTCCTTCTCATCAATATATGTATCATAGATCCGGTCAATATATTTATTCCTCAGATCCGTGTCAGATACATGCTGACTACCCTGGTAATGATGGAATCCAAGAGCTTCAAAAAAATCCATATCAACGACCGAGGCACCTGTGGCCACCACCACGTCAACCATCCTGTGCCTGATCATATCAGAATATATATGCATGCATCCTGCCGCACTGGTGCTTCCGGCCAGTGTCATGATAATTGTGGCTTCCGGATCATTGATCATCCTGTTATAAATATCAGCTGCGTTGGCAGTCTCACGCGATGTGAACGACATTTCCCGCATGGAATCGATAATTGAAGTGCTGTCAAATGATTTTATATCTATATGTCGCACTTTCTTTTTCAGGTATTCAGACTTTTTCATTTATCACCGTTTGATAAAAATATAACTCAGTATCTTATACAGCAGTTTCGCTGCCAGGAAATCGGGAGCTTTATTATGTTTATCCGGACATAATTCAACTAAATCAAATCCCACAAGATTCCTCTGTTTTACTACTGCCCTTATCAGCCCGAGGGTAGTGTACCAGTCCATCCCTCCCGGCTCCGGAGTTCCCGTCGAAGGCATTATGGAAGGATCCAGTACGTCAAGATCAAAGGTAAGGTAAACATCCCTGCCGAGTGTTTCAACAACCTGCTGCTTCCAGGCCGGATCTTTTATCATTTCTTCCATATAAAAGATCTTTCCGGGTTCAGTATATTTTTTTTCTTCAATATCCATGCTTCTGATCCCTACCTGTGTAACAGGTGCCTGTTCACGGATGCGGGCCATGGCACAGGCATGATTGAATATGGAACCCTCATATTCCTGCCGTAAATCGGTATGTGCATCAAGCTGGAGGACACAAATCCCGGGATGATGATCGACGTGGGCCTGGGTAGCACCAATGGAAACTGAATGTTCTCCTCCGAGTGTTACAACGAATTTCCCTTTCTCAAGCCATTCTGATACCCTCCGGCGGGTTTCTGCAATCATAAGCCCTGGTTCACCATTAACGATTACAGGTGTATCTGTGTATATTCCTTTCTTATATACTTCAGAATCTGTCTCGATATCATATAGTTCCATATTCGCTGAAGCATCAATAAGGGCTGAAGGACCCTCTGCAGAACCCCTGATCCATGTGCTTGTGGCATCATAGAGTACGGGAATCACAACAATTCCGGAAGTGTTTTTATCCGAATAAAAGGGAGGCAGGCCTCCAAAAGATGCCATCAGTATTTCATGTATCAAAAACAGGATAATAATACGAAGTGAAACAGAGGGCTACCAGTGCAGTACCATAATTCTTTCGCGGAATGAAAGATTCAGAAATAATTTGTTTTTCATCCAGGTAAAACCTGTCAGCATAACCATTCTGGAATAGCTCTTCAAGGCTGGCATTCAGGCGTCCTACCAGCTCAGTCTTGTCATAATTGCCTTCATGCTCACATACAAGACCGCCATACCGTGCACCAGTCTCCCTGTCATGCAACCAGCTGTAAATGATCCCTGCAGTGGCGAGCTCTCCTTTCCTGGCATGACATACCGACATGATGGATTCCATGACTGACCCGTGCTGTATCTTTTCCGGACGTTCTGTTAAATTGGCTATGCCGGGAAGTATGGAAGAATAGGTGATGATGTTGCACATTTCAATACGAGCAGCCTTAAGGGCAAGATGATAAGACCCCGCATGAATGGTTATGTTGCTCTCCCCTGTACCACTGGTTACAAAAAAATCCCTTGGGATCCTGTTCCCATAAAGGATCCCCTCTTTGATACTTTTCTGGATTTTTGCTCCGGAATAAACTGTTAACTCTGACATGATCTTTTTGATTTTAATTGTAACAAAACCAAATGTTCTCCGTGCGGATATGCTTAAAACAAAGCAGAACCCGTAAGGAGCAAATCACATCAAATCCGGATTTTTGCAAAGAGATAGACTATATAAATAAGTATAAAAAGGTTGAAAAAAACCTGGGAATACCACGAGGATATTTTCAGACGAAGCATTAAGTCATATGTCCGGTTATGCTGCATCCCTTTATATAGTCCATAAAAAGAAAATAGGTTCAACCTCTTTTGTTAAAACTGCAATATTAAGAAAAAAACAATTACATATAAAAAATAATTTTGCATATAGGACGGAACGTCATCCGGATGGAAATATCACCGGCGTAACGATTAGTATATATTGTCAGAATTTTTCACCCGGTGCCGCTATATGCACGATCTTATCCCGCACTCCTTCCCGGAGGATAAGTTGAACATTAAACATCAATAATTATTTTCGCTATTGATATTCTCTGATACTTATACTATTTTAACCATGCCATGCAGAATATATCATCCATTATTGAAACCGCTGCACAGGAAATGTTCAATTTCCTGGCTGATAAATTTCCTGTAGCATGTGCTTCTGACGAATTTTATTTCTTCCCGCATTATGTACTCCCCGATCAAAACTGGAAAACATGGGATAATTTCTCTGACGAATCCATTGCTGAAACATGCAGTTACCTTTCTTCTTTTGAATCAGAGCTTGAATACTGTAACACTAATCCTGCCGACAGGAAAGAAAATTATGACAAACTGTTTTTATCCTGTTTCACACGAACGTTGAGGGAACAGCTTACAGAATATAAAATATGGAAAAGACAACCTTCCTTTTACCTGACTATTACCTGTCTGGGTCTTGAACAGGCACTGGGATCAGGTAATCCTGATGCTGTTCATGACCGCGCTTCAGGTCTTCCTGCTTTTCTTGACCAGGCAAGACTGAACCTGTGTGAAGTTCCTGAGATATACGCCGACATTGCAGGACAGATGCTGGCTGATATCATAGAGTTTATCAGGTCATTGGTCCCCAGGCTGCCGGAATTGATTTTTGCCTTACCTGCACTGGAAAGGTTCAGCGATAGTTTATCGGAAGTCCAGGTACATGAACATCCTGTCCTGCCGGTTGAAGCTTATGAAAAACTGTTGAGGGACCACTTCACGATGAATCTCAGCCTCAAGGAGATTGAAGAATTAATTGACCTGGAATACAGGGAAATGAACCAGGTGCTGCAAGAGGAGTCCGGAAAACTTTCGCCCCGCAGAAGTAAACACTCTATACCTTTAGGCTGGACAGATATTTATAATAGGTTACCTGAACCTGATATTAAAGTAATTAACAAGATTCTCCTGTACCGTTCTGAAATTGAAGAACTACGCAGGCACTGCAACAAATACGGATTAATTCCTGGAAGAGTTGATGACCGGTGTCCTGTAAAGGTTTCATCCCTTCCACCTTACCTGTCAGCTATCAGATCGTCTTCAAGCTACAGTATATCGCCTGGCATTCCAGTTCCCGGCGGCACATTTTTCGTTCCTGAAAACCCGGGGGCAACGGAACAATACCAGGAAGAGCTTCGTGAATACAGGATGCTTACTGCTCATGAAACCTGGCCGGGTCATCATCTTCTTGATGCCTGCCGGTTTCTCCTGGTCAGCAAAACCCGCCGGTTTATTGAAAGGCCCCTGTTTTATGAAGGTTGGGCATGTTTTGGAGAGGAACTCTGTAACAGGACAGGTTATTTTACCGGTCCTGGTGACAGGCTGATCCTCGCAAAAAGAAGGTTTTGGAGGGCAGCCCGCGGAAAAGTGGATATCGGTCTGAATACTGGCAGGCTGAACATACTCTCCGCAGGTGAATATCTCAAGAAAGCAGGCATCCCGGTCGAACGGGCTTTGTCATCCGTCCGCAAATATACCCTCAATCCCGGTTACCAGCTGTGTTATACCATCGGGCTGAGAAGATTTCTGGACCTGTTTGACAAGCGCGGACAACACTCAATCAGTGATTTTACAAAGACTGTCCTGCTGAATGGGGAAACTTTCACGAACCTGATTTCGGTTCTTTAAAATATTTTTGCGTTGATGCGTTGAAGGGGAAAGCATAAAGCTGTTGAGCCTTTGTGCCGTTGATGCGTTGATGCGTTAATGCGTATAAGCGGATAAGGGGGTAAGGGGAAAAAGTCAAAGCGTTGAAGTGTAGAAGTGGAAAAGTGGAAAACAAAATATCTGATTTCCGACTTCTGACATATCCGCTGATGGCGTGCGTTTCCAAAGGTATGACCTTATCTTCTGATAGCATTCGTGTTCCTGGGCACGCATCAGGGGACAAGCGCCATCCAGTAGGAAGAAAGAAGTTCCTGGTTCCTGCCCGCCCGTACCAAACGCTTGCCTGATCCGGCAACTGGCGGAGCAGGGTACGTTCGGGCGGGGTTCCTAGTTCCTGGTTCTTCCTACTCACTACTCATTACTCATTTTCTTATTCTTACGACTCACTACTCACTACTCACTTTCTTCTTTTTCCGACTCACGACTCACGTTACATATCCGTGTTCTTAAAATAAAAGAGATGCCTTTTTTAGAACATCTCATATTAGATATTATTTATGGAACAGTTCCTTGGATATCATTCTGAATGGAATCTTGGAAGTCCGGGGGGATGGGATTACCAGCGCATCACCCAGATCATAGGCAAATCTGTCTGGAACAGGTTCAAAAATAAATTCCCTCCAGGTTTC
>Ga0172365_10003532_pt1 | contig 11628 bp, 23 predicted proteins | sample LakKivSesite48cm_FD_114535 | JGI IMG/M metagenome (GOLD analysis project Ga0172365, IMG submission 114535) | Sediment microbial communities from Lake Kivu, Rwanda - Sediment site 48cm | ecosystem: Environmental > Aquatic > Freshwater > Lake > Sediment | place: Rwanda: Western Province, Lake...
AACTTCGGCCATAAATACTATTCCCTCTTCAACTATTTATTAATCGTTTTTAGCTAATCTCTTAACCGTAATGGGAATCGCTTCTTCTTCAAATTCTAACATGGCTATATCAATGGGTTCTATAACATCCTTAGGTATTTTAATTAACGAGGGAGCCCCCATTGATATCTGTAATGCCCGAGCACCTATTATCCGTGCTTTTTCGAACCTAGTGTATTTCAAATATTATCCTCCATATTTATAGATAACAGAAGCACCAAATATACGAAACATTTAAAAAGGTTGTGCCTCAGATTTTATACGGCTCCAGCGTACTTTCTTGACTTTCAGTAAATTCTACAGCAGAACGATTAGAAAACTCTTCGAGGGCAAGCTGCATATCAAGGGTTATATCTCTTAACAACTTATCTAACTGATCGTTTTTAAACTCTTTAACACCGTCAGCATCTGAATATATCCTCCCCATATATCCTTCCTCGTCTTTGTGTATCTCTATGTTGTACAAGGTTTCTTCCATGCTTAAACCCCCTCTCTTCCGATTAATAAAACACATTATATATAAAAATCTTTTGGAAAATTCAAACCATCTATCTATAGCATTCTATCGATTAGTTTGTTTATCTCTTTACCACGGTACCCAAGAGCTCCACCTTTTTTAAAAGATCGTTTGATGCCTTCATATCCCTTCTTAGGCGAATTTAGTCTAAAAATCGGTTTGACATCAGGGATCTCCTTATATCTGAATTTGCCATCAAGAATAGCCTTTGCAAGTTTATCTATGCTGTCATAAGATGTAGCAGATTTCATATAATCTTCTGTTAATTTTTTGTCTCCTTCCAGCATCCCTCTATTTTTTATAAGCTTTCCAAGGATATCCTTGTCTATTTCTCCCCACGTTATATAATCCTTAGCAACCTGAAGCATGCCTTTGATACTTGGTTTTTCCTCTACCAATACACAATGGTTAACCCGTGTGAGACATAGTAGATGTAAAGTACGTTTTATATCTGGTTTTATGTTAACTGTTCCTCTAACTCTAACTACTGCGTATACCATTTTATGTCGCCCCTTCTTTAGCTATTGGTTTTTCTTCCGCTGGTGGAGGAAGGCTTAGACCTCCGGCTACAATACTGATGTGTTTAATCTCGCTCTCTGTAACCCGCGTCTGTGTATTCTCTTGAAGAGCGTTAAATACAGCCTTTGCATAATTAACCGTTGTTTTTGTTTTTCCCTTTGTAAACGCCCAGCAATCCTTCACTCCTGCAAGTCTTAGAATCTTTTTGGCTACATTTCCTGTAGCTAACCCTATACCTCGAGGAGCAGGCTTAAGTGTTATTTCAACGCTTCCACTTTTCCCTATTACAGCAAACGGGACAGTATGAGCCTTCCTGCAACCGCACTCCCAAGACCCACATCCTCTCCTTATTTCTATCATGTTCAATTTTGCGTTTTCTATGGCTTTTCTTATACTCGATCCTACTTCTTTACCTTTAGCCTGTCCAAGACCAACAAAACCGTTCATGTTTCCAACAGCTACTGTTATAACGAACTTTACTCTTCTACCCGAGTCGGTCATACGTTGAACCATATTGACATCTATTACCTCATCATCTACATCTGGCATTAGTATATCCACAAGCTCGGATTCTCTGATAGGTAAACCTGATTTTAACGCATCACTCATGGTGGTAATCTCTCCAGCTTTGACCATTTTACCAAGCCTAGTTTTTGGAACCCAATCAATCGAAGTAGTAGTTGTCCCGCCAAACCTAGTTTCACGTCTTGCTGTTTTGCCCCTACGTCGCTCTATCGCCATTATTTGCCTCCAATAATCTTACTTTTAATATCATTTACAACCGGCATGATCTCTTTGTTAAGATGCTTGCCAAGAATCCTATCCTCACTTGGTAGTCTTTCTTTGCTGTGCGGGCATTCAACCCCTGCATCTAATACCCCTTTAAGTGCAGCAAAAACCTTAGAACCAGTAACTGGGAAATAACGTCCCATATCTAATATACCCGCACTTATACCTTTATCAGATGCTCTCTTCCCTGCTAATAAGCCTGTTAGATACGCCGCCGGGGTTGTAGACGTCGGATATTTCCAATTATATTTTTTAACAAGTTCACTTGATAATGCGGATACTAAAATTTTATCCCCGTTCCCATGGTATTCAATGAATTGCACCTGTGTGTTTTTCAGAGAGTTTCTAACTATTATCCTAGTTTTTCTTGATTTCAAAAGCCCAAGTCTCTTTCTATAATCAGTTTTTCCTTCACGTCGTCTTCTTGGTTTAACGTGATACCGAGGTCCTTGCTTCATTTTCCCGCTTCCTCCTTCTTTATAACACCGTCAGATATAAGATGAGTCTCCAAATGATGTTTACTTCTAAACTCACCACCTTTTGCTTTCCGATAATATCTCCGATATACTGTCCTATCGATTTTTTCTTCATCTCTAAGTTTTCTCAGATATGATCTAATCGGTCGTATCGTACGAATCCATCGTTCCTTTCTAGGCAAACGTGCGTACTTCGCTCCTTTTCTGGATCCTTGTCCATGCCTCCGCCCTTTATCCCTCTGTTTTGCTCTAAACTTTTTACGCCCACTAGAAATACCCCTAACTTGTCTGCTCGTTATAGCCTCACCATTAATAAGAATCTTTATATCGTTCTTAGTAACAGCCTTAGCAATTTCATCAACTCTATCATGATCCATCCAGACCCGGTTTACACCACATTTAAGCAACGATGCCGCCATTCTCCGTTGATTTTTTAGATCAGTCATGCTTTTCTGCCCTCACATATTAAGTATTCTTACATCTAACTCTTCAGCTCTTTTCTCGATCTCAATACGTTTTTTTGTCCCCACTGAGCCGCCTATCCGCGCGGCTTGGGTCTTTGGATCTATTCTCTCAAGATCTTTAACATTATAAACAATGATATCTTTAAAACCAGAAGAATGCAACCCTCGTGTCTCCCGGGGTCCTCTGAAACCAACCCTTGCTACACTGGGTCTATATTTATAATGACGTCGCATCTTAGAGGTCATACCATCTGGCCTACGCCAATTCATAGGAATACGTTTATACCTGAACCATTCCTCCCGTAAAAACTCTGGTCTTCTTCTATTTATCTTCGTCCTAAGCAATAGTTTCTCCTTCTGCTCCTTGCTAAGAGTTGGTTTTTTCTTTGCACTATAAGCCTCTTCTTTCTCTTCGACGATTTCGATCTCTTCCGCTTTCTTCTTTGATTTTTTCTCTTCTTTTTTAGTTTCTGCTTTTTCAGTTTTCTCTTTTAGTTTCTCAGCTGGTTTTTTCTTTTCTTCTGTCTTCTTCGGTTTTGCTGTCTTCTTAGATTTCGTCTCCATCTCTTCTATTAATTGATCTTTTATATCCTTCGCAAATTTTTCATTAATACCTTTAATCTTTGTTAAATCTTCAACTGAAGCTTTTTTGAGCTTCTCCAACGACTCAAACCCACTTCTATATAGCAGTTCAGCCTTTGCTTTGCCTATGCCCTTCAATGATACAAACTCGTTGATAACGTCTTCTTTTGACATGTCTTATTTCCTCCCTTTGCTGATCTGGTAGACTCCATCCTGGAACACACGTATATCTCTATATTTCACTGCCGTCGCCCGTTCAATATTTGTAGCGGTCTGTCCTACCTTCTCTTTATCAAAGCCTTTAACAGTGATATACTCGCCTTTTATCTCTATAGTAACCCCATCTAGAATCCTCGCTCTGCGAGGTGCACGTTCGCCAAGGAAATTGTGAATTAGGAATTCACCGCCTTCAACAGATGTCTTTATTGGAAAATGAGCGAACACGGTTTTCATTTTATATTCAAAGCCCTCTGTGACGCCTTTGATCATATTCTTGATATGGGCAACAAACGTACCCACCAAAGCCTTGTCCTTTCGTCGCGGAGATTTACATCGTATCTCAATAACTTTGCCCGTGATCTTTATATCTATTTTTGGATAAGAAAAAGCCCGTGAGAGCGACACCTGTTCTCTTTTTACCGTCAGTGTATTATGTTCCAGGGTAACATTTACATTATCAGGAATTTTGATCGATTCTTTTATCTCAGTCATCTTTGTCATGGTCATCATTCTCCGTCAATAAACATAGGCCAATAGTTTTCCACCGACGCCTGTTTTTTTCGCTTCGACATTTGATATAATACCCTGAGTGGTTGTCAATATCAATAAGCCAAACTCTCTAGCGGGGAGATATCTTGACTCCCATTTCTCCAACTCAACTCTTCTTACAGGATATCTTGGTTTTATCACGCCGCAGTTGTTGATATTCCCTAGAAGTTTCACCTGAAAAACACCGGCTTTCTCATCTTCTATATATTCAAATTCTCCGATGTATCCTTTTTCTTTTAATAGGTTTAAAACTCCGCCTATTAATTTTGATGAGGGTTGGATTACGCATGTATCTTTTCCTTTTAGTTCAGCATTTTTTATAAGCGATAACGCATTTGCGAGTGGATCATTCAACATGTAACTTTGTCCTCCCTATGAATATTTTTTAAATCCCATTTCCTCTGCTTTTTCTCTGAAACACTGTCTACACAGATGAAGGCCATATAATCTAATGATTCCTCTTTTTCGTCCACATCGTTCACATCCTTTGATTCTCCCATAGATTTTTTTCTTCTCTTTTATCTTCATTGTACAACCTCCACGTTGAACTCTTCAGCGAAAAATTTCGTTGATTCATCTCTTGTTACAAGATGTCTTTGGGGTATGCTTCTACGGTTAATTCGTCTATGTTTAATCCGATATCCTGGTCGTTCCATTGTCACGCAGATATCCATACCAAATACGCCTATGTTTGGATCGTATTTTTGATCCTTTAGTAATGTATGATCAGGTAATCCAAAGGAGAGATTTCCTTGGTCGTCAAACGAATAATCAGCCATCTTGTTTCCACGTGTTTTTAATGCCTCTATTAAAAACTTTTTTGCTTCGTCTCCACGTAGAGTGACTTTACAACCGATAGGCATCCTCTTTCTAATGCCCCAATCTTTGTTAGTTGTCTTGGAAAGGGTTTGTATTGGTTTATGGCCGGTGATACTTTGTAGAACCGTCTCGGCTTTGCCTAGTCGTTCACCTGCTTCTCCTACGCCAATGTTAACTGTGATTTTTGCAATTCTAGGTTTAAAAAGAGATTGTTTTTTTTCTTTGGACTGTTTCTCCGCTTTCTTTGTTTGTTTTTTAGTGGTATTTTTTTGTGTGCTCATTGCATCTTCACCTCAGGCAGTATTATCGCTGGTTTGTTTTTCCCAATCGGGAATACATGGTCTTTAAGTGTAGAAAACTCTTCAGCACCCTTCATTCTTGCTATATTGGGTTTTGATGACGGAATGATTTCTATGTCTTCGATGTCAGCAATTTGACCTATATGGCTACCGCCGATGATCATTGAAACGTGTCCCTTAGCGAACTGGTATACATCACTAATCTTTTTGTCTTTTAAAGAGATCTTTAAGACATCGCCTGTTTTGTATTCGTCTTTTTCTACGATTTTACTCCTACCGTCATGGAGGTTTAACTGTATCTTGTTTCCTTTTACAATTGTTTTATCTTCTATACGGCATAGCTTCCACTCAGCATCTTTATTTGAGATTGGAACGAGGATGAGCCTACCTTTTTGATCAAATAAAACCCTAAAATCCTTATTCATTATTGGAATCGATATTACGTCCATGAACCCGCAGGAAAATTTATGATTTTTTCTCTTAACACTATCAACTAGGATCTCTCCATTGGCAATGATTCTTTTCGCCTCTTTGTAGGTGTCACATAGATTGAGGTATTCTCTGACTATCAGACCTAATGGTATTGATTTATCAAGGGAATGTGGGCCTGGTGACGATTTGATAGTCCATGTATGTTCCTTCCTATGCAAGCGTAGTGATCTCGGTGCATTTAATCTCTTTAGATGTTTACTCATTTTTTGTCCTCCTCCTTATTTTTCTTTTTTGTCGTAGTTTTTTTAGCAGTTTTCTTTTTAGCTTTAGGCTCTTCTGTTTTTTCTTCTACTTTTTTTGTTTCGTCTTTGGCTTCCTCTAGTTTCTCTGTTGGCTCTCTGATTTCTTCTTCTTTTACTTTCTCCTCTTTCTCTTTCCTTTTTTGTTCTTCCATCTCTTTAGCTTGTTCTTCAGCTTCTTTTTCTATCTCCTTCTTTGTTTCCTCAGGGAGTCCTCTTTCTAATTTTTCTCTTCTTCTTTTGTCAGTTATATTTAATTTTGTAATCAATAGATTACTAGGATGCAAATGTTTTGCAATTTTTTTCCCGTCTGCTTTAGTAATTGTTAACCCCTCAACTTCTACGTATCCTCTATTTACGTTGACATGTGCGACTTTGTCTTCATGTCCTCTATAGCTGCCTCTCATGACTTTTACTGTATCTCCCTTGATTACCGGTGTGCTTCTTTTATCATATTTTAGGAGCAGATTTTCCTCTAGATGGGCAGATATCCATTTCCTCTTTTTATGGAGAGGGGCATTGAAGAAATTTTTCCTTTGTTTTCCTGGTCTTATTGACTTCATTTTTAATCCACTCATACTATTATTGATGCAGTTGCAGCTATTTTTGGCCATCTTTCCGCGGCCTCAACGGCAACAGGACCTTTTATCATAGTTCCTTTTGTTTCTCCTGTGTCTGTAATGATAACTGCAGCGTTATCCTCAAATTGAACCATGGTACCATCTGATCTTCTAAATGGTCTTCTCTGACGCACTATAACCGCTTTCATCAGCTGTCGTCTCATGTCCACTGCACCTTTCTTAACACTTATTATTACCATGTCGCCTATCCCTGCTGATGGATATCGACGATGAGTCCCTTTTAATTTTGGAGTCATGACTATTTGAACTATCTTTGCTCCAGTGTTGTCTATACACTCAAGACGAGCGCCCACAGGCAACCCTCTCATTGTTCTACCAGCAATACCTTTCATATGGCTATCTCCATCATATTTTTTCTATAGCTACAAAAGAGATCGTTTTACTTAGCGGTCTGCATTCTGCTATTCTTACCTTGTCGCCCACATTTGTTTTTATGCATTTAGGGCAATGCGCAGAATACGTTGATGTTCTTTTCTCATATCTTTCATATTTTGGGACATAATGCATATATTCTCTTTTCACTAAGATTGAGTCTTGCATTTTAGTGGATGATACTATTCCTGTTATTACTTGTCCTCTAACAGGTAAACTACCATGAAATGGACAATTTTTATCGTTACAGCTCTCAGCTGGGGGTTTGACATTAAACCCTATGTTTCTTGCTTTTTCTTTTTTTTCTGCCAATTCTTTTCACCTTGCTTTTTTAATACGGTTTTCAGGTCTATATGTTAATCTCGAACCTTTAATGGTTGTTTTTTTTTCATCATCTTTAAATTCAAATACGGCAATATCTTTTGAAATTCTCTTCTGTTTGTTATCTATTTCTATGAGGAAGGTATTTTTTGTTTCATCTATTATTATTCCAGATTTGTTTACCCAGTTTGGATCTGTGCATTCTTTGATTGTGACGTGTCGACCTATAAGTTCTTCTCTAACCAATGTTTCTTCATCCATGTTATCCTCTCATTGAGAATCTGGGGGTATGTATATGTTGGAAACCTGTTTTAATCGTTTTTTATAGTACTTCAACCACGAATCCCATTTTCTCTAATGTTTCCTTTACTTTTGTTCTGTGGTCGCCTTGAAGTTCTATCTTTCCTTCTTTTATTGTTCCGCCACAGGCACATATCGATTTCAGTTTGCTTACCAGCACGTTGATATCTAATTCATTGGGATTTATGCCTTCTACGACGGTCATCATCTTCCCATATCGTCTCTTATCAATTGCTATGCTGATCTTCTGTTGTTCTCGGGCTATGTCTTCACATACACAGATCTCTTTTGGCAGACCACATACTTCACATATTTCTCTCATTTATTTTTCTCCTTCCTCCCGCATGATGGTGAGTAATCTTGCAATGGACGTTCTTATCTGCCTTATCTTACCCGGAGATGGAGGTGATCCACCCATTGCAGCTACTCCTCTTTCATGCATAAGTTCTCTTTTTAACTCATTCAGTTTTTCACGTTTTTCTTCAGGAGTGAATTCTCTAATCTCTTTATTTTTAAGAACCATATTTAGGCAACCTCTTCAAGTAGTTTTCTTAGACTCTTTATAATATTTTCAGCTGTTTTTCCACCGATGCCCTCAATTGATGAAAGATCATCGACATCCATCTCATAGAGTTCCTCTAATGAGGTAATACCTGCTTTTTCGAATTTTTTAACGATGGAAGGACCGATGCCTTTTATCTCAGTAAGCTTTTTGATATCGGTTTTTTTCTTTTCTGGTTCTTTTTTCTCTTCAGCTATTTCCACTTTTGATACTTCTTTTGGTTTCTCCTCTTTTACTATTTTTAACTCGATATCATCAGGTAATTTAGCATCGGGTTTCATAATTCTAACTTTAACACCAAGCACTCCTGGTTTTAGTTTTGCTGCAGCGTAGCCGACATCCATCACTTCTTTAGCGGTTTCACCACAGTATTTAACATGTCCTTCTGTAAACTTCTCAGTTCTATGTCGCGCGCCAGTGAGTTTTCCAGCTATTATTATTTGGCATCCTTTTGCCCCTGCATCCATTATTCTTTTTACGGTTGAATGTCCTGCTCTGCGGAAATGCCATCCTCTCTCAAGCGCCTCGGATAGCTTCTCGGCCATTATCTGGGCATTTAATGAAGCTTTACTTCCTGCTTCCTGGATCTCTATCTGAGGATTATCAACTTTAAAATTATTTTTAATCTCTTCAGTTAACTCTTTTATCTTATTCCCACTTTTACCTATAACCATCCCTGGTCTTTCTACGAGTATATTTATCCTTGTTCCCATAGGGGTTCTCTGTATGCTCATCCCACCAAAGCCGGCACCCTCTATTTTCTTGATTAAAAACTCTTTGATCAATATCCTATTTGTATTTTCTCTTATAAATTTACGTTCTCCTGTCATTACTCCGCCTCTTCAAGGATTATTTCTATATTGGTCGTTTTTTTATTTTTATCCGTTGCGCTTCCATGTGCTCTAGGCATCATCCCTTTTATCATCCTACCGCCGTATGCTGATATATGAGATATTCTCATATTTTCTAATTCAAATCCCTTGTATTCTGCGTTGTTTTCTGCGTTCTCTATTGTTTTCAACATATATCGAGCTGCCTTCTCAGGGTAACGCCCTGGGCCTATCGCTTTTTTATGCGCTATTTTTCTTTTATGAAACACTGCTGGAAGAGGGCGTTTCTTAGCTATTATTTCCTCTAAGTATTTTTTTGCTTCTTCTGTTTTCATGCCTTTTATAGCATAGGCTAGATTTATGGAATCTTTTACCGAACAGTGCAACTCGTATCCATATGCTTTCGCAATTTTATCTGGGTCTACATTAGTTGAATATTTAGGCATTTTTCATCACTTCAAAGGCATATATTTAGAGGATCTAGTAGCACCTACTCCAGGTCCTGTATGTTTTACTTTCTTACGTGTCAACGCAAACTCTCCTAGATAATGCCCTATCATATGGGGTTGTATATCTACCCGTTGAAACTCGTTACCATTATGAACATCTATTTTATGACCTACAAACTCAGGTAGTATTATCATGTCTCTACAGTGGGTTCTGAAGGTGTCTCCTTGTTTTGCTTTTTTGATATCATTAAGGAGTTTGTCTTGTTCTCTATCTAATCCTCTTTTTAATGATCTTCGAATTCTAGATGGAAGCAATGGTAGTAGTTCATCTATAGAGCGCTGTTGTAATTCCTCCAAGGTTAGACCGCAGTATTTGAACTCTCTTTTTTGTAACTCTATTTTTTTCCGTTTACTTTTCCTAATGCTTTTTGCAGATACTTTATAACCGCCTTTTTCTGCCATGTTATTTATCTCCTTCCGGTTCGTTTTGCTGCGATACTTCCAACCTTTCTACCAGGTGATGCTCCTCGTTTTACACAACTAGGTTTACCAACATGTTGATGACTTCCACCACCATGAGGATGATCTACAGGGTTCATTGCAACTCCTCTCACAGTAGGGTATTGTTTTCCTCTTCCTCTAAAGGCATAATATTTTTTGCCTGCCTTAAGGAAAGGTTTATCTTTTCTCCCTCCACCTGCTGTGACACCGATGGTGGCTCTGCATGATGAATCCAATGTTTTGAACTGACCTGATGGGAGCTGTATAACCGTCTTGTTACTATCATGTGATACTATCGACGCGCTACTTCCGCCAGCGCGTGCAAGTTTTCCTCCATCCCCTGGAGATAACTCTATATTATAAACTGGTACACCCTCAAGGATTTTACCGATAGGCAATACGTTACCTACTGTTGCTTCGTCTTTGTTATCTGTAAATTTTATCTCATGCCCGACTTTAACTCCCTCAGGGGCTAGAGTCAATATTTTTTTGTTATCATCAAGCCTTAAGCTAGCTAAAGGGGCTGTACGCCCAGGATCATGGAATATATCTTCAACTACTCCTGAGTGCTCCTTTTTGTCTCTAGAATATTTAATTCTACCTCTGTATCGATGTGATGGAACATCGAATCTTCCACGTACTCTTCCTCGTCTTTGTTGTATTAATCGCTTACCCATATTTTTTCCTCTAGAATATTCCAATCCTCATACCAATATCTTCAGCTTTGAACTCAGGCATAAATGTTACCATAGCGTGTTTACCATCTTTTGCTATCTTGGTTCGCACATCTTTTACCTTTACTTCGAACATTTCTTCTATGGCTTTTTTTATCCGCTGTTTATTCACGGTTCTTTTAACTACAAATTCTAAAGCATTGTTTCTTTCCATCAGATTCATGGTTTTCTCTGTAACATAAGGATGATATATTATATCGTAAGAGTCCATTACTTTTCGCCTCCGATTTCTTTTAATGCAGATTTTGTAAACAAGGTAAGTCTACCCGCGTCTCCACCAGGTGCAAGATGTTCTATGTTTATCTCTTTTGGTTTGACGATGTCGACGCCTGTCAGATTATCGGAGCCTTTTTTAATATCATCTTTTGTAGAAACAATTAGTATGGATTTTGGAGCTCTATATCTCCTACCTCTTGTTTTTCCTTTTCCAGCGCGTATATGTTTTCCATTTGTAGCGCGAATAACATCATCGTAGATACCGATTTTCTGAAATATCTCAATAACTTCTTTTGTCTTTTTGATTTTCTCAAAGTTATCTTCTATTATAACAGGTAATGTTATCTTCTCGTCAAATCTGTGTCCTCTTTCTGAGACTAGTTCCTTATTCCCTGTTACAGCTAATGCGGATCTTATGGAAAGCAACCTTTCTTTTTTGTTTATTTTCTCAGTCCAGTTTCTCTCTATTTTTGGAGGATGTGCTCTTCTACCACCTACCACGCAAGGGGCTAACGCTGCTTTTCTGCCCTGGGTAAGTCGTGGAACACGTGACATACCTCGTCCTTTACCTATAGATGCTGTTGCATGCTTTGTACCAGCATATGGATCTGAACCATAGGGTTGTCTTTTGTTAGAATGAAGAACATTGAATGATTTTCTTATGATATCTGGGCGATAAGGTGTGTTGAAAACTTCAGG
>Ga0172365_10003534_pt1 | contig 11624 bp, 12 predicted proteins | sample LakKivSesite48cm_FD_114535 | JGI IMG/M metagenome (GOLD analysis project Ga0172365, IMG submission 114535) | Sediment microbial communities from Lake Kivu, Rwanda - Sediment site 48cm | ecosystem: Environmental > Aquatic > Freshwater > Lake > Sediment | place: Rwanda: Western Province, Lake...
AACCAATACTTCCAGGAAGATTCATTTTCATGAATGTTTGGAATCCAAGTCAAAGAGACAGATTTCCCTTCTAATGCTGGAATCGCATAAGGAGGAATGAAAGAAATGAGTAAGGAAATAAAAGATAAAATCCAAAATATATTCATAGCGTGCGTTATAACTTAATAAAATCTTTGATAAAAAAAATGTCAATTACATTTGTTTCATCTTTATACAATCTATCAAATAATGTTGATTTTTATGTAAATTGGTTCGAAAAACTCGCTCAATTACCGGTATCTATTATTTTATTTTGTGATGAAATATATGATGTCAAAATTCCAGAACGAGAAAATGTAAAAAAAATACGTCGAGATTTAATTGAGTTCCCCATTTATCAACGTATGATGACAAATGGTTCAATTATGCCAAGTAAAAGAAGTCAAGAAAAGGATACACGTGAATACCTTAGCCTAATGAATACAAAAATGGACTTTATGAAAGAGGCAGTTTTATTATGTGAAACAGAATATTTAAGTTGGATTGATGCTGGCATTTTTAAAATTATAAAAGATATTGATAAAATTAGTAGTTTTCTAAGTGTATTACGTATTGAGTATAAAAAAGGAATGATTATACCAGGATGTTGGAATAAAGAAGAGGGAGTATCTTTGGAAAGTATTTGTTGGAGATTTTGTGGCGGTTTTTTTATCGTTCATCGTAATATTTTACCCCTTATTTATGATACGATATATGAAAAAATATTAAAAATTACGGAAGACCGGATATTATGGGAGGTAAATATTTGGGCTTTGGTAGAGAAAGACTATCCGGAATTATTTGAGTGGTATTCAGCAGACCATAATGATAAAATATTCAATATTCCAATGAAATATATGCGTGTGAAGATCAAGATACCTGTTGGAGAGTTATCTTTTTTGGAAGTTGTTAAATCTTATTTAAGTATTGTAGATTTATATCCGGAGACTTATGTGGAAATGATTTTAGATAAGCCTGATAAGAGATATAATCAAGTTTTAAAGGGAGATGGTTTGTTTCAAAATAGTGCGTCTGGATTTTTTTCTTTATTTACAACGAATCGTATTTTATATTTGAAAACAGATAAAAGAGAAAATACTTTGGAAAAGATAGTTCCACAAATTAGCACAAATGAGAACATCGTTGATAACTTTATTTTAGACGATTCATTCGATTATACGAAACCGATCGATCATAAAGTTTGTGAAAGATTGAATAGAGCGGTTGATTTATTTCCATTTAATGATTTTATTCGAGAGACAGTTGCTCGTTTGATGACAAAAGTCATTAAACCGGTTTTAGCGATTGATTTTATGATTCCAGAAGAAGACCCCAAAAATCCATATTCCAAGTTTATCAAGGATATTTGTTTTAGTAAATTACAATTATTTATTCAGGCGAATCCCCAGATTGGTTCAATTGTATTAAATTGTGATTCAAAGTTTATTCCAGAAGTGATGAAAGAAGTCAGTGGTATTCCCGTTTTAATGATTGATAATAAAAAATGGATTCCTTTACAAACAATGGCGATTCGTCTGTTAATGATGTCTCAATGTGATATGATTGTCGCTTCCTGTAAAAATGATTTTCATGAATTAGTCTATTTATTTAATAAATGTAGAGCACAACTCCATTTCCTACTTTGATTACCACGGCGCCATCGGCACTGCGTAAAGGTCCAAAACCTTGGTAGGAAGAAAAAGACGCACTCCATCCCCCTTCTCTGTATCACGAATCACACTCATTCTCCACCGATAGAGTCTCTGCTGTCTCGCCACAGCACGATCTCGACGCAAATAACATTGAGGGCAGGAAATCATTTTGATATCGTTTTACATATACAAAATATGAAAAACCATCAGTTTTTATGAAATTATTCATATTCGTAGAACCTCCAATAAAACCAGTTCAATACATTTTCATATCCTCCCCAGATCGGTCTTCCTCCTATTTCTTGATTCCATCGAGAAACATCTCCCCACGATGAACGTAAATATCTTAATTGATACCCTCCAATAACAATACCCGTTCTATCAATTCCGTGCTCACAATGAACGTATAATATATATTGTCTGTTATGGTTTTCATGCATAGTCTCGTAGATAAAATCAATTAATGCGACATAAGAGTTAAAATCTGTTTGATTTTTTAAGTATTGGTCTCGTGCGTGATAAGGAACATCCCAGGGAGAGACATTCATTTCTTGTATTTCCCAATGAATCAAATGAACCTGCGGGTTTTCATTTTTCATTTCTCGTTTGATTAACTTCTCATCACTTCCATTCCCATGTAATAAAGAAATATCAATTATAAGATGATTTGGCAAAATATGAATCCGTCTTTCCTCTAATTTTGTTAATATCTCTGGAAAAGCAGATTCGTGTCCTTTTAATGGTATATTCCCACGAACCAATATATTTGAGCCAACCGTATCAACGATTCTCATTCGACTTGGTATATAATCCTCTCCAAAAACAAAACAAACGAATAAAAGAAGAACCAGATATTTCATTCTTCTAATCTGTGCTGATACAAAATATATGCCAAAAATAATCCAAAGAAATTCTTCGCAAATAAATCTAAAATATTATATAAAACGTTCTTACTCACATAAGTTAAATACGCTGCCAGTCCGTAAATACTCCAAATTATAAAGAAATACCAATAAATTTGTTCTCCCTTCTCATTATCTCGCACAAAACGTTGATAAATAATATAATAATAAGCAACAAATGGTATAAACCCCAAGGAAACCGCAACATTGGTTGATAAAATACCAATCTCACTCATATACCCAAATGCTAACATTGTAGCATTCAAGATTACAATTGGAATTAAAACATCTTTGTGTTTTACTAAGAAATCACGCAAACTTGAACGACCGTTTCCTTTCATATAATATAAATATGCGGAAAGTGAAATTAACATCGTTGGTGTAGTTAAAAACCAGTCATAATAACGTTTTGCTGTGACATCTCTCATTTGATGCGTAAAAGCATAAATCAACCAAATATAAAAACTTCCTTCAATGATTTGAACGAATAACTCCATCCATAAGACGTCTCGAAGAAGAGTATCCTCTTCGGGAACTTTTAATGTTAAGGCATATACGTCCGCAACAGCAGTAATCACTTGCACTCCAAATGACGCATAAATCGAATATTTAAAAATATCCATTCTATTGTTTGGAAGAAATTTTTTCAATGATAAACCGATTTTGTTTGACACGAATTTGAATGTCTTTGGATAATTGAACTCGTAATGATCCGTGAGTCATTGCTTTCATAAAGTTGTAAATCGCTTTTCGACTGGGATATACGACTTTCCATTCTCTGGCAATGTCAATTAAAAACGGCGCCCAAAATGCTACCCCCCATTCCAAATAACACAGTCCAAACGGTAATGTATAAATGTTTTCTGTTTCACGGATCATTTGCTTTTGATACGGCTCCCATAATGATTTACGGATAAGCGAATCCATTCGCTTCATTTCAACTGCCATTTCGATGAACCCTTGGCATTGATTTGGAAATCGATTCAATGCTGGAATGACATCATCTCGCATTTGCCCTCGCTCACTCCACATAGGAGTCGAATCCTCTAAATAAGGAATATGGTTATCTTTCGCATACCCAATTATTTCCTCTTTACGAAATTTTAAAAAAGGTCTTCCTATCCATACACCTTTCTCATAATGTGTTTCCGTCATTCCCATTAAATTATCCCAATTTCGACCTTTACGAATATTACTTAAAATGTTTTCCACGGCATCATCCTGATGATGTCCCAATAAAACCATTCCATCAGTTCCCGCTAACATCTTATACATCTCAAATCGAATTTCTCTCGTTATATCTTCATAAAAATCACGAAATTGGTCTTTGGTTCGTAAAATTTCTTCAATTCGCCTTACTGTAAAAGATACTCCTAAATAAGAACAATAATTACGCATCATATCCACTTCCAAATCACAAATATCGCCTCGGTTTCGATAATTAATATGAACTGCTTCTATTGGAACGTTTTTATCTAATAAAGTGTGTAATAAGACCATACTATCAACACCGCCACTTAAACTAACGATAATTCGTTTTGGTTGATGTTTATTTAAAAATGTTTGAATTCCAAAAATATCTGGATTTTGCCTTTGACAAAGCCTTTCCGGACAATACTCCAAAATATCACGAAATACATTCCAATTTGGAATATCATATTCAGCAACATATTGATCCATAAAAAAAGTGTGAAATTTGGATAATTGGGTAATGCCTGCTTTGTAAAAACGAACCATTATGGATGGATATGGATCACGGAAAGCGGGGTGCTGTTTCAAATGAAAAATCGAATTTTGAATTTCTTTGGGTTGTTTCGTATGACGAAGTGGAAGCAAAATAAAAACAAACTCCTCGGGGGAAAATCGTCCAATATTTCCAATTAAAAGCCTTTTCGCAATGATAACGGCTTTGGATGTCTGCATGAAAAGCATCACTGGCTCATTTCGAAAATAATGTCTTGCTAACTGGTCGTATAAAATCACTGAATCTAAATCATCTTGAATATGTATTTGGAAAAAATCACCGTAATGTTTCATTACCTCACGGTCTGTTTGAGGCGTGCTATGAAACCACCATTGTGGATGTTGAATCCAATCTTGTGAAATCTTCATTTGATTCTTTTTTATCTGTTATCTTTTTAAGTTCAATGAATCGGGTTTTTACATTTTCTGGTTTAAAACGTAGTTTAGAATGGGCGATTCAAAAAGAACGTATAACCCATTTAAAGCAATGGACTCACGCTCCTTTATTTCAAGTCGATGATGTCCTTGACATTTGTAAAATCATTCATCAATTACCACAATCTGTTATTGATAAAGCAATTCCTACTTTGGATAGACCTTATTATCGATATCATTTAAATTACAAGGAGAAAAGTCCAGAATGGTATTTAATTTATTGGTTGCCTCTGTCTCGTTCTAAAATACACAACCACCCGAATGGTGGTTGTTATTGGTGGTTATTGGATGGTGAGTTAATAGAGGAAACGCTTCAAGAGACAAAAATATTAAAAAGTGATATGAAACAGATATGTTTCCCAAATTATGCAGGTGATGATAAGAACTTTCATCGTATCATCAATGGTAAAAAAGAGAGTATCACCCTTCACGTATATCACCATTTCCAATAATCAGGTCCGTAATCAATTAATAATTCTTCATCAGGAAAGATATCTTCTATTGCCCGTATCCCAACTAATTGTTCGTGTAAAGCATTTGGTGCTAATGTTTTTGGATTGTAATTTAAAACAAATTCACAATTATTTTCGAAGGTGGAATGATGAGCGTCATTGATTACTGCCATCATATTCCGTGGATTTGTATAACCATCTATATAGTAATGTTCGTTTAATTCAAAAATATAGTGAAAATGATTGGGGACTTGTCCGGTATGTTTTATATCTCCGGTGTAGTATCCAATAATTGATTCTTTGAGAATTTCTTCACGGGTAAAAACCCCATAACCCGCATTTGATATCTTACTGGGGGCAATATATAATTCATATTCACCATAATTAAAATATTCTACCAAAGGTTGTGGTAGAAACTCCTCTTTTTTATTATGAATTCTTTTTCGAGGAGACATACCTCGCTTAAATCTATCATTAAATATCTTTATTTTCTTTAAACGATGCGTAAAATATTCCTTGATATTCGTCAGCAATTTGACTTATTTGGTTTAAAAGAAGGTTTGTTTCATCCTGTAAAACGTTTGATGGGATTTAAAGAGGCACTTGATGTTAGTCAGGGGATGAGATATCATAGTCATTTCTTTCCATTACCAATTATATTACGATTAACAACTCCACAAGTTCGTTCGCTAGCAAATGTAAATACTGTTTCTTTATGTGATAAAGACCAGACCGTTCTTGCCGAATTATCGATTGATGATATTTTTCCTTGGAATATTCACGATGAGGCAATTTGGACGTTAGGGACATCACAGAAACAACATCCACATTATCAATGGCTTTGTCAAAACGATTTTTCCCACGGCATTTCTGGTAATTTAGTATTTAAAGAACAAAGAGTAATACCGAAAAGTGGTTTATGGAATTTTTATTATCGATCTCCTGGGGAATGTGTGGCATCTTGGAAAGAGCGTGGATTATCTCACGTGGTTGGTTTTCAAACACGTAATCCGCTCCATCGTAGTCATATGGCTTTAATTGAAAAGGCAGTTGATAGTATTCAAGAACCGGGTAAAAAAGGGGCACTCCTACATCCTGTTATTGGACCAACCCAAGAACAAGATATTGACCCTCATACTCGTATGCGTTTATATCAAATGTGTCTTCCTGAGTTTAAAAAGACTGATATTTTTTTGAGTTTGTTGCCGATATCGATGCGAATGGCGGGACCGAGAGAGGCTTGTTGGCACGCAATCATTCGCAAGAACGTTGGATGCACGCATTTTATAGTAGGGAGAGATCACGCTGGACCGACACCAAAACAGGAGAACGGGAAGCCATTTTATGAGCCATTTGCCGCCCAAGAGATGGCATTAAGATATGAGAAAGAGATGGGAATTAAAATATTAGCAATGCCGGAGATGGTATATGATAAGGAGTTAAAAAGATATGAATCAGCACCGAATGTTCCGGTTGAAAGAGCGGGACAGTTATCAGGAACGGCATTAAGAAAGGCAATCACAGAGGGTAGCGCTATACCGGAATGGTTTGCGATTCCTGCGGTAGAAGCGGAATTACGTCGAGTGGAGGATGTTAAGAGGAGACATCGAGGGGTATGTGTATATGCTTTTGGAATTAGTGGTTCGGGGAAGACAACAACATTAAAGGAATGGATTCATTTATTGAAAGAACGGGGATTTCAAAAGCCGATTACTTTATTGGATGGTGATGAAATTAGACAAGAATGGAGTCCAGATTTGGGGTTTTCACCAGAAGAGCGAAAACTACATGTGCGGAGGATTGGAAAATTAGCAACTACCATTGTCGAACACGGAGGTATTGTTTTTGTCGCCAATATTGCTCCTTTTAACGCCGACAGAGACCATAATCGGCAACTTATCTCCTCCAAAGGACACTACTTTGACATCTTCTTTGATATCCCAATTGATGAATGTGCGAAACGAGATGTGAAAGGATTCTACCAAAATCAAGGAATCCAAAAAATGAATGTCTTCGAAAAACCTACCCATACCCCCTCCTTTATTATCTCTCAAAATCAAGAGCATTTAAAGACATTTAATAAAATATTGTTTCAGTTGAGAGATATTTTTGGGAAAGAATTTCCTGTTGAATAGTTATGAGACAATATTTAATTATATTTTTAATATTGTATATAATTTTATGTTTGCGAATTACTTTTCGTTGTATTCGTTTATGGGATTGGGTAAATCGGGATTGGTATAATTATTTGGTAAAAATGATACCAGAAGAGGTTTATTATATTCGTTGTTGTCAGTTTTATTTATTTTTTGGATTTTTGTTTCGTCCTTTTATCATTTGGTTTCGACCTTATTTGCCATATTTATCGTCATTTACATATGGAGTGGATAAAAATGGGAGAGGTCGAATGGGTTGGGGATATACGGGTATGTTTGGAAGTAGTTTATTGGAGAAAGTTGCGATGAAAGTATTAAAAGCGAGAGGGATGAATGAAAAAAAGATAGAAGGAGAGTTTTATGGGTTAGGGTGGAATTGGAATGATGATACGATTCGAATGTATTATTTGGTAGAGGCAAGAGAGAAGGAGGGAGAGGATATATATGATACGGGATTGAAGGCTTGGACGGGAAATATGACAACACATGAGTGGTTTGATGAAAAGGATTATGTTTTTCCAAAAAAGAGAGATGGAGCGTGGATGTGGTCGTCTGCCAGAGCCCAATGGATATTTCAAAATAACTTTACGGACAATTATCCAAAAGAGTATGAGAAAGAGGTGAAGTTATGGAAGGAAAAGGGGTTTGATATAGATACGGTATCACATTGGGGAGATGAATGGGTTTTATATTTTCCACGTATTAATTTACTTGAATCTTGGTGCTTGTAATACTTGTCATACCTTCATCGTGACTGATGACGACGACAGTGCTATCCCGAGCCATTTTTTTAAGCATATCATAGATGAGTTGTCTATTTTCTTTATCAACACTGGCAGTTGGTTCATCGACGAGGAAAATTGGATTTTTGCGTAAATAGGCTCTTAACAGGAGAACTACTTGACGTTGTCCGCCAGAGAGACTATTTCCTAATTTGCCGACATCCCGTTCTAAATCATTACCTAATAATTCGAGAATCGGTAATTTACGAATAGCCCGATAGGCTTCTTGGTTTGTTAGATTTGTTCCATAACTGATATTATCGATGATACTTCCGTGGAATAAGATACAATGTTGAGGAACATATGTGATATGATTGCGAAGATATTGTAGATCTGCTTTTTGAATATCTTGTCCGTCAATAAGAATGCGTCCGCTGGAAGGTTGATAAAATCCTTGAATTAATTTGAGGATTGTGCTTTTGCCACTTCCACTCTTTCCAGAGATAAGGACGATATCGTGAGGTTCAATGGTTGCGGTGAGATTATGAAAGATTTCTTTATTATGATAGACAAAAGAGAGATTTTGGAAGTCAATGCGACCTTCACGAATAAAATTAGTTGCTTGACCTTTTTTCACAATATGATTTCCATCTAATTCTTTAAAAAAAGTATTATTTTCTAAAATTGTTCCTAAATAGAAAGAAGACACAAGAGATTCTGCACTAAACATACGTAAATGACGGATAAAGAAAATCATAAGCGTGACCATTAAGACGATTTGTGGTTGTGATAGTTGTTTGCGATAATAGATGGTGAAACCAATCAATGCGGCAAAATAAATAAAGTCAAGGATACCAATAAAGATATCAATCTTCAAACGACTGCGGAACTCATCTGTTGATGTCTTTTTAAATTCATCTTGTAAAAATTTGAGTTTTTGGATTTCATTGGATTGTTCTCCGGAGGTGAAGATATTCATAAGATTTCTTACTTTATCATCAATTTCTTCCATCATTTCATCTTCTTTCTTATCACGTGTTTGTGCTTTGGTTAGACAATATTGATAAAGAATAAAGAAGATGGATAAATAAATTACCATAAAAACTGTTGAGACAAGCCCAAGACGAACATCAATAAAATAGATAAAGATGGTGATACCAATTACGGTAAAGAGGAATGGAGCAACAAATCGATTAAAACTATCGTAGGCGGTTGCGACAGTCCAGGGTATCTTATGAAGACGGGATGCTAAATCGCCCATATCAATTTCATAGTAGTTTGTGCTAAGTGTTTTGATGACTGTGGATAGTATATTATGACGCATATATTCTTCGAGTTCGGGAAAGAAGTTAGCATTCACCCATTCACGATAGTCCATTAGGAATTCGAGCCCTAAGAGAAGAACCATCAAGAGGACTAATTCTTTGATAAGAGGTGTTGGGTTCTTTTTGACACCAGTGAGTCTTTCATAGACACGAGAGAACAGAATGGATAAAACAATAATTTCGACTGGATAATAAATAAAGAGGATTAATATATTTACAATGGCTTCAACTGGGTGTAATTTGAGGAAAGACCATAGTAGTTCTTGGACGTTCATACACTCCTGACTTACGAAACGAAAAGAATTTCCAAATGTAGATAAGAATTTAAAAACATTTTATTTTCTTTTTGGGATAATGGCTTAGAGGAGGTGATGTTTCGTTTGGTTGTATTCTTATTTCTCATTTCAATTTGTGGTGGTTGTGATTGGACGATAGAAGCGCCGAATGTGCCGAATACTTCTATCATTTGTCATTCTAAATTGATGATAGTGTATGATGAAAGTGTGCGTTTTCCGGTTATGACATATGGTATATACACACAGGAAGAGATGTTAGAACTACAAGGTGGTCGTAAAGAATTTGTGAGGGATCCGAGTATTAATTCAAACGAACAACATTCTCCTGAGGGAGACCCTGCTTTTGCGTCTCCAATGAGTCGGGGTCATTTGACTCCAAGTGATATTATGAGTTATGATAAATCGAGAGGGGGAGGTTGGGAGCAGAGTTATTATATTACGAATGTGCTTCCACAAAATTTGCGATTCAATGAGGGTCCGTGGGCTCATTTTGAGCGTAAAATCACGGATACGTTGGCGGGAGAGAATGGGACGATTTGGGAGATATATACGGGTGGATATTGGAATGGGACGAGAGAGAATGCGCCAGATTATTTTTGGAAGGCATTTTGTAGGCGAGACAGATGTTCTTCGGGAGTAATTTTAGCAACAAATGAGGAAGAGCCGGAATGGAGAGTAAGTTCTGTGAATGAGTTGGGATTGGGAATTTATGAGGGTTGTTGTCCGGAAACATATCAAAAAGAGTGGAATGTTTTGCGTCAAATAGAGGGAAAAGAAAATGTTCGTATGAAATTAAAATGGTGAAAATTATTGCGGAGATAGGAATTAATCATAATGGTTCAATGGAGTTATGTAAGGAGTTAATTTTATTATCAAAGGTGGCGGGATGTGATTATGTGAAAATCCAGAAGCGTAATCCGGATAGATGTGTTCCGGAAGAGCAGAAGACAAAAATGCGGGATACTCCTTGGGGGAAGATGACTTATTTAGAGTATAAATGGAGATTGGAATTTACGGAGGAACAGATAGGGGAGTTGGTGGAATATAGTCGAAATTTGGGGATTAATTTTTTTGCGAGTGTTTGGGATATAGATAGTGTTGATATGATGGCACGATATACAAATATAGGGAAGATACCGAGTGCTTTAATTACAAATTTGGAGTTATGTCGTTATGCGAGAGAGAAATTTTCATTATTAATAATTTCGACAGGAATGAGTTCGGAGGAGGAAATTGAGAGATGCGTGGAAGAATGTCGTCCGGATGTGATTATGCATACAAATTCAACTTATCCGTGTCCGGTGGAAGATTTGAATTTGAATTATATTCATTGGTTAAAGGAGAAGTATCCTGATGCGGAGATAGGTTATTCAGGACATGAGTTTGGATTGGTGACAACTTTTGGTGCGGTGGCAATGGGTGCGGAGTGGATTGAGCGACATATTACGAAAAATCGTGAAATGTGGGGAAGCGATCAGTTATCATCGGTAGAGCCTTCTGGTGTGGTTAAATTGGTGAAGGGGACAAGAGATTTGGAGGCGGCAATGAAATATCCGGTAGGACCGAGACGACAATTTGAAGGAGAAAATGCGAAACGGAAGAGTTTGCGTGGTTAAAAAATTATTTTATTTTATAAATAAAATAAAATGAAAACTTATTTTGTTTATTTTTATACGGAAGGTTTTGAAGTAGATGGAGTTCATACTCTTGATTTACGCAAAGCAGTGGAGACTCTTCGAACAAATCTAACAGAGGTTGGATATGATGGTGTATTTAGTTATACTTATACGCAGGTTAAAAATATGAATCCATTAGCGGTTGAGTATGTTTATGTATTAGGTCCTTATTGTGGAAGCGCACATGGTTTTTATCGATGGAAATCTTTTATCATTGATGATGTTTTAAAGCAAATAGAGGAAGATG
>Ga0172365_10003537_pt1 | contig 11616 bp, 11 predicted proteins | sample LakKivSesite48cm_FD_114535 | JGI IMG/M metagenome (GOLD analysis project Ga0172365, IMG submission 114535) | Sediment microbial communities from Lake Kivu, Rwanda - Sediment site 48cm | ecosystem: Environmental > Aquatic > Freshwater > Lake > Sediment | place: Rwanda: Western Province, Lake...
CGCTCCAATGTGGGTAGGTATGAACATACTGTTGGCGATTCCGGGGAAAGCCATATAATTCCAGCCGTTTTTGAGGTAGAAATTGGATTGGTTGATAATTTTAAGATTGGAGACAATAGCTTTGACCATGTTGAAGGAAATTCTAGGAGCGCAATTTTTATTACAGACAATAAAATCTGGGTATCTGAATGAAATAAGATCAGGTTGGAATTTATCATAAAAAAGATTTTTTACTTTAACGGGTAGATAGTTTGGAGGCAATGTATTCAAATCAAGAGCGACTTCTTCCATATAAGCATGTCTCGTTTTAAATAGAGAATAATCAATACCCTGAATCGGAATAATTACAAGTATTTTATCCAAATCATTTAAAATATAATTGTCTAATATTTCACTTGGATAAAGATCAGTGAAAAACATTCCATCAATCTCACCCAATATTAATTTTTTGAATGATGTCTGTATATCATAATTAGTTACTTTTTTTGGATTTATTTTAGAAGTCAGATATAAATTCTCCAAAATATCCAATCCCAAGTAATTTTCATCTGTTTCTGGCTCACCAGTATTAACTATTTTTCCATCTAATTCCTGAAGTGAAGAAATCTGCGTCATTTTGGATGTGATGAAAAACAAATAACGATAATTACTCACAATAATTATGTTTATTTTTTCCATCAAATCCATGTTTGAGCTAATTGTTTCTATTAAAACAGGAGAACTCACTACAGCAAGTGTATTTACATCATCATTTACTTTTTTAAGAAGCTCAGTTGATCGTCGTGAATATTTCATTTCTAGTTTTTTAACTTGCATGCTCTTGAGAACGTTTGCAAAAAGAAATCTGTAATAATTATTGACTAATCTGTAATTTAGTTTATTCAATATGAAAACATTTAACTTTTCAATATACTCATATTCTAAATAATTATATTCCAAATTGGAAGTAATATATTTAGGAGTACCTTTTGTCAATTCATAAGTACCTTTGTTCCAGAACGGTAAATACCAAGTAATAAATTTTTCTTCGATATTCCTGTTAAAATATATGAATAGTAGGGTTAAAATAAGAATAATTAATAATTTGTAAACATTCATATAATATTACTTATAATAAATTTTCAATATAATGTTTAGATACGAAAAAAAATATAAGTAATAATTAAATTAAATGAATGGATTTATTTTTTTAGATATTAACAAGCCAGTCCAAAGTGCGATATTTATTTATCTTATATGTGTTTTAATTTATCTAATATTTTTCCAGAAAAAGTATGAAGAACAAATAAAAGACAAAAAATATATGCTTCCGGTAATTGTTATCACGCTTAGTATTGTGATTTATTATGTTCTTAAATTAGTTCAATTTTATTTTACTTAATCACGTTACAAAAAAATTTTTTTATTCTACAATAATAAAAGAATGTCAAAAGATATTAAAGAAATTAAAATAGTTAAGCTACTTCCACAAGGATTTACTCCAGTTACCCCTGATCAAACCACTACAGATGATGATAGTGCAAAAACAGTTGAAAGTTATATTAGTGAAACAGATGATGAACTTCGTGAAGAAAAAAAACCGATTGATCTCGTTCATCTTAATACACCAGCAAATGTTACTGTAACTAAAGAAGCTAACAATGAGCAAAATGGAGGAAAAGGAGAAACTATTGGTGCGGATAATTATTTACAAATGAAGAAAGATGATGATGATGTTAGTACTAGTTCAAAATATTCAGAGAAGGATGTAAATGTAGATGGTGATGAGTTAAAAGTAACTGAGGAGTTTGATAAAAAGCCAGATATAATTACCCCTGAATCGCCTGAATTTACCTCAATGGTTTCTCGACCAACAGTTATTCCTCAAAAAAAGGAAGAACCAAAGGAAAGAAATGATTATTACAGCGATGAAGAGGAAGATATTATTGATATGACTGATAACAAACTATATGAAGTATTGGCTATGGTTTTAGAAGACGGCGAGGGTGATAATGTCAGCGAAAATCTTCTCAAAATAAATAATAATCTTGAAAAACACAATGAAATTCTTACAAAATTATTGCAAGAATATGCTGAAATTAATCGTGAAAGGAATAAAGAACGTCGTCATTTTGAACAGATGGCAATGGCCATTAACAATCAGAATTTGTTATTAATGAAATTATTAGATGTTTTTGAAAATGGAAATAGTGATCGTAAAAATAATAGAAAAGAAGACGGTAATGATCTTTTGGAGAAATATTCTTCGAGAATGTTTTCAAAAGGCGGAAGCGATGGAAAAAAATCCAGACCAGAACCTAAGAAAGAAGAAGAAGCGAATCTTAAAACAATCAGAATGACTAACCGTCTATAAATTATTCATCATTGTCACTCACATAATCAGATTCTGATCCATCTTTAGATTCTTTTGGCTTAGTACTTTGAGTTTCTTGCTTCATGGCGCGCAGTTTTTCACGCCGTTTCTGATTCTTTTTACGATTCTTTTCAGTCTTATTCGAAGATGGCTCTTGTTCTCCTGATTTATTCTCCTCCAGTTTGGATTGCATTTTTTCCTGAAGCTGTTTCTTTTGAACCTGTGATTGTCTTTGAGCATGAGAGAAAAACATTTTTTGTTTAAGTCTCCCAGCCAAATATTCGCGACGTTCTTCAGGAGTCATTTTACTTAACTCCTCTTCACTCTTCGCAGATGACTGATACATCTGATTAATAAACTGCTTCTGTTTCTGAGGATCCATCTGCATATCTTATAAATTTATAATTCTATTTTCTTTAAATTATTTTTATATTTATAAAATGCTACAACATTTGGATTTCGATTTCTTCTTATCCCCAATGTTTTTTATTTCTTTCTCAAATGAATATTTTATTTCATATAATTTTTCTTTACATGAAGTCGATCCATAGATTGTTTTTTTTTTCGCATTATCCAATTGTATAAATCTCCTAGCAGTTGCTTCCGCTTCAGCAATTAACCGGTTTGCTAACAATTCTGCCTCATCCTTTATTTTCTGACTTTTTTGTTCGATATCTAATGCATTTGCTATAATATCTTTTGCTTTTTCTTCTGCGTTAATTAATATATTTTTGGCTTTTTCCTCTGCGTCCAAAACAGGATTTCCTAATGCATATCTTGAAAAATTTCCAATATTTTTGAATTTACTTTCCAAAAAGTATAAAATCTCGTAGTAGAGACCTGTAACGGAAGTAGAAATAAAATCATACTTAAATATTTTTTTAAGAAAAATGATGTGATTATCACTAAGTTCAGCTTTTTTACCAAAATTCATACAACTTATTACAATATCGTTCCAAATTGGGGAAAGAATTGGATTCTCTTCCATCCAGTTTTCAAGTGAAAAATCTCCCAAATATATCAGTACTTTAAAAACTTCCTTTATTTTTTCGATATCAGATATATGATCAAAAAAACGGACCTCAACACCGTGATTATAATGTTTATTGAAATTAATATCATATCCTATATAATCTAGCTTATTATATCCACAATAATCATAATACTGTTTTATCCACCCAAAACTTTCTATTGCTACTTTTATTTTAGATATATCTTCGGTTAGAACCTTACCTGGTATCATTTCATCAGTATTATATGTACCTACACTAATATATCTTGATACTGCATTTCTTTGAGAACAAGCAGAAAATTTAAGTTGCTGTTTTGGATCATTACTAAATGGATCAGGACTTCCAAAAACAGCAAGTAAAATTGGTTCCAATACTTGAACAAATCTTATATAATTTTTGTGATCATTTACAAATTTTTGTTTGTTTTCTATCTTTCCATTCATATCTAATTTAGTGGGAAGTGTAATATTGAAATGAAGAGTACCATTATTAAACATTGACATATTATCATTGTTTGTCATATGCACTGCAAAAGGATGATTATCAGTCATGTAATCAATCTTTCCATATTCCGTGAAAATATTATTCTTTTCAAAAACATCCTGAACATTTTCAATAAATTTAGTTTTTGTTTCTTTTAATTCATCAATTATATTATCCAAAGTATTATTGAAAAAATTAACAGTTATTAGTTCAATCGTATCTCCATCAAACATAAAATTATTATTGTAATTTGTTTTCAGATATTCATTATTTTCTTCAATAAAATTCCACAAAACTTTCCCTTCAAATTTATTATTGAATTCACAATTTTTTGTATAAAGAGTTCTAGGATTATTAAATCTATCTGTTTTATTGAATGAATGACTGTTAACTAGTAAAGGAAGATTACCGTTATAATCAATATTTTTTAAATAATTTGCCACAAGACCACTTTTATAATTAGAAAAGTAGTCAACACTGTATCTTTCACGCCGATGATTCTTCAAAAATTTTTCTCGACTGAACTGGATTCCTTTAGTAAGTTCCAAATATAATTCATTTTCTATACCAAGTCCCCAATATAGTACATCAGATCTATATTCATTTTCATACTTTTTATGTTTTTCCTGACTAAATTTACCAATATTATTAAATGTGTTCATTAAAATTAGCAAGATTTTATAATTTTTTAATTATAAAATAAATAATTTAACTCAAACCGCATTTGAACTAACTGATTCTTTGGAATTCAAATTAGAATAAAGTGTAAGAGTACGGGCAGAAGGATCAATCGTTTCTGGAGACCATTTGGGCATCCAATAATCCACAATCCAATCTTCATTATGATAATAAAATGCATTAAATATTCTCCGATAATAATATTCCTCTTTAGTTCTTGGTTTTGGACCAAAAATTGAAGAAGATTTTCCTTTTTCAAACTCATCATCAGTAATATTCGTATTAGCATACTTCTTTAATTTATCCAACCAATTGTTTTCCTCGCTACTTACTCCATCACTAAATGCCTCCTTTGTTCTCCATAAAATTTCATCCGGTAACAAACCTGTTCCCTGAAATGATCTCCTAATTAAATATTTTTCAATATGTTTTCTTGGGCAAATCTTACGGGGAGGTAAACTAGTTATTAATTTCATAAATTCTTTGTCTAAAAATGGAACTCGTAATTCCAAACCATGGAAGGCTGTCGTTCTATCCGCACGAAGTACATCATACATATAAAGATTTTTCATTAATCTCATTGATTCCGCATAACCTTCGAAATCATTTGGCTGTCGATGAAAATACAAATAACCCTGACATAATTCATCCGCTCCTTCTCCACTAAAAATAACAACATCGTCAGAATTATTCTTAATATATTCCGAAAGAAAAAACATGCCTATACTCGCGCGGATAGTTGTAGTATCCCATGTTTCAAGTTGCATGATAATTTCCGGGAGTCTATCTAAAATATCCTTCATATCAAGATAAACTTCATGATGATTTGATCCAATATGATCTGCAACTATCTTTGCCATTTTTAAATCAGGGGATCCTTTAAATCCAATACTGTAAGTGTTCAATCTCTTTCCTTGTTTTAACATCTCACGTTGCACAATTGACGCAACTAAACTGCTGTCCAATCCACCACTTAATAGACTTCCAATTGGACGATCTGATAATAAACGCTTCTTACAAGCATTAATAAAAACTTTCTGAACTGTATCATAAATTTCTTTATCACTTGATAAAGATAAATATGGGTTTGGTCCATTCTCCTTAAACTCATCAATGTGGAAGAAAGCCTTTGGAAACCCTTCATCACTCTGAAAATAACTTCCAGGTGGAAATGGCTTAACATCCAGCAAATCAACCAACGCCTTTGCTTCACTGGAAAATCCAACTTTATCATTGGAAATTCCAAAAAATAGGGGACGAACTCCGATTGGATCTCGACCAGCACAAATAAGATTTGTCTCACTATCGTAAATAACAAATGCGAAAACTCCATCCAAAAGATTTATCATTTTCTCCAATCCTAATTTTTCATAAAGAGGATAAATTACCGCACAATCACTATCTCCATCTTCTAACTCCAAATCATATCGATTGTTTAATTCACGATAATTATAAATTTCTCCATTGCAAATAACATAAACCTTATGTCCATTTGGCTTATCGTAAACAAAAGGTTGATCACCCCGATCCGTTAATCCATTAATAGCAAGTCGATGGAAACCAATAAAAGTATTTCCATCTACTTTATATTCAGTATTATCTGGACCACGATGTTGAATTCTCTCAAAATTATTCAATATAAATTCCAACTGTTTATCATCAATTTTTTGAGAGGCCAAATATTTTAAAAAGAATATTCCACACATTCCAATAAATTTATTATCATAATTTTTCTTTAAGCCGATTATGAACATGCCTTTTTAATTTGTTCAGCATAAACTGACGAAAGAAAAACAAATCCTACTAATGAAATAATTCCTGTTTTAAAAAGATCAAATATCGTATTATATCTCTCATAACATTCCGATACATTTGGAACACTAAAATTAGGTTTATAATTACTCGTTAAATTAACTTTCTCATCCGGGACAAAACTCGGAGGAGGGACTGGACCACTATTTGTTAACCAGTTTGAAATAGTTTGACTTATTTTTCCAATTATCTGATTTATACCTATTTTATTGTTTCCAATATTAAAAGTAAAATTAATAATTCCAAAAACTATAAAACATAATATTAATGCCAAATACATAAATGGACTAATTCCCTTCCGATTAATTATCATATAAATTATTAAAACAATTGCAAGAATAGTATTACTTGTTGCCAGTTTAAAATTCTGAAAAATTGGAGTCTTTCCATGTTCAACCATCATTTTATCAAGGAAATTTATAATTGCTGGGATCACGTAGGCAATCACAAGAGGAATTAATAAAAACAATATTGAGTAAATAATTGAAGAGAAATGTGGTTTTTTACAATGAAAAAAAGAGGTTGTATTTGTAATAAGAGGAATCGTGACAAAAATTATAAAAGTTGTGAATAGAGTAGCACTCAAAATATTCGAAAAATTGTAAGTATCTTTTTTAAGAACATATTCAGGGATTTCTCCAAGAAAATTACACAAACATATCTTATTTTCATCATCATGTAATTTTTCTGTAAATCCAAAAAATGAATCCTTAAAAAAATCTCCAATCTTTTGAAAAGTTCCTTCACCTCCTGACATTTTTTTTTGTTCACCTACTTTTGGAATTAAATTTCCAAAAAATGAAGAATTCTTTCCCCGATGTTTTACACTTTGTTGAATCGCATAAGCATCTAATTTTCCTTGCAATACCAAGGGCACATTTATTAATATTTTTTTGAGATAAAACTGATAGTATGAAACTGATAGAATACCAATCAAAATACTCCCAATAAGTATCACAAATGATGAGTTTCCTGATTGAAAGGGATTACCACCAAGCAATCTTCCTTTCAAAATATATTTTCTTTTTGTATCAATCGGCTCAGAATTTTTAAGCACTCTTCCGTTCTGATCAGAAATATAAAAATTAGTAATATTTTGTAATGGAACCCCTAATTTCTTCAAACAAATTAGCAATAAATTATATGTTGATATATTTTTTGATGCATTTATCATTAATTCTCTATCATTATAAATAATTTTCATTACTTATATATTTATTAGATATTTATTACATATCCGGTACAATAAACAGGAAAATAATAAATAATATTAGAAAAATAATAAAACTTGGATAACCAGTCATTGCTCCGTTGCTAAAAATATTGTTTAAACAAGAAAGATTTAATAATTCACTATTCTTCTTTTGATCCTTAAGTATTGTGAGATTTGATATCATTGAAGTCATGTTTTTAAGAGCTTCTCTTAAATCGGGTTTATTTGTGTTATTAGTTGATTTATCATTAAGAGCACTTTCTATTGCATTCTTCATTCTTTCTAAATCACTTATTTCTCTTTCCAAATTAATCAAAGCTACATCGTTTTGCCCACAGAAATCAAGAAATCCAATCATTTCCAAAATTACAAAAAGAACTGTGTCATATAGCCATCGTAAAAAAGTCGCATTTGATCCATCTTTCATTGATATCATTGGTTTTTCTTTAGTTGTCAACCCTCTTTTTTGAGCATCGGCAAAATTAACGTATTGGATTATATTATCTAATCCCATTTCTTTTATCTTTACATCCAATGGATATGTCTGAGTTAATTGATATGTTCTACTCCAATTATATAAGAGATCTGCATCTAACCCTTTTACATTATTTAATCCAACCATTAAAGATTCCATGAGTTTCACAAACATCAGTTCAAATGGACCAACCGGCCAATATAATTCTATACAAACTTTCCTTAATTTAGCAATATTATTACCGATCGACTTTATTAAATTTTTGAACATTCCTGGAGCAAATATTTGGAGTATATTTGAAACAATTACTGGAAGATCAAAAATAAAATAAACAAAACATATTATTACCGTTGTTATCATTGCAAGTAGATTACTACATTTAAGAGCTTTACATGGATCATTATATCTTAGATTGTAAATATTATAAGTACCAAGAAAAATAACAAAGAAAGTAACGAGAAAAAGTGCACCATATGTAAGAATAAATTTAATAAGAGGGACAACATTTGTGATAAGAAATCCGAGGAAACTATTGATCCAGTTGTTTTGGTCAGTTAATGAACGAAAGAATTCTAGACCTATTTTTAGACCCTTAATTACAATATTGGATATTAGGAAAGAGATAAAAGGAAGTATTCCTATGATAAGAATAACAACAAGGATTAAAAATACAAGGATTGTTAAAAATATATTCATTCCCCTTGAAATATTACCTCCTTTTACTTTCATTTTAATTTCTATTTTATCGTTTTGACGGATTTTATAATCATATGGAGTTTTTGATTCATCTAAAATCCTACCATTGTGTAAAATATTAAAATCATTTTTTTTTATTATTTTTCGAATATCTTCTTTAATTGAAAAAATCGATTGGAATGGATTATGTTTATATTCAAATATATTTAATTCATGTGTTACATACATAATAAATTATATATTTTATTATTTATTAGAAAAAAAAATAGGGTAATAATGGTTGTAAAAAATGACCTAAAAACTTTCTTTTATATAATAAGACAATGACATTATATTCAAAATATTTAGAGGATAATTTAAATGATAAATTCAAAAAAAGTATGGAAGAGTACAGAAAATATTTGAAAATGTTTTATACTGAGAATTCTAAATGTCCAATTGATTCAAAAGCTCTACTTGACAAAGAAGAAACAAAAGACCAAATCAAATTGTGGTGTAAAGGTAAAGGTGGAAGGGATTGGTCAGCCACTATAAAAAAACCAGTTGTAGTTAATTTAAATAATGTATATGGAGAATTAAATGAAAAATATATTAATAATGGAATTATCTTTAAAAATGATTTGAAAGAAAATATGTTGTCTCCAATGTATGTACCTGAAAAAGACAAAGAGATTGAAAAAAAATTAAAGAATCTAAAAGAACAAGAATCTGAGTTAGAATCAGTAAAAGAAATATTTAAAAAAGAGCAAATAATGATTGATGATATATTAAAAAAAAGACAATTACTTCTTGTTAAACTTTTGGAAATAAAAATAAATAAAGAAAATATTTACCGTGATTGTCCTGTAATTTCAGCAGAAGTAAAAAGGAAACTGATGGAAATTGCCAAAAATGAGAAGACTTTAAGTGAACAAAGGCTGAAGGATATTGGAAAAAATACTAATTTAAAGCCAGAAGAAGTAAAAAATTGGATAAAGTATTTTGCTTTTATAATGGAATATTTACATGAGAACAATAATTTGAATATATTAAACAATGAGATGATAGATTTAAGAGATAAATTTGATAAAATAAATACAAATTTTATTTTAGAGCCCCCTGATTTTGATATTTCATCTGAACCAAAAACTAAAAAGTCCGAAGATGAAGATCAGGTTGAAGAAAAATTTGAAAAACGTATTGTTAAAATGAGGAAATAATCTTTAGGAGTAAAAAATCACAAAATAATTTATTTAAGAATTATATGCAATTTCAATCTGAAGAAGGTTTGGTAGTAATTATTCCAAATTGGAGACATGTTCCATTTTACAATTACGATAAGGCAAATGATGATTTAGAAAATGGTTGGGTGGTTTATCATTCCAAAAAATACTTAAGGCGAAAGAAGAAACTTTTGGCAAAGAAGAGAAAGGAAAAAGAACTTTTGGGACAATAATGCGTCTTCTATTGTATTTTTTAATGTAAGATATTAAAAAATATGGCAGATCCTAAAGCGACACCTATTAGTGCATTACCAAAAGGTCCCACCGGACAAGGGGAGGATGATCAACAATTTATGCAAAAGATTCTTAATCAAATGAACAATGATAGTCAAGAATCAGAAAATGCATATCAACAAGCTCAGCAAAGTTACAATCAACACCAGTTTGCAGTGAATCATGGACAACAACATGAAATCAATCAGGAAAATATTGCCAGAGCTCAGGCTCAACAGGCTCAATATGAGCAGATGGAAGATGATCAATATGATCAGCAATATCAGTATCAAGAAGAACCACAATTATCTGCTTTTGATAAAATTAAGTTGGAGTTGAGACAGCCATTATTATTTTTGGCACTTTTTGTTGTTCTTATGAGTTCTTATAATTTTGTTGTTCCATATTTTACAAAATATATTTCAGCTAATCAGAAATTTCAGTATTATGGTACTGCTTTAATTTTAGGTTTAGTTGGAGCAATTATTTTTTATTCAATTAACAAATTTGTTTTATAATTTTAAATTCTCATTTTATCATAGAATGAAGGATGATAAAACAATGCAATATCAAATCGCAGTTGTTGCATTTTTAATTTTATGTATGTTTTTCGTACAAACACCTGCATTTATTAAATTAGCGTTAGCTTGGGTAGTTATTTTTATGGCGGTTTTTTATGTAGGAAAAAATTATTTCTTTGCATTATTTTTAGCAAGTGTTTTTGTCGCAATTTCAGCTGTATTTCTTGTTTATAATGGACAAAGTTTGGAAAATTTTGATAGTGGTTCAGAAGATGCAAGAAAAGCACCAGACAATGATGAAGGCACAGATATGACTGTTGAAAACAAACCGAGTGTTCAAATAAAGGTTGAAGATATTAAATTTGATAATGAAAAACCGAAGAAGATTTCGATGATGGATACAAATGGAGTGGATGATGCTTTTGGAAAATTAGATGTTGACAATTTAGAAGATAGTGATGAAGATACAGATGTTAATGAAAGCGAAGATAATATTAATAAAAGTGTGGGATCAACAAAAGTGAGTTCAAAAGAGGCATATAAAGCGCAGAAACAATTATATGATTTAACTGTAGCAGTTGATGCTCTTCATAAACACATGAATAGTTTAACACCTTCATTAAAAAAAGGACAGAAGGTTATTGAATCTTTGGAAAAATTTGGATTGAATAAATTTATTTAGATTTAGATTGGAAAAATTTTTTATATTTATAATATAAATAATGGCTTATTCAGAACAATCAACTGTAATAGGAGTTTTAATAGTTTTATTACTTGTAATTTTAGTAGTGGGATGTGTTTATGGTTTTAAATTCTGGAAGAAAGAAAATTTTGAAAACGGATGTGTCAAGGAAGCAAATTATGATGATCCCAATTTCAAAAATGAAAGATTTTTTC
>Ga0172365_10003538_pt1 | contig 11615 bp, 1 predicted proteins | sample LakKivSesite48cm_FD_114535 | JGI IMG/M metagenome (GOLD analysis project Ga0172365, IMG submission 114535) | Sediment microbial communities from Lake Kivu, Rwanda - Sediment site 48cm | ecosystem: Environmental > Aquatic > Freshwater > Lake > Sediment | place: Rwanda: Western Province, Lake Kivu...
AGCGAAGGTGGTGTGGCCGGGCAGCGTGTCGGTGATGACCACGTCCTGCGCCACTTCGGTGCCCGCCACCGACCAGTCAACGGCGTAGACTACCTGGCCGCCTGCTTCCACCGGATCGTAGCCGCTATCCCGCTTGCTGAGGGAGAAACCGTGGCCGCTGGTGACGGTGGTGACGGTGCTGTCCTCGGCGTAGCCGTCGTCGGCATCGGTGATGTACACGGTGTTGTTGATCTGCGTGCCGTCCGGCAGCGGGCTGCGCACCGTTACCGCGAAGTATACGGTGCCCGAGGCGCCGGGATTCAGGTTGTCCAGGTTCCATCTTACGACGCCGCCCACCTGGGAACAGGTAGCAGCCGGCTGGCAGCTACGGTAGGTGGTGTTGGCCGGCACCGCGTCGGTGATGACCACTGTGGGCGCAGGCTCGTTGCCGGAGATGTTGTACTGGATGGTGTAGGTCATCATCTCACCGGCGCTGATGGCACTGGGCGCACTCTTGCTCACCGCCAGTTCGTGATCGCTGGAGACGGTAGTTTCGATAGTGGTCTGCACCGGCGTGCCGTTGTTGCCATCGCGGATGCGAGCGGTGTTGTAGATGCGCGTGCCATTCGCCAGCGGGGTATTCACCTGCACCTGCAGTGATTCGTCACCCTCCGTGCCAGGTGCGTAGGAGCCGCTCAGGTTCCATTGTACGTAGCCTTGCGGATACACCGTGCAGCCACTGCAACTCTGGAAAGCGGTGTTAGCCGGCAGGGTGTCGGTGATGACGATGTTCTGCGCCGCCTCGTTACCGGTCACTCTCCAATGCAGGGTGTAGTTGATGATCTGGTCGGGGTTGACCGGGTCTGGCGTGTCGTACTTCTCCAGAACAAAGGTGTGCGCACTGCGAACGATGGTCGCCTCGCCCTCGCTGGCCGATTCGCCGTCGTCGTCGGAAACGGTGGCCGTGTTGTTGAGAGTCGTGTTGTTCGGCAGCGGATCGTTCACGCGCACGACCAGCGTTACCTGGCCGGAATCGCCGGGGTTCAGGTCGCCCAGGTGCCAGCGCACCGCGCCGGTGCCGCCTGCATCGGGATGCTCGATGGATAGCCCACCGGTGGCCGTGTAGAAGGTGGTGTTGGCCGGCGTGCTATCCTCGATAATCACGTTGGGCGCGGGTTCGTTGCCCGTGGCCGGCACGCCGTACTGGATGGTGTAAGTGAGCAGTGCGCCCGCCTGCACCGGGTCGTACGGAGCGTCGGACTTGGTGATGGTCAGGGCGTGGTCGCTGGAGACCCGAGTCTCCTCGTAATCGCCGGCGGTCACCCCGCCGCCGTCGGAGATGGTGACGAAGTTAAAGAGCGAGGTGCCATTGGGCAGCGGCGAGGCCACGTCCACGCTGAAGCCCAGCGTGCCGTTATCCGGCGGAGTGAGTGCACCCAGGGTCCAGGTGATCACGCCAGCGTTCTGCACGCACGGGGCGCCGGAGCAACTGCCTGGTACGTAGGTGGTGTGCTCCGGGATGGTGTCCACCACGACGACGTTGGGAGCGACCTGGTTGCCGGTGACAGTGTAGGCGATGGTGTAGTCAATCCGCCCGCCAGCGTCCACCGGGTCGGGGTCATCGGCCTTGGTAACCACCAACTGGTGCGAGCTGCGCACCGTGGTGGTGATCAGGGCGCCGGCGCTGGTCGCCGTCTCGTCGTCGCGGACGTAGGGCCGGTTGGCGATCTGTGTGCCGTCGGCCAGCAGGTTGGCGACGTTTACGGTCATGGTTACGTCGCCCTGGGCCGGTGAATTGACCGTGCCCAACTCCCAGGTGACGACACCACCGTCCTCCGCGCAAGTCGCGCCACCGCAACTGGCGAACGTGGTATTGGTGGGTACCGTATCGGTGATGATCACGTTGGGCGCAGGCTCGTTGCCCGTGGTCTGCCAGTGGATGGTATAGACCAGTTGCGCGCCAGATTCCACCGGGTCGGGGGCATCGCTCTTGCTGACACTCAGGGCGTGATCGCTGTGCACCACCGTCTGTTCGTGGAAACTGGCCGTCTGGCCTTCGTCGTCGGAGACGGTCAAGTTGTTGTGCAGGATGGTGCCATCGGGCAGGGGGGTGTTAACCCGCACCTGCAGGTGGACCTGGCCGCTGCCGGGGTTCTGGCGACCCAGACCCCAGGTCACCTGGCGGAGAGGATCGTTGTAGAAACAGTAGTTGCCGCCGGAGCAGCTCTGGAAGGTGGTGTTGGGCGGGATGGTGTCACGGATGGTGACGTTAGTCGCCGCCTGGTTGCCGGTGACAGTGTAAACGATGGTGTAGTCAATCAGCCCACCAGCCTGCACCGGGTCTGGATTATCAGACTTGGAGATTTGCAGGCCATGGCTGCTGACCACACGGGTGCCCACGTCGTAGACCGCCGCCGTCTCCCCGTCGTCGTCGGAGACAGAAGCCGAGTTGAAAATCCAGGTGTTGTTGGGCAGCGGGCTGTCCACGCGGACGACGAGTTGCACTGTACCAGAAGCGCCGGGCATCAGCGTGCCCAGGTGCCAGCGCACCAGGCCGGGGTTGCCCCGGCCGGGGTTGTCAATCGCCGTCGCGCCGCTGGCGCTCCAGAAGGTGGTATCGGCGGGGGTATAGTCCTCGATGACCACGTTGGGCGCCGGCTCGTTATCAGCGGCGGGCACGTTGTACTGGATGGTGTAGGTGATAAACGCGCCAGCCTGCACCGGATCGGGAGCATCAGACTTGCTGATGCTCAGGCTGTGGTCGCTGGCGACGTGCACGATTTCGGTGTACTCGTCGTACTCGCCGTCCGTATCGGAGACGCGCACGGTGTTGGCGATAGCCTGGCCGTTGGGCAGCGGATTAGGCACGTTGACGCGGAAGCTGGCCGCGCCACTGTCACCCGGCTCCAGGTCACCCACGTTCCAGGTGACGACGCCACCAGCATAGGAACAGATAGCCGTCGGCTGGCAAGAACCTGCCACGTAAACGGTGTTCGCCGGGATTGCGTCGGTAATGACCACGCCCAGCGCAGGTTCGTTGCCGCTGGCCGGCACGTCGTAGTTGATGGTGTAGTCAATGTGGCCGTACACTGCCTCCACCGGGTCGGGCACGCCGGACTTGGTCACGTTTAGCTCGTGGTCGCTGTGCACCGTCGTCTCTATGGTGGCCGTCTCGTATTTGCCCTCGTTGTCGAAGATAGCCGCCTGGTTGGAGATAGCCGTCCCGTTGATGAGCGGGCTGTCCACCCGCACGGTGAAAGTCACCTGGCGGGTAGCGCCCGGCGGCAGGGTGCCAAAGTTCCAGTGCAGGTAGCCCTGCGCATCAGGCGCAACGCCACCGCTGGCGGAATGGAAAGTGGTGTCCGCCGGGACACGGTCGGTGATAACCACGCCGGTGGCGAAGCCGTTGCTGCCTGCCGTCACCCCGGCGTTGATGGTGTACTCCAGCAGCGCGCCGGCCTCCACCGGGTCGGGATCGTCTGTCTTGGTGATCCATAACTCGTGGTCGCTGTGCACGGTGGTGGTGGCGTCGTTGCTGGTGGCCGCCCGGTCGCTATCGTCGTCGTCAATGGTGGCCGTGTTGTGGAGCAGCAACCCGTTCTGTAGTGGGCTTTCCACTCGCACGGCGAAGGTGACCACGCCGTTGGCATCGCCGGAGGGCGCATCACCCAGTTGCCAGGTAACCACGCCACCATCCTCGTCGCAGGAGAGGCCGCCACCGCAGTTCAGGAAAGTGGTGTGGGCCGGGACCTGGTCCTCGATGAAGATGCCGGTTACCGGCTCGTTGCCGCTCAAAGCCCAGGTGATGGTGTAACGCAGCGTGGCGCCGGCCTCCACCGGGTCGGGGCCGTCGGCCTTGGTGATAGTAAAGCTGTGATCGGAACGGACAGCCGTTGCCGCTGATGCACTGGCCGGCGCGCCCCGGTTGGTGTCGCTGATCCAGGCCATGTTGTGAATCTGGGTATTGTTGGGCAGGGGGTCGTCCACGTTCACCGTGAATTGCACACTCCCGCCGCTGCCGACGTTCACTGCACCGATGGTCCAGGTAATCACTCCGTGGGCATCCGGTCCGGTGCAGCCGCCGGTGCAACTGGCGAAGGTGGTGTCGGCCGGCACAGTATCGGTGATGAACACACCCAGCGCGTTCTCGCTGCCGCTGACGTTGTAGTTCAGAGTGTAGACGAGGGAACCGCCGGCCTGAACTGGGTCAGGGTTATCGCTCTTGGTCAGAGCCAGGGTGTGACCAGAGCCGACGAAGCCGTTGTAGGTAAACTGGGCGAACTCGCCGTCGTCGTCGCTGATCTCCACGTGGTTGTCCAGCGGCGTGCGGTCGGGCTGCGGGGAGTTCACCCGCACGACCAACGTGACCACACCGCTGGCAGTGGGGTTGATGGTGCCCAGGTTCCAGGTGACGACGCCGCCCGACTCCGAGCAGGAGACACCGCCGTAGCAGTTCAGGTAGGTCGAGTTGGTGGGATAGGTGTCCTCGATGACCACGTCCGGCGCCGGCTCGTTGCCGGTGACGCCGTACTGGATGGTGTAGGTCAACACCTCACCGGCCGGGGCCGGGTTGGCGGACGGAGACTTGGTGATGGTCAGGTCGTGGTCGCTGCTGACGTTATCGGTGTGCGAATCGCTCACCGGGTTGGTCTGGTCGCTGTCCACCGTGGCCTGGTTGGTGATGGCCTGACCGTTGGGCAGTGGGGAGTGCACCGTCACTGTATAGTAGAGGGTAACCTGGCCGGGATTGGTGCCATCGAAGCCGGGCACGGTCAGACCGGTGACGACGTTGGGTGGCGCACCGATGGTGCCCGCGCCGGCCGGATCGAGGCTGGCTCCCACAAAAGTGGTGTGCGCCGGCACTGCATCAACGATGGTGGCGTTGGTGGCGTCGGCGTAGTCCGTGTTCTGGACGACGATGGTGTACACCAGCGTGTCGCCCGGCTCCACGACGTGGCCCGGCGCGTCGCAAGTCTTGTCAATGACCAGGTTAGCGTGCTGTGAGAGAGTCACGGTAGCAGAGGCGGTATTATCTGCCGTGTCCGCCTCTCCGGTGCTCGTGCTGATCTGCACCTGATTGACGAAAGTGCCGCTCTCCTCGCCGGTGACGTCCACCGTGGCCTGGAAGATCAGCGAGCCACTGAAGCCGCTGGCCAACGTGCCCCGGTTCCAGGTCAATTGCCGGCCGTTGATCGTAGGCGCGGGGCCGGAGACCATACCCACGTAGGTGAGTCCGGCGGGTAGCGTGTCGGTGATGACCACGCCCTGCGCCGGGAGCACGCCCTGGTTGCCGTAGTTCAAAGTGAAAGTCACGACGTCCTCGGACTGCACGGTGGTGGGGTTGGCGCTCTTGGTCACCCACACGTCCGCCGAACGGCAGCGGAAAGAGGTGCGCCCCGTCGCACTGACCGTGCCCTCGCTGCCCTCGCGGACGGTGACCACCACCGGGTTGTAGGTGCCCTCCGCCGCGTTCGCGTAGGCGTACTCGAAGACGCGGGTGTCGTTGTTATTGTAAACCGAGGGCATGGCAAAAGTGCCCACGCCGGGGATGTTCACGCTGGCGCTGGTGACGTCGTAATTGCCGAAGGGGTCGGTGGCCGTGACGCGAACGTAGACCGTGTGGTGAGTCTCGAAGTCAGAAGTGGCCACGCCGCCTGGGTAAGCTGCGTCGTAGGTGCCCACGGCGGTGACTTTGACGTAGGTCACGGCGGGCAGATCAACCCGCGAGTTGTTGGGCGCCGCACCGTTGTAGTTCAGCGTGCCACTGCCGGTGACCTGCAGCCAGAGGGCCTGTCCGGCGGGGATGGTGTTGACCAGCGGAGTGACGTTGATCACGCCGCCCAGCGCGCCGCTGCCGGTGCCGACGAGCGTGCCGGACGGCCCGCCGTAGCGCAGGGTGACGTTGGCCGTGCCGCTGCCGGCCAGGTAAACCTGGACGTTCTGGCCGGTGTCCAGACCGAAATCGGTGTACATGGCCGGGCTCTGTGTCCAGGTGGGGTTGGTGGCCAGGCTGACCGTCGTGCCGCTGCCGGATGGGGCGTTGCGGTCGAGGAGGTTGCCGGTGTGCAGGTAGAGGCTCTTGGTACGCGGCACGGGCAGCGCGTAGCCGATGTCGTTATCCGAGTAGACGTTGCCCACCCCTACGCCGGTGACAGCCAACGGGTCGGGCGTGGTGGCGTAATAGTAATCCGGCATGTCGGCGTCGTCCTGGTCTACGTCTACACTGTAATCGCCGGCTGTCACGCCCTTGAAGCGGTACATGCCATTGGCGTCCGTCACTTCGGTATCAACGATGGCGCCGACGCTGTCGCGCAGCCAGACGGTGAGGTTGTCGAGGCCAGGCTCGCCGGTATCGCGGTTGCCGTCGCGGTCGTTGCTGTCATCCCACACGTAACCCTCGATGAGGGCGTAGGGGCCGTAGCCAAAATCGAGGCCGGTCACTTTCTGCCCGGCGGTGTAGGAGGCAGTGAGAGGCGTGTCGGGATCGCTGGTCAGGGTGAGGCCGTCCAGTTCGTCGTCGGCTTCGTCCACCTCGATGGTGTAAGTGCCGGCGGCCAGGCCCAACGCCGGGCCATTGAACGAGTAGTTGCCGCTGCCGTCGGTCTCGTCGAAAGCGAGGAGCGTCATCTCCTCATCGTAGAGGTTGACGGTGACGTTAGCGAGGCCGCTTTCGCCGCCGTCGAGGATGCCGTTTCCGTTGGTGTCATACCAAATGCGCCCACTGAAGCCCACCGTGGTATCGTACAGGAACCAGGTGTGGCCGTGGGTAGTCTCCTCGTTTCCTACGTTATCTGTGGCCTTGGAGAAGATTTCGTAAGTGTGGCCATCAGTAAGGTTGCCCTCTGCCAGCGGGAACGACCACGTGGTGGTGCCCGTGGCATTAGGCCAGTTCATTGGCTCGGTGGAAACCCAGGCTGAACCGTTCCAGTAGTTGCCATTGGTCAGATCGTGAACCAGGACCTCCACCAGGTTGACGCCAGTGGCCGGGGCCGGATCGCTGGCCCCGCCGGTGATTGGGCTTACCCAGGGGTTGGCATCCGTGCCATAGTGCTCAGGGGTGGCCGGCGGGATGCTGCCGGTGTCAATCCAGGAGTCGGGCTCCTGAGAATCAATGCGAATCTGGAAGACATTGCTCCACGCGCCGTAGGGGTCGGTGAATCCGGCGCCCTGCACTGTATCGCGGGCGCGGACGCGCCACCAGTAGGTGCCGTCGGCCAGGACGCCGGAGGTGTAGGTGAGGGCGTTGACGTCGGTGACGTTCACCTCTGGAGAGGAGAAGTCGTTGTTGTTATCCACCTGGATGTGGTAGCGGAAGCCGGTATCGCCGTCCGGGTCGGTGGGGGCGTTCCACTGGAAAGTGGGTGTGTTGTCGTTGATGTTGCCGGAGGGTCCGACCAGGGTGGGGGCTTCGGGTTCCTGGTTGTAGGTGATGGTCACGTCGTCCAGGCGGGGGGCGTTGGCCTGGTTGGCTGCGTTGACCGTGAAATAGGCCCGGTAGCGGATGTAACGGTCGTCGGCGTGGCAGGCGTCGTTGATGGCCTGGCCAGTGTTGGTCATGTAGTAAGTGCCAGCCGTGCAATCCGGCCCGACGAAGTTCCAGGTGGCGCTGTCGGTGTTAGTAGCGATCTGGAATTGGATGTTCGTGCCCGCCGGAAGGTTGCGCGTCCAGGAGATGTTGCCCCAGTCGTCCACTTCGGTGCCGTTGTTGGCCAGGGGATCGCGGGTGGAGGAGGTGAAGGTGCCGGAGGCCTGGTAGTACTGGAAGTTGACCTGCGTCCAGTTGGCCTGCGGGGTGACCAATTCATTGGTCGTCGCCAGGTTGGTGCGCTGTTGGATGTAGCGGCTGTTAGCCAGAGCGCCGCAATTGGTAGTCCAGCCGCTCCAGGTGGAACCGTTGTCGGAAGTGCGGTACTCGAAGGTCGCAGTGGTACCGGTTGGAAGGGTAGTGTTCTGGCTACAAGTGGTCCAGTCTACCTGGTGACCGGCATCGTACTGGTGAATGGCCCAGCCATTAATGTAGTAGTTCAGACGATAGACATCAATTTCGAATCGCTGGTTGTACGCGAAGCAGTTGAAACCACCATTTCTGTACAATTGCACAATGACCGGGATAGTACCTGAAAGGCCACTGACATCATACGTGAATTCGCGTTCCTGGTAAGAGCTGGAGGATGTAGAGTAAGAGTAAACCTGAACGCCATTGACTAACACGCGCAGATAAACAGTCCCCCCTATCCATGTCACACGACGCAGATTGACGCGGATACGAAGGGTGTTGACGTCGGTTACATCCAAGTCGAGACGTTTCACCTGTACCCAACTAGTATTAGAGGTATTGACCTCGTTGTTATCCACAGCAACGTTGTTGCGCCAGTCCCAGTAGCGGGTCAGTGCCAGGTAGTTACCCGGCGCGGCGACCTGGCTGGACGATTGCCAGGCGGCCCACCCGGCCTGGGTGTTGATCTGCCACGGGCTGCCGGCAGTGGTAGTCGCCAGTTGCACCGCGCCACCGCCGTCACTGGTGACGGCCGTATTGCTGGTCGTGCCGCCGCTGAAGTCGGCAAAGCTGGTCTGCGTCCACGGTGAGGGGTCGGCCAACACCGGCGCAGCGAGTTGCAAGAGCAAAGCTACAGCTAACAACGCGGACGTAATCGTCGTTCCCAGAACTTTTCTCTTCTTCATCGCCAGTCCTCCTTTGGCACCATTGGATTTGGTGCCCTTTCCCCCAAAAGCAGAAAGCCATCGCTCACCCCGGCAGTTATCTCGCCGGTTACTCTCCGAATTCACTTTCGCGCTCATCTTTCCTCTCCTTTCACCAAAGAGGCGCAGGCCCGGTGTCCCCTGCCACGCAAACAAGCGCGGCACAGGCCATCAGGTCTGCGCCCGGTGATTGTATCCTGTGGAATTGTGGCTTCCATGCACGAGCGGACGATCACCCGTTTGTTCGTCTCGTCGGGGGGTGTCGTGCGCCCGAGTCTCGCCAATAACCAGCTCATCGTTGCCCTCTGGCCCGCCTCCAGCGGCGGGCACCAGTCGTGATGCCTGCCTCTCGCCATCACGCGGACTCAAGACACGCGGGCAACGGCGCGTCCCCCCTACCAGAGAGCGTAAGAAACACAAAAGGGATGCCCTCGCCTCTCGGTCATCCTTTTTGTCTTCTACTCCTGGTAACGTCCCTCGCTGCGGGTCTTTGATCCCAATTGTAATTTATCACAAATGTGTTAGACGGGAGTTAGAAAACGACTAGGGTTTGGCTAAAATAATAAAAGGCGACGCCATGCGTCGCCCTTACTGCCGTTTCTGGCAGGGACAAGCCCGGCCCTCACCCGCCGGCCAACACTCGCAGCAGGTCCTCGTAACTGCTCATCGGGGCCACGGTGTGCAGAAACGCCCGCAGGGAACCGGTCTGCGTGCGCAGGTCGGTGAGTTGCAGGCCGATGGGATTCACCTCCTCGGACGCGCCGGATGATGGGCTGGTGGCGTAGGAACCGTAGAAGGCGAAATAAGCCTGGTTCAGCTTGCGGATGTAGTATCCCTGGGAGACGAGAAACTGGCGACGTTCTTCCATGTAGGCCTCGGCCTCCTCGATCTGCCCGGCGTCGAGTAACTCCTGAACTCGCTGGCGAACGGTGCGCATCTCCTGGGCGAAGTCGAAGCGCTCTTCCTTTTCGGATTCCGCCTGCTCCTCGCTGGCGGGTGGAGGAGGCGCCAGCACGAACTCCGGGTAATACCGGGCGACCACCAGGGCGCTAACTTCCTCCCCGACGAGGGAGGCCACCGTCTCGTTCATCGTGCGCAGCTCCGGGCTGGTATCGTAGTTCCAGCCCAGGGGGTGGAAAACGAGGTAGTCGTGGGCCCATTCGTGAGCCACCGCATCCACCAGCCAGTTAACCGACGAGTTCTCGTACACCATCGCCGGATAGGTGGAAAGGCCACCGATGCCCGTGACCAGCGAGGAGACGCCGAGCGCAGCGTCCACCCTGTCCTCGATGGCCTCCCATTCTTCCAGGGGCACGCCTGGTGTGAGGTGTACTTCCGCCTGGACGCGAATCTCGTGGCGGGGGGAAACGATCAAGGCCAGGGGCAGAGACTCGAAGCGAAACCTGACCGGGGGCCACAAGTAACCCCGCTGGCCCAGGCCCTCGGCGATGAGCACCGCTTCCACCTGGTCGGCGACGATGCCCTCGACCAAGGCTACTTGCCGGGCCTGAATCTGGCGCAGACGATGCAACTCGGCAAGGATAGGCTCCGCCGCCTGCGCGGCGGGCTCGCCTTTCTGTGCGCTGTACACCTGGTTGAGCTGCCACTCTAGCTCAGAGATGCGCTGCACACGGGCCAGGTAATCCACCACCAGTGCCTTGCGTTGAGCCTCGGTCAGGTAGGCCTGCGGGCTGGCCGCCGTCTGGGCCACCAAATCCAGGCCGGCGGTTGCCTCCCAGAACACGAGGTCGAAATGGCGACCGGAGACCAGGTAGTTCACCCGCTGGGTGAAGTAATCCGCCGGTGGCAGGGCGTCCGCGTGCAGCATGGCCAGCACGGCCAGGAGAGCAATCGTCGTCCTTATTCCCCCCAACCGCCGGAACGTTTTCCACTTCCGCAGTAGCAATCGCAAGATTTTCACCTTCACCTGGAGTAGGGCAGGCTTCCAGCCCGCCGCCGGGCACGGTGCGTCGTGCCCCTACTTCAATGGACTTTCAAGCGATAGGGTACGTACTCGCCGCTACACGGTGGACCGTAACAATACCACATCGTCAGCTCTTGCAGATCCATGATCAGCGAGCAGATAGTCCGCGAGCGGTCCCTCGGCGGGTCGGAGGGGTCCTCGTGACCACAGATGGAATTCGGGTAGTTGACATGATCGCTGAGAATCTCCTTGAAGTCGCGGATAGTCAATCTTCCCAGACCTTGCATCATCAGCCGGCGGGCACGATTGACCCGTACCCGTGTGCCAATCAGGTCTTCGGTGTGGTCCTCGTACTCGAGCATCAAGGGAGAGAGGTAGTTGTTGCAGTGCACAGCATACCCTTCCTGGGCGTAAACGGCATCGAAGGCGGTGGCCGAGACCTCCACGTTGTAAATCTCACCGTGCGAATCGGCAATGAGGTGATTGTATCCTGCTGCCCGTCGCCGGAATAAGGTGATGCGAATCGCATCGCTGACAGTTTGAGCGCTCAGAACCTTCCGCGAGACAAAAACTCGCGGGACGCCGAGACGGGCATCGTTGGGGTAGACCGAATCACAGGCCTGAGCAATCCCGGCGGCGTTGAAACCAATGTTGGGCAACAGCCCCCCGTAGGTCATGGCCAGGAAAGGCGGCTCGTCCTCGGGAGTGGCGTGGATCAGAAACTGAAGCTCCTGATCCTCTGGCAGCCAGTCCTCGTTGTGACCCACCAGCACTGTCCCATCAGCGGTGACCTCGCCCGCGGCGGCGATGCTCGTGCATTTGAGATGCAGGGCGTCAGAGGTCAGGGCTTCGATGCAATTCAACACCAGCAGGTCCTCGAAGTCTACTTCTGCGCCGTCAGCGATACCCCGCAACTCGTCCAGGTACTGGGGCAAAAATTCCTCGATGAAGGGTGCGTACTTGCGCGATTGCAGGACGGCATTGTCCCAGTCGAGGCCAACCTCTTCTTCGG
>Ga0172365_10003541_pt1 | contig 11610 bp, 9 predicted proteins | sample LakKivSesite48cm_FD_114535 | JGI IMG/M metagenome (GOLD analysis project Ga0172365, IMG submission 114535) | Sediment microbial communities from Lake Kivu, Rwanda - Sediment site 48cm | ecosystem: Environmental > Aquatic > Freshwater > Lake > Sediment | place: Rwanda: Western Province, Lake Kivu...
TCAGCCGGCAACCCGGTGGTGGTCAAGTGGCTGCGCCAGCGCGGCCGGCCGTTCCTGTTCTCCTCCGCCATGACCGTGCCGGATGTGGCCGCCTGCCTGGCTGCCCTGGACATCCTGGAAGGGTCCACTGAGCTGGTGGATAAGCTGTGGGAGAACACCCGTTACTTCAAAGCCGAGATGCGCCGCCTAGGTTTTGACACCGGCTTGAGCACCACTCCCATCACACCCATCATGTTGGGCGAAGCACCCCTGGCGCAGCAGTTCAGCCGTGAGCTGTTTGATAATGGCGTCTTCGCCATGTCGATTGGCTTCCCCACTGTCCCGCGTGGAAAAGCCCGCATCCGGGTGATGATTTCCGCCTCGCACAGCCAGGATGACCTGGATAAGGGCCTGGAGATTTTTACGATTGTGGGCCGCAAATTAGGTGTGATCCAATAACGATCACATTTGTGAGTAGAAGTAGGGGTGCAGCAAGCTGGTAAATAACCCTAGAGGCACGGAATCTGGCACACGTCAACAGGCTTGTGTCCTTGCCTTAGGTTAAATAACAATAGTAGAAATTTTTAAATTAAAGAGTATTTACCCTTACTCCTTAAAAGGGTCGTATGTCGGGTTGGTGCCCGCCCAAATGCAGCTTGGCCGCCCGTCCAGGTTGCAGGAAAAACCATGGCTGCAGCGATGGGCCAGGATGCGCGGCAATTGGTCTGGCAGGTGCTCAGAGGGATAAACCACCTGCGCCTGCAAGCCAACTTGCTGGCCTATGTGCTGGCAATACTGCACTTTCAGGGTCTCCCAGTTTTTTTCAGACATTTCAGCACTCCATTCAATATATAGTATACCGTGAACCCTGCCCATATCAATAGTCTTTTTAATCAAGCAGACTAAAAAGATTTTAATCTAAGTGAAATTTCGCACAGGTCGGTTATCAAACAATCATGTTCCGGGGATACTGCTCAATGGAACCCTGACTTTTTTGAGCAGCTCTTTGAGCACGTCTTCAGTGGTTTCACCACTCAAGGCATTTTCTGGGTTCATCATCATGCGGTGGGCCAGGCAGGCTGTAGCTGTATATTTAACATCATCGGGAATCACGTAATCGCGTCCCTGTAGGGCAGCATAAGCCTGCGAGGAGTGATAGAGCGCCAGGCTGCCACGCGGGCTGGCACCTAACGAGAGTGAGGAATGAACACGTGTAGCCTGGATGATATCTAATATATATCCCCGCATGCTATCCACCACGTGGACTTCCCGTACCTTGCGTTGCAGCTCGGCCAGTTGTGCCCCATCAACCGCCTGCTGCAGGCTATCGATGGGGTGGGCCAGCTGTTGCATCCGCATCATGCTATCTTCACTGGCCGTGTCGGGATATCCCAAGCTGATGCGCAAAAGGAAGCGGTCCATCTGCGCCTCCGGCAATGGGAAGGTGCCCTCGAACTCGATTGGGTTCTGGGTGGCCAGCAGCAGGAATGGTTTGGAAAGCAGGTAGGTGACTCCATCGGCAGTCACCTGTCCTTCCCCCATCGCTTCCAGCAAGGCGCTCTGCGTGCGTGGGGTGGCGCGGTTGATCTCGTCGACCAGCAGGATGTTGCTGAATACCGGGCCTGGCCTGAACTCAAACTCGCGCGTCTTTTGGTTGAATACCGAAACCCCGGTGATATCATTGGGCAGCAGGTCGGGCGTGCATTGTAAGCGCTTGAATTCCAGCCCGCTGGTAATGGCGATAGAGCGTGCCAGCATCGTTTTACCGGTGCCGGGGGCATCCTCGATCAGCACGTGCCCCTCACATAATAAGGCGATCAGCACCAGCTCGATTGCCGAACGCTTACCCACGATCACCTTTTCTACATTGCTGATCACCTTTTCGGTATATTGCTGGATTTCGGCGATATCCCTTTCCACCGGGTGATTTTCCATTGAAATCATATTTCCTCCTGTCAGCCTCTTGCGGGCATACTCACATCATCTATCCTGAGCATCTGCCGTACCGAATTGCGTATAGAGCCCCTATACTGAGCCAGCCACACCAGTCGCAAACGCCATCGCAATCGTTTCCAATTATTAATCATACCTCGACTGGCCCTTTCATCCACCTCCACAGGCCGGTAGCTGATAGATACCACATCACCAATAAGAGCGTATACCTCTTCATTTGCCATTGCTACCGTGGTGGTTAATCCGAATGGTGTGATTTTGGTCATACGCCGTGAAACCAGACTGCCATATTCATAGGGTGTCTCACCCCCATACGCCGTTACTTTTAAGTGTCGCCCATAGTGGTTTAGTCGACGATAGAGCTCTATGGCGGCTGCTTGGGGTTTCAGTCGCATTAAGTAGAGTGTATCGAAAATCCACCACAACATGCTCGCCACTCCAATAAAGCCTAGGATAATGAAACCTACCAGTTTCCCGAGGTTGCTTATGCCTGTCGAAGATGGTGGTGAAACTGGTGACGTTGGTGTAGGCGTGGCACCCAAGGTAGCTTGTCCTGATCGGTTGATGGGTGATAAACCGGCGGTAGGCTCGAACGGCACCCAGCCGATGTTGGGGAAGTACACTTCCACCCATGAATGGGCATCTGCCTGGGTGACGTTGAAGCGATTGGAATTTAGGACATAAGTACCCGCGGCATAACCAATAGCCAGCCTGGCTGGCAAACCGGCCACGCGTGCCAGGACGACCATGGCTGAAGCATAATAATCACAATAGCCTTTGCGCAGGTCAAACAAGAAGTAATCCACCAGGTCTTGATTGGCCGGTGGAAGTGGCACGTTGAGGGTGTAGGAGTAAGTATTTCGCAAATATAGCTCGATGGCATGCGCACGGTCGTAAGGGGTCGCTTCCGCGGTGGTCAGTTCGAGTGCCAGGTCCCTGACACGCGCCGGTACTTCTGCCGGCACGCTCAGGTAGCGTTGCGCCACCCAGTTGGGATATGCTTGCCCGGCACTTCGTAAGGTGGCTTCGTCAGCCACTGAGATCAACGATTGGATGGTATAGCTGTTGGTCCCAAATTGAATACCAAACAGGTCATTATTTGTACGCCAGGCGGCTGTGCTGGCGACATTCAATTTCACTGGTTCGCCAGCCGCATAGACCGTACTTCCATAACCCGCCAACTCACTCACCTGCTCCTGGATCAAGGTATGCTCAGGCAGGCTGCCCGGTTGGAGAGGCCTGTTTGGCTGGTATTGTTGTTGGGCGGTGGCGCTGGTGCTCCAGCCATGGCCGGTATAAATGTCGTAGGTAAAGCTTTTCCAGTACAAAGGTGGTAAGTTACCTGCCTGTATGAGCGAGCTGAGGTCTTGCACTCGCACCGTCATTACTTGTTCTTTAGAAAGCTCTGGTCCAGCGCCCACCAGCAACGCGCGTGGTAGTCCTGGGGTGCTGACGCTGGTAAATGCATTCGGTGCGGGGATGGCAGGTGTTGAAATGCCCAGCGATTTTGCCAACCCACTTTCACCTTGCGCTGAGGATCGCCTTAGCTGCGTGCCCACATGGATGATCTGCTGGAGAGACAGTGATGAGATAGCGGCCGCCAACACCACCAGCAGGAAAGCTAGGCCGAGTGAGATATTTCCCACTTCCCGGCCTTTTCGAGTTGGATAAGCCACACTGTTACGATTCCATTCGTGCTCATGTTTATCATATTGCACTACAGCAATTAATATAAGCGTCAATCCCAAGATCAGGTAGATTGAAACCGAGTTGATCTGCCCATAGGATAGTACGGATAAGTTAAAAATCAGAGCGGGTAATATAGCCACAAGCGCGTTTTTCCTGGCTTCAATCACCCATCCCGACCAAGCTGCCACCAGCCAAACTGCCGCGCTCCACACAATTCCGGCTGCCACCGGGTCATAAGTAGGTTGTCCAGCGGCGACATTATTTATCCAGGTATAGCCCCGCTCTAGTACCACCCCCGTGGAAGTGATAACTTGTGAAAGTGCTGCGCTGAGAGGGTTGAGGTTTGCCCCTTTTAGATTCAAGCTGACGATAATTTCGCTCATCAGTTTGAAAACCTCATGAAATACCACCAGGATTTTTCCACTCAAACCACCCGCAAATAGCAAAGTGAATAACACCCCAAGAATAATCAGCACCAGGGCTGACCTCCAGGCTTTCCAGTCGAAAATTGCCAGTAGCCATCCTGCAAGCATACCCAGCAGCAAGCTCACCCATAATGAAGGCCAGCTTGGTCCGGTGAGCGCTGCTGTTACCCCGGCTACAACCGAGGTTAGTAAGATGAATAACAATAGTAGTATCAACAGGGTTTTCACCCTGGCAACACTTCGCAGTATTGTGCTAAAAGAGTGGCTCACTCCATGTTCAGCCAATTTGGCCTCTCTTGCTGGAGATACCGTTTACCCGCCTCAGCAGAGGTGATCTGCCGATGGCGAGCCAAATCTAAAGTAGAATATGCCTCTTCAAGCAGTGACCCGGGCATCCGTATATACGGGATGCGGTTTTGGGATAATGCAGACACGACTCTTGATTGGTCTGCCTTGCCACCAAAATCAGCCGGGTCGACCAATACGGCCATGCTGCTGCCACCTTTTCGCTGCCGGTTGGCAGTTGCCACCCAAATGGGGTTGCTGGAAGGGGTTATGATGATAGAGGTTCCAGCCCGGTCAACCGGCTTTTGTACCAGCAAATCATGCAGCGGGTGGCTGCCTGCATTTGCCATCGCCAGGGTGCGCATGATGCGCCAGCGCTGCAACATATCGGCGCTGGGTTGCAGCCACACGAATTGCGGCCCCGCCAGCACCAATCCCACTTTACGGTACTCCCTGAGCCCGCGCAATGCCAGGGAGGCAGCCAGCACGATGGAAAATTCCAGTGTGGAATGCTCGCCCAGACCGGCCTGGTCCGCCTGGTTCAAGTCAACGAAAATCCACCAATCGCGCGAGCTGGCTGATTCAAACTGCCTGACGATCAAGGTATCAAAATGGGCTGAGGCTCGCCAGTGGATGCGCCGTAGGCTGTCTCCAGGCACATAATTACGCAAACCCGCTGGGTTGAAATTACGCTCAATAAATCCCCGACGGTAGCGTTCGTCGCCCATCCAACCTCCCGTGGGTATCCGGAGCTGGGTTAATGGCAACACCGGTGGTGTGATCAGGATCGTGCTGGTATGGGGGTCATCCAAACGAATGGTGTAAATGCCGAATGGATCTCCACATCGTAAGTGCGTTGGGCCTAACTTATATAAGCCGCGCCGCGTGAACCGGTGGCTCAGGTTACGCATACGGTAGGCGTGATGCCCAACGTCTGAAACCATGCGCAAGGGTGATTGCATTGTAGGCGAATCATCCGTGATTTCCACCCACACCACTGGCAGCCAGCCCTGGTTGGTTAATTTAACCTGTTCAGGCACCGATTCACCAACGGTTGCCCATGCCAGGTTCACCTTGCGTTCGACACTCAGGTTTTTCCGAATGGATCGCACCCACAGCCAGGCAATCAGCCAGGCACCGCCTGTGCCGATGAAGAATATCAGCCAGCCCTTGAAATTCGTCAGGACGTACAGGATACCCAGGATGATCGCCAATATGGGCAGCAGCGGTAAATTCATGTGCGACCTGGCTTGCTGTCCTGGATTTTTTGCCGCTATTTGATTAATTCGTTCGATAAGCTTCCAAATGCCCACAGTTTTATCCCCTTTGGACATGAACCCTGGCAATCAGCTTATGATTGGCTATGAATGCCGTAATGTATATTCCAATGCAAAATTGCCTGATGGGTGCTTGTAGTATTCTTCGCAATCCCCGCATCGGCGACGACTTATTCAACCTCCGTGAAGACAATTCTACTTCAGGAGGTCCTCGGCGTAATGGCAGGCTGTGAAGTGTCCGGGGCGAAGCTCACGCAATGGCGGTTCATCTATCGAGCAGTTAGGGCGGGCGATAGGGCAGCGCGGATGGAAGTGGCAGCCTGGGGGAGGGTTGATAGCATTGGGAATCTCGCCGGGTGGCATAGGTTCGGTGCGGCGGTGGGTCGGGTCTGGGACGGGTACTGCTTCAAGTAACGCCCGTGTGTAGGGATGCAGCACAGTCTGGTAGACATCCGTCAGAGGTCCCACTTCACATAGTTTGCCCAGATACATGATGGCAATCCGGTCGCATACATATTTTGCTGTCGCCAGATCATGCGTGATGAATAGATAAGTCAGGTCGAATTTTTCCTTGAGGTTCATCATCAGGTCAAGTAAAAGTGCTCGCACCGAAACATCTGCCATGGCGATAGGTTCATCCGCAACGATAAAAGCGGGATGCGTCACCAATGCCCGAGCTAAGACTACCCGTTGGCGTTGACCTCCTGAAATTTGGTGAGGATACAGGCTGTAAAATGTGGTTGGTGGGCTCATACCTACTTCAGATAAAATTTCCAACACGCGTTCACGCCGTTCTGCCGCCGAGAGCTTGGGCATGTGGATTTGAGCTGGATGCTCGATTGCCTCGCCGAGTGTCATGCGTGGGTTGAGTGAAGCTAAGGGGTCTTGAAAGACGATCTGCATGCGTGAACGCATGCGGCGCATCTCTTCAGGCGAGATGCTTTCCAGGTCGGTGCCATCGAAGACCACCGTCCCGCTTGTCGGCTCCAGCAATCGTAATACAAGCCGCCCTAAGGTAGATTTACCTGAGCCACTTTCCCCTGCCAATCCGAATACCTCGCCTTTATGGATGATGAAGCTGACATCATCCACAGCCTTAACCGCAGGAATTTGCCCACCAATGAGTAAGGAAGCAAAAAAACCAGATTGGATCGGGAAGAATTTGCGAATGTGCTCAACACGCACCAATTCTGCAGCTTCAGTAGATTTATCCATGGGTATAGGATTCATGCTCACCGTAGTTGACTCAGGCATGCATCTTCTCCTGGCTTTTCGCCAGCACTGAAGGGTACAACCAGCAGGCAGCTAGTTGATCTCCTTCAACAGCTTCCAGAGGGGGGACTTCTACCCGGCAGATATCCATGACATAGGGGCAACGTGGGTGAAAGCGGCAGCCAGCTGGTGGGTGCGAAAGGTCTGGGGGAGCGCCTGCCATCTTGTAGAGTTCGCCACTGTCAAGTTTAATGTTGGGCACTGAGCGCATCAGAGCCTGGGTATAGGGGTGTTTCGGGTGAGCAAACACATCGTTGACATCACCAAGTTCTGCTAGCTTGGCTGCATACATCACCGCAATCCGATCGGATATTTCTGCTACCACGCCGATATTATGGGTGATCAGTAGGATGGTGAGGCCGAATTCTTTTTGTAATTCCTTAAGCAGGTCAAGGAATTTCGCTTCAACAATCACATCGAGCGATGTGGTGGGCTCATCGGCAATAACAAGCTTAGCTCGGAGCGATAGTGCCAGAGAGATCATTACGCGCTGGCGCATCCCCCCTGACATTTGGTGTGGATAATCCATAATCCGTTCACGCCGAATGCCCAGGCGTTCGACGAGTTCTTCAGCTCTTTTCCTGGCGTCAGTATCAGAAATTTCCGGTTCGTGTGTTTGGATAGTCTCTGTTATATGCTCGAGGATGCGCTGCACCGGATTAAGCGAGGTCATTGGGTCTTGAAAGACCATGCCGATTTCCGCCCCCCGTATATCCGGCATGTCTTTCAAAGGAAGGGTCATCAGGTCACGCCCATCGAACCACAGCTCTCCCTCAGTGATACGTGCTGGACCGGTGTGCAGGCGCATCAGTGCCTTACCCAGGGTGGATTTGCCACACCCTGATTCCCCTACCAGGCCGAGGATTTCACCTCGGCGGATATCCATCGAGACGTCTTCTACAGCTTTAACTGAGCCAGCGCGAGTAGTATATTCAACCGTAAGGTTGCGGATAGAATATAAGATGTTATCAATCATCAACGTTCTCTCAGTTTCGGGTTGAATATCTCGGTCAAACCTTCTCCCATCATAGAGAAGGCCAGTACGACTGCGATGATTGCCAGGCCGGGATAAGTGATCATCCACCAGCCGGTTTGTATGAAACGTTGTCCGCGTGCTACATCGATGCCCCAGTCGGCAATGGTTGGTGGTAGCCCCAAGCCCAGGAAGGAGAGCCCAGCACCGGTCAGGATCGCATCCGCCACATTTACCGAGAAGATAATGGCTACAGAGGGAATCACATTGGGAAAAATATAGCGCTGCAAGATTTCACGGCTGCGCGCCCCGATACTACGGGCTGCTTCAACGTAAACCTCCTCCTTGACAGACAGGGTTTGCCCCCGGACAATACGGTAGTAGGTTGGAACATATAGGACCGCGATAGCCACGATGATGTTCAGAATGCTTGGACCTAGCACTGCCGTAATTGAAATCGCCAGGATCAGGCCCGGAAAAGCATATAGGCTGTCCATAATTAGACTCAACAAACGATCCATCGGACCTCCGATAAAGCCGGCGAAAAGACCAAGCGGAACACCAAACACCAGCGCTACAATAGAGGAACTGAATCCAACAATCAGCGCAATGCGTGTACCCCACAACAAGCGGCTTAACACGTCCTGTCCGATGTCATTTGTGCCCAGCAGGAAACCACCTGCCGTCGAGATCTCGCCGGTTATGGTGTTGGCTTCGCGCAGTGTGGGAAATTTCTGTGCCAATCCCTGCTTTTCCCATTCCGTTGATTGAATCACTGCCGCCAGGTCTGTCCCATCCACCACAGCTTGGAGCGCCTGGTCAATTGTTGCATAGCGATCAATCTGCGGGCGAAGCCTCAACCCCCCGGGTTCATTTCTGAGTTGTTCATCAATAGCCTTGGCTTGCTCGTTCAAAGCGCCTCCGGTTGGCACCCCTATGACAACGGCTACGCTAGGCCGGGGCTGGTCGGCTGGTACAGCCAGATCCTTGAGATCGTTTACTTTCGAATCCGCCGGCACGATCAACACCGGCACTGCCGGATGCTCCCCTGGTGCCAGGAATCTCGGGCCAACAATCGCATCCGGACCATATGGCGCAAACCAGCCTGGAACTATGGCAACAATAATGAAAGCAACAACCATCACAGAGGCAATCGTGACGAACCACCAGTCGGCACCATACCAACGTCGGGCTAAGAATATCCGGCGAACAAAGCCGACGCGTTCGAGTTCGCTCTCCCAGCTTACAGCTTCCGGAGCGTTTTTAGGAAGTTGATCTTTCGTTGCGGTCACGGTTTAGTACCTCACTCGAGGATCAACCAGCGAATAGATGACATCGACCGCCAGGCTGATCAAAGCAACCAATAGGGCGAAAGCTGCGATGACGCTTTGTACAGCTGTGTAATCGCGTGTGGATATTCTTTCCACCAAGTAGCGACCCATACCTGGCCATGAGAAGACTGTTTCGGTCAATACAGCGCCAGCCAGTAATATCGCCACCTGCAAACCAATCAGAGTGATTACAGGGATCATGGCATTTTTCAGTGCGTGTTGGTAAACCAGCACATGTTCGCGAATGCCTCGAGCTCGCCCGGCTGCGATGTAATCGGCATGGAGGGTTTCAATTACGTTGATGCGTGTCATGCGAACGAATACACCCGAAAGGATGAGTCCGAGCGTGACAGTTGGCAAGATGAGGTGTTGGAGGACTGACCACAAAGCTGGCCAATTACCCGAAATCAGGGCATCGATTGTATACAAGTTAGTGACGGATTTTAAGGTCGTGCCGATCACTGGATCGATGCGCCCGGATATCGGCAATATATTGAGACGCACTCCAAAAAAGAGCTGCAACATCAAGCCTAACCAGAAGATAGGCAGTGAATAGATGAAGACGGAATAAATGCGCCAGGTGTAATCGATGGCACGTTTACGACGTGAAGCCGCAAATGTTCCTCCTATAATCCCGATTAACAGCGCTAATATAGCAGCCGGGATCACTAATTCCAGTGTGGCAGGAAAGCGCTCACTCATCTCATCGATGATTGGTCGGTGACCTAGAACCAAAGAATTCCCGAAATGCAGTGTTACCATGCTGAGCAGGAATTTACCATACTGTACAATCAGAGGTTCGTTGAGTCCCAATTGTTCCCGAATGCGCGCCACCATCTCTGGGGTTCCTTTTGGGCCTAATGCGGAGCGCACCGGATCACCCGGCAAAATATGCATCACGAAGAAAACCAGCGTTGCCAGAATAAAGACCATCGGCAAGGTGAGTACGATACGCGTCAAGATATATCTACGTAGTCCAACCGAACCTCGCGCAAAAACATAAATCAACAAGATTAAAGCTGGAACGCCAATAATTAAGGCTATAAAGGCAATAGGAGTCAAGTTTCCCTTTACTATATTACTTGATCAAACGAATGAAACGAGAAACGAGGGGGCGGGGTGAAGCCCCGCCCCTTAATATTGGTGTATGTTATGGTGTCTTGGTGAGTACGGAGTAGTCGAATTCGATCGTACCGCCGATGTTCAGCGTATCCGGGTTTGGATGCGCATTGGAGGCGTGGATGTTATCGCGGTAGACTACATACTCTGGATTGAGGAACAGTGGCAGTGTCACCACCAGGTCGGCGTAGACTTCCTGCGCCTGCTCGAGCAGTTGGGCGCGCTTGGTCAGGTCTGTTTCGATGTCAGACTGTGCCATCAAATCGACCAGTTGCTGTGCCTTGTCGTTGATCGGTTTGCCGTAGTCTGTTCCAGCCTCAGTTGGTGAAACATTTGTACCTTGACCACCGTTGTAGATGAAAGGTTCAAGATAGTTGGATGCATCCGGGTAATCATAGAACCAACCCAGCACACAGGCCGCATAAGCATCACCCCCCGTGCAGGCAGTGACGTAGGTGCTCCACTCTTGACTCTGCAGCGTCACCTTAATCATGCCGGTAGCTTCAAGCTCTTTCTGAATCACCTGTACCCAGGCCGCGGTCTGAGTGCCATAGTGCTCAGGTGGGTACCACAGATCGAATTGCAGTGGGTTGCTTTCACTGTAACCCGAAGCCTCCAGGAAACCCTTGGCTTCCTCTAGATCTGGCGCGGCGTACATGGTATCGAAGGCTTCAGAAGCCCCCAGGAATCCGGGTGGAACCATGGAATAGATCGGGTTGACCTCACCACCAAAGACGGTGTCAGAAATCTCGTTGCGGTCGATGGCGGAGGCTAGAGCCTTGACTACGTTCGGATCGTCCATCGGGGCCATGGTATGGTTGAGGATAAGGTAGCGGATCGAACCGCCGTTAATGGTCCCTACAGTGAGCCCAGACACACCCTTTAACTGGCCAATCAATTCTCCCCCAAGGTAACGCCAGGCGATGTCAATCTCACCATTTTGGATGGCCAGAGCCTCGGTCTGTGGATCGGAGAAGAAGCGCACGATGATCTGCTTGACCTGCGCCGGATATTCCCCATTGTAGTATTGGTTCGGCTCAAAGACGATCTGTTGGTCGGGAACAAACTGCGAAACGTACCATGGACCGGTTCCGTAGATGGGGGGTTCTGGATAGAGCTCGCACTGGTCAGCCGGGAATTTATTGGGATCAGCTGGCCTGTATGGTGCAGTTGCAACCAGCTGCAGGAAGTACGCAACAGGCTGCTTTAGGTGAAATACTACCCGGATTCCACGTCACCAATTCAGTCAAATTGCGGAATTTGGATAATACTCCAACTTTACATATAAAAACAGGCGTTTCTAATCA
>Ga0172365_10003547_pt1 | contig 11602 bp, 10 predicted proteins | sample LakKivSesite48cm_FD_114535 | JGI IMG/M metagenome (GOLD analysis project Ga0172365, IMG submission 114535) | Sediment microbial communities from Lake Kivu, Rwanda - Sediment site 48cm | ecosystem: Environmental > Aquatic > Freshwater > Lake > Sediment | place: Rwanda: Western Province, Lake...
AGGAGCCAGTGGCGATGAGGTCGTCGATGATGAGGACGCGCTGGCCGCGGGCGAGGGCGTCCTCGTGCATCTCGAAGTGCTCGACGGCGTATTCGTTCGGGGCCACGACCGAAGCGCATTTGCGCGGCAGCTTGCCTTTCTTGCGGATGACCGTCATGCCGAGGCGGAGCTCCCGGGCCAGGGCCGCGGCGAAGACGAAGCCCCGCGACTCGATGCCGACGAGGATCTCGGGCTGCCGCGTCCGGGCCCAGGCGGCCAGCCGGTCGGTGGCCGCGTTGAAGGCCGCAGCGCTCTGGATGACCGGGACGATGTCCTTGAAGACGATGCCGGGCTTGGGGAAATCGGGGACGTCGAGGATGTAATCCTTGAGATCGATGCTCATTGTGCCCCCTAATCTATCAAAGCCTCAAGAGAGGGTCAAACCTACTTTTTTTCGAAAAAAGTAGGTTTGACCCTCTCTTTGTTATACTAGAAGGGATGGCGACCGATTACACGCTTTATCTCGTGGCGGACGCTGACTACGCGGCCGGGCGCGACCTCCCTGCCCTGGTCAAGGCGGCCGTCGCGGGAGGCGTCACGGTCGTCCAGCTGCGAGGGAAGAGCCTCGCGGGCCGGGCCCTCGTCGAGCTCGGCTTCGAGCTCAGGCGGGTCCTCACCGGGACGGGCGTCCCGCTGCTGGTCAACGACCGCATCGACGTGGCTATCGCCTGCGGCGCCGCCGGGGTCCACCTCGGCCAGGAGGACGTGCCCGTGGTCCTGGCCCGGGCGCTCCTCGGCCCGGAAGGGACGGTCGGCGTTTCGGTCAACACCGTCGAGGAGGCGCGCCGGGCCCAGGCCGAAGGCGCGAGCTATGTCGGGGCCGGGCCCGTCTTCGCCACGTCGACGAAGGAGACCGCGCTCCCGGTCCTCGGCCCGGAGGGCCTCGGCCTGATCAAGCGGGCCGTCGAGATCCCCGTCGTCGGGATCGGGGGCATCGGGCCCAGGAACGCCGCTGAGGTCGCCCGGGCCGGCGCGGACGGGATCGCCGTCGTCTCGGCCATCCTCGGCGCCCCGGACGCCCGGCTCGCCGCGGAGGAGCTCATCACGGCCTACGAACGCCAAGACAAGCTGGAGGGATAGAAAGGAGATGGCCATGAACCGTAAAAGGATCGCAACGGCCGCGCTGGCCGTCATCATGATCGCAGCCCCGGCCCTGGCCGGGATCGGCCGCCCGGCTCCTGCCGCCGCGCCGCAAGGCGACCCGGACCAGGTCCGGAAGATCGAGGACGCGATCCGGGTGCTCCAGGAGATGATGAAGGAGTCGGACAAGAGCATCCCCGTAAGCCTCATCGAGGAATGCGCCGGGATCGCCATCGTCCCCGACGTCATCCGGGCCGGGCTCATCATCGGCGGCCGGCACGGCAAGGGCGTCCTGCTCGTCCGGACGAGATCCGGGGCTTGGAGCGACCCGACCTTCATCGACGTCAAGGGCGGGAGCATCGGCTGGCAGGCCGGGGTCCAATCGGCCGACATCGTCCTCGTCTTCCGGACGCCGCGGAGCCTCGAGAACGTCACCAAGGGCGATTTCACTCTGGGTGCCGATGCCGGCGTCGCGGCCGGCCCCCTCGGGCGCCAGGCCGAGGCCAGCACCGACTCCTCGCTCAAGGCGGAGATCCTGTCCTACTCGCGGAGCCGCGGGCTTTACGCGGGCCTGACCCTTCAGGGCTCGTCGATCCAGCAGGACCGCAAGGCCAACCGGGCCTTCTACGGCACGGACATCTCGCCGGAGGACGTTCTCGCGGGCAAGGCGGCTTCGGTGCCGGAGGTCGTAGCCAAGCTCAAAGCCGCGCTGGCCGAGGCGGTAAAGAAATAGCGCCTAGTCTTCGACCGTGATGCGGCGCTCGTCGCCGCCGCCGGCCGGCTCGATCGCGACCCGGATGCCGTCGAGGCGAAGCGACCGAGGCAGCCTCTCGGCCCATTCGACGACGACGATCCCCTCCCCCAGGAAGTCCTCCCAGCCCAGGTCGAGGATATCGGCCTCGCGCTCGAGCCGGTAGAGGTCGACGTGGAAAACGCGGCACCGGCCCTCGTAGATGTTGACCAGGGTGAACGACGGGCTCGAGACGCGGTCGGTCGCGGCGACGCCGGCCCCGGCCGCGAGGCCCTTGGCGAAGACCGTCTTGCCGGCCCCGAGCTCGCCGGTGAGGAGGACGACCTCCCGGCCCTTGAACCCGGCGGCCATCCGGCGGGCCAGCTCGAAGGTCTCCTCTTCGGAGCGGGTCGTGACGACCGTCTTGCCGCTCACGCTCACGCCGCTTTCCCCTCCTCGGCCAGCGCCCTCAGCGCCGCCGGCAGGTAGCGGACGATATCGCCGGCCACGAGCGCCTTCTCGCTGAGCGTCTCGGCGGCGATATCGCCGGCCAGGCCGTGGACGTAAACGGCCGCGAGGACCGCCCCCGCGACATCCTTCTCCTGGGCCAACTCGGACGCGATCATGCCCCCAAGGACATCGCCCATGCCTCCGGTCGCCATGCCGGGGTTCCCCGTCGGGTTGACGAAGACGCGGCCGTCGGCGCCGACGGTGAGGGTCCGGTAGCCCTTGAGGACCACGGTGACACCGTGTTTCGCCGCGAACTCGGGCACGAGCTCGAGGCGATGGCGGAGGACCTCGTCATTCGAGCGCCCAACGAGCCGGGCGAACTCGCCGGGATGGGGCGTCAAAACGACCGGCCCGGCCATCCGGCGGAGGACCTCGAGCTTCGAGGCGACGATGTTCAGCCCGTCGGCGTCGATGACGCAGGGCCCCTTGATCTTCGGGAGCAGGCCGAGGACGAAGGCCGCGGTCGAGGCGTTCGTCGTGAGCCCCGGCCCGATGAGGACCGCGTTCTTCCCCTTGAGCACGGCGACGGCGCGGTCGAGGGCCCCGGCCGCGATCGTATGCTCGGGCGTCTCGGCGAGCCGCTCGGTCATGAGCTCGGCCATGCTCCGGGCGATCGACGGCAGGACCCCGACGGCCGTGGCCACTGTGACCAGCCCGGCGCCCATGCGCAGGGCGGCCCGTCCCGCGAGCGCCGCCGCGCCCGATTTGCCGACCGACCCGGCGACGACGAGGACATGGCCATACGTGCCCTTGTGGGTATCCTTTTTCCTCTTGGCGAAGAACGGCGTGACCCGTCCCTCTTCGACCCACTCGAGCTTGAGCGCCGGATCGTCGAAAAGCGCCGGCGGGATGCCGATCGGGGCCACGACGAGCTCGCCGACCCGCTCGGCCGCCGGCGGGAAGATGTGGGCGACCTTGGGCGCGGCCAGGGTCACGGTCAGATCGGCCCGGACCGAAGGCCCGATCGTCTCGAACGTGTCGGCCGAGAGGCCCGACGGGATGTCCACGGCGACCTTGAACGCCTTGGATCTGTTGATGTCCTCGACAACGGCGGCGTAGAGGCCCTCGAGCGGTTTGTCGAGCCCCGTCCCGAAGATCGCGTCGACGACGACCGAAGCGTGGAAGACGTCGACCCGCGCCTCTTTCCATTCGGCGGGCGTCCGGACCTCGGTCACGGACAGGCCCATCTTGAGGACCACGGCCAGATTGACCGCCGCGTCGCCCTTGACCTCATCCTTCGCCGCGAGAAGCAGCACCTCGGGCTGGCCGCCCAAATTGGCCAGGTGCCTGGCCACGACGAACCCGTCCCCCCCGTTGTTCCCCTTCCCCGCGACGACGACGACCCTTTTCCGGGCCAGGTCCTCGAACCGGGTCCGGAGCGCCCGGACGACCCCCAACCCGGCGTTCTCCATCAGCACGGTCCCCGGGATGCCGAGCCCTTCGATGGCGGCCCGGTCGACGCGCCGCATCTCCTCGGAGGTCAGGATCTTCATGGTTGCTCTCCGCCTCTCGCCGCGATTTTAGCATAATCTCCAATGTCCCGGAATTCCCACCGTCGTGCCCCCAACGGGCAGTTTGATTGACACGGGTTCTTTCCCTGTGTTAGGTAATACCAGACCGATCGGAGATAACCGACGTGACCGAACCTCGCAAGACCCCATCCTTGGTAAGCAAGACCCCCTGGCAGCTCTACCTGGTCCTGCTCCTCTTGGCCGCGGCCATCGCCGTGGGCTTCCTGGTCCCGACCCGCATCCGCCCGTTCATGGCCGGCGCATTCGTCTTCCTCTGCGGCGCCCTGCTCATGCTTCTCTGGCGCCTGGCCGTCTCGACCCAGGAACACCTCGAGCGGACCAAGTGGGACGAGGCCAACGCGAACATGGACGAGTTCATCGGCCAGCTGATCAACGTCATGCCCAACCCGGCGTTCTTCAAGGACACCGGAGGCATCTACCGGGGCACCAACGCCGGCTTCGAGAAGCTCCTCGGCCTCGATAAGAAGGACATCATCGGCAAGGCCATCGGCGACGTCGCCCCGTCCGAGATCGTCGCCCTGCACCTCGAACACGACCAGGCCCTCCTGGCCAACCCGGGCTACCAGATCTACGAGGCCCCGCTGCAGGCCTGGGACGGACCGCACCAGATCATTTTCATCAAGTCGACGTACCAGCGGCCCGACGGCCGGATCGGCGGCATCATCGGCATCCTCAAGGACCTGACCCAGCGCCTGCGCGCGGAGGAGGAGCTGGAACAGCTGCGGAAGTTCAGCGACAGCACGGTCCAGACGATGACCGAGGGGCTCGTCCTGACCGACTCCGAGGGCAAGTTCACGTTCGTCAACCCCGCCGCGGCCCGGATGCTCGGCTATATGCCCTCTGAGATGGTCGACCGGGACGTCCTCTCCTTCATCCCCAAGGACCAGCGTCCGATCGTCAAGCGCGAGGACGAGAAGCGGGCCAAGGGCATCTCCGACCGCTACGAGCTCGTCTTCCAGCACAAGGACGGCCATCGCCGCACGTTCCTCGTGAGCGGCGGGCCGCGCGTCCAGAGCGCCCAGTTCGCCGGGACTCTCGCCGTCCTGACCGACATCACCGAGCGCAAATCGCTGGAGGAAGAGATCAAGGCCCTGTCGCTCCGGGACCAGCTGACGACCTTGTACAACCGGCGTGGCTTCCTGACCCTCGCCGAGCAGCAGCTCAAGACGGCCAACCGGCTGCAGAAGAAGCTCGCCGTCCTCTATCTCGACATGGACGACCTCAAGCGGATCAACGATACCGGAGGGCACAAGATCGGCGACCGGGCCCTCGCGGAGATGGCCTTCATCCTGAAGAAGAGCTTCCGCGACGCCGACATCGTCGGCCGCCTCGGCGGGGACGAGTTCTCCGTCCTGGCCATGGAGACGAACCGGCCCCTCGAACCCGACCTCCTGGTCCGGCGGCTCCGGGAGAAGCTCGATCTCTTCAACGCCCGCTCGTCCGCGGAGGCCGGCTTCAGGCTGGCCGCGAGCGTCGGGGTCTTCACCCGCGGCCCCGAAGACCCGGTCACCATCGAGGAGATGTTGAGCCGGGCCGACATGCTCATGTACGAGGAGAAGAAAGCCAAGAAGGGCGGCGACGCCGGGAAGCCCCCCGGACCGTCCAAATAGCCCGCCGCCCCCCCTTCCCGGCCTTGTGTCGGCCGGGCGTTTGTGCTAATAATTGGAGGTTCCATGTTGTCGAACCTCGAGGAGGAATGATGGCTATCCGTATAGGGATCAATGGTTTCGGTCGCATCGGCCGGAACATGCTGCGGGCGTCCTTCAACGATCCGGCGATCGAGTACGTGGCCGTGAACGACATCACCGACGCCAAGACCCTGGCCCACCTGCTCAAGTACGACTCCGTCCTGGGGACCTTCAAGGAAGACGTCAAGGCGACCGAGGATTCGATCGTCGTCAACGGCAAGAAGATCCGCGTCCTGGCCGAGAAAGAGGTCGGGAAGCTCCCCTGGAAGGACCTGGGCGTCACCGTCGTCATCGAGTCGACCGGCAAGTACACCAAGCGCCCCGACGTCATCCAGCACATCGAGAAGGGCGGCGCCGCGAAGGTCATCGTCTCCGCCCCGGCCACCGACCCGGATACGACCCTCGTCCTGGGGGTCAACGAGAAGACCTACGACCCGGCCAAGCACCATGTCATCTCCAACGCCTCCTGCACGACCAACTGCCTGGCCCCGGTGGTCAAGGTCCTCCACGACGTCTTCGGCATCGAGCGGGGCTTCATGACGACCGTCCACGCCTACACGAACGATCAGAAGATCCTCGACGCGCCGCACAAGGACCTTCGCCGGGCCCGGGCCGCGGCCGTGTCCCAGATCCCGACGACGACCGGCGCGGCCAAGGCCGTGGGCCTGGTCATGCCCGAGCTCAAGGGCAGGATCGACGGTTTCTCGGTGCGCATCCCGACGCCGGACGTCTCCCTCGTCGATTTCGTAGCGGTGCTCAAGAAGGCCACGACGGCCGAGGACATCAACGCCGCCTTCAAGGCCGCCGCGTCCGGGCCTCTCAAGGGCATCCTCGGCGTCACGGACGAGCCCCTCGTCTCCTGCGATTTCCTGGGCGATCCGCGCTCGGGCATCGTCGACCTGCTCTCGACCAAGGTCATCGACGGCACCCTGGCCAAGGTCATCGCCTGGTACGACAACGAGTGGGGCTACTCCTGCCGTCTCGTCGACCTGGCCAAGTACATCGCCAAGTGAGGCGGGCATGAACTTCGTCACCGATCTCGACGTCAAGGGCCAGCGCGTCTTCCTGCGCGTCGACTTCAACGTGCCTCTCGACGACACCGGCGCGATCCGCGACGACAACCGGATCAGGGCCTCTCTCCCGACCATCAACTGGCTGCTCGAGCGCGGCGCGCGCCTCATCATCGCCTCTCACCTCGGCCGCCCCAAGGGCAAGCCCGACCCGAAGATGAGCCTGGCCCCGGCCGCCAAACGGCTGGCCGAGCTCATCCCCTACCAGGTCGCCATGGCCCCCGACGTCATCGGCGACGAGGTCCGGCGCCTCAAGGCCGGCCTGGGCGAGGGCGAGGCCCTCGTTCTCGAGAACGTCCGGTTCTACAAGGAAGAGGAAAAGAACGATCCGGCCTTCGCCGCCCAGCTGGCCGAGGGCATCGACGTCTTCGTCAACGACGCCTTCGGCTCGAGCCACCGGGCCCACGCCTCGGTCGTCGGCATCGCCGACCACGTCCCGGTCAAGGCGGCCGGCTTCCTGATGAAGAAGGAAGTGGGCTACCTGAAGAAGGCCGTGCACACGCCGGTCAAGCCCTATATCGCCATCCTCGGCGGGGCCAAGGTCTCCGACAAGATCGAGATCATCGAGAGCCTTCTCGGCAAGGCCGACCATATCCTCATCGGCGGGGCCATGGCCTACACCTTCCTCAAGGCCCAGGGGCTCGGCGTCGGCACGTCGCTCGTCGAGGACGACCAGAGCGAGGTCGCGCTGGTCATCCTGGACAAGGCCCGGCAGAACGCGGTCAGCTTCCATCTGCCCCAGGACCACGTCCTGGCCAAGGCCGCCGTGGCCGGGACCGAGACGAAGATCGTCGAGCATCTGCCCTTCCCCGAGGACATGATGGGCGTCGACATCGGGCCCAAGACCGTGGCCGCTTACGCCAAGGTCATCGCCACCGCGAAAACGATCTTCTGGAACGGGCCCATGGGCATCTTCGAGATCGAGGAGTTCGCCAAGGGCACGATCGGCATCGCCCAGGCCGTGGCCGCGTCGGGCGCGGTCTCGATCGTCGGCGGCGGAGATTCGGTCGCCGCAGTCAAGAAGGCCGGGGTCAAGGACAAGATCAGCCACATCTCGACGGGCGGCGGGGCCTCGCTCGAATACGTCGCTTACGAAACGCTGCCCGGCATCACCGCGCTGGAAAAATAGATGACCCGCAAACGCCGCCGCCCGTTCGTCGCGGGCAACTGGAAGATGCACCTCACGCTGGCCGAGGCGCGCGAGCTCGCCCGGCGCGTCGCCGGGGCGGCGCCGGGGCTTGCGGAAAGCACCGTCGTTCTCGCGCCGCCCTTCACGTCGCTCGCCGCCGTCGGCGAGGCCCTGGCCGGGTCAGCCGTGGGGCTGAGCGGACAGGACCTCTACTGGGAGGATAAGGGCGCGTTCACCGGAGAGGTTTCGGGCCCCATGCTCAAGGACGCCGGGGCCGCCTTCGTCATCATCGGCCATTCCGAGAGGCGCCAGTTCTTCGGGGAGACCGACGAGACAGTCAACCGGAAGGTCCGGGCGGCCCTGCGGACCGGCCTTTCCCCGATCGTCTGCGTCGGGGAGGTCCTCGCGGAGCGGGAGTCCGGCCAGACCATCGCCCGGGTGGGCCACCAGCTGGCTCTCGGTCTCGAGAGCGTCCCCGGGGAGGATATGGGGCGGGTCATCATCGCTTATGAACCCGTTTGGGCCATCGGAACGGGGAAAACGGCCTCTCCGGCCCAGGCGGAGGAGGTCCACGGCCATATCCGGGGCCGGCTCCAAGATGCCTATGGAAATGCCGGGGCCGGTTGTGCTATAATTTACGGCGGTTCGGTGAAGCCGGCCAATTCCTACGCGCTGTTCCGGGAAGAGAACATCGACGGATTTTTGGTCGGAGGAGCTTCGCTCGACGCCGATGGGTTCATCGGCATCGTCCAGGAGGCTCTCCGAGCCTACAGGGAAGAAAAGTGACAACGCTAATCATCATTCTCCACGTCATCGTTTGTCTGATCCTGATCTTCGCCGTCCTGCTGCAATCGGGCAAGGCGGCGGACCTGGCCGGGGCCTTCGGCGGCGGCGGCAGCCAGACCGCCTTCGGGTCCCGCGGCAACGCCACGCTGCTCTCCAAGCTGACGACGGCGTCGGCCATCCTATTCATGCTGACATCGCTCGGGCTCTATATCCTGTCCGGCAAGGAAGGCTCGTCCGTCGTCGGCAACGAGAAGGCGCCCGCCCAGGTGCCGGCCCAGACGGCCGCGCCCGCGCCGGCCAAGCCCGAGGACAAGACCGCGACGACGGCGCCGGCGACCACGACCGAGCAGAAGACAGAGGCCCAAAAGCCGGCCGCGACGCCGCCCGAGAAGAAATAGTCCCCTTGATGCCGAAGTGGTGGAATTGGCAGACACGCTAGCTTGAGGGGTTAGTGCCCGCAAGGGTATGGGGGTTCGAGTCCCCCCTTCGGCATTCTACAACTCCTTCGATCCGGTCCGCTGGCCGCCTCTACGACCGGCTGGCCGCCCAGAGGGCGAAGCTGCTCTCGTCCGCCGCCCCGACCGTCCGTCCCCTCTCCGTGTTCTTGTGGACGATGACGAAGGTCGGCACCCCCTGGACCCCGAACTCCCGGGCCAAGTCCGGGTGGTACTCGACGTTGATCCGGATGACCACGATCTCCCCGGCCCGCCGGGCGGCCAGGCGTTCCAGCACCGGGTGCATCAGGTGGCAAGGCCCGCAGGTCGTCGAATAGAAATCCGCCAGCACGGGCAGGACGGAGTTCCGGAACAGATTGACGATCCCCTCGGCGCCGGGCTCCAGGACTTCCCCCGGCTCAGGGAGCGGGGACTTGCACCGGCCGCAGAGGACCGTCTTGCCGCGGGCCGCGACGGGGAAATTGTTGGTCGTGCCGCACGTGCCGCAGCTGACCTTGATCTTGTCCTGCTCTTCGGCCATATCCCCTCCCCTACTTCTTGATCGGGTACGGCGGGATGGGCGGGAGCTCACGGCCCTTCGTCTTCAGCTCCTCGAGCGCCACCTCGATCCCCTTGTTGAGCTGATCGTCGACGCCGGCGAACTCGCGGGCCGGGTCGTTATCGACGACGATGTCGGGCTCGACGCCGATGCCCTCGATGATCCAGCCCTGGCCGTCCGGGCTGTACGGGGCGAACTCGGGCTTGTTGAGCGAGCCGCCGTCGAGCAGCGGCAGGGTGCCGCGGATGCCGACGACGCCGCCCCACGTGCGCTTGCCGATGAGCTTGCCGAGCTTGAGGGTCTTGAACCGGTAGGGGAAGATATCGCCGTCGGAGGCCGAGAACTCGTCGCAGAGGCAGACCTTCGGGCCGAGGAAGACCGCGCCGGGATCGGCGACGGGGCCCTGGTTGCGGGCCATCTCGACCATGACCATCTCCCGGACCAGCCGGTCGATGATCATCGGCGAGACGTTGCCGCCGCCGTTGCCGCGGACGTCGATGATCAGCGCTTTCTTGCGCAGCTGCGGGTAGAAATGCTTGACGAACTCGTTCAGGCCCTCGGCGCCCATGTCCGGGATGTGGATGTAGCCGACCCGGCCGCCGGTGGCCTTGTCGACCTTGGCGATGTTCGCCTCGACCCAATCGTTGTAGTACAGGGCGTTCTCGGTCTCGACGGGCACGACGACGACCTCGCGGGCGCCCTTGCCGTCCGCGGCCGGCGCGATCTTGAGCGTGACCTGTTTGCCGGCCTTGTTGTAGAGGGCCTCGCCGAGGACGGCGGACGGCGCGAGCGTGCGGCCGTCGACGGCCACGATGTACTCCCCTTCCTTGACGTTGACGCCGACCTCGGTCAGGGGCGAGCGCGCGCCGCGGTCCCAGTTCTGGCCCTTGAGGATGCGGTCGATCTTAAAAGCGCCCGTCCGGGGGTCTTGTGTGAGCCTGGCCCCGAGCATCCCGACCCGGACCGTCGGGGCGGACGGCATCTCCCCGCCGCCGACATAGGTGTGGCCGGAGCTGAGCTCGCCGATGAGCTCGCCGATAACGTAGGTCAGGTCGGCCCGGTGGTTGACGGCCGCGGCCAGGGGCTTGTAGCGCAGGCGCAGGGCGTCCCAATCGACGCCGTGCATGTTGGGGGCGTAGAAGAACTCCTTCATCTGCCGCCAGCACTCCTCATAGATCTGGTCCCACTCCAGACGGCGGTCCAGGGCGACTTCCATCCCCGAGAGATCGAGCTTCGACTCGATCTTGACCGGCGCCTTGGGCAGGTCGACGATGCCGTAGGCGCGGTCCATCTGCACGAGCATCTTCTTGCCGTCGGCCGAGACCTCGTAGCCCTGGACCTTGCCCAGGTCCGTTTCCTTGAGCCCGGCGAGGTCGTAAAGCATCAGGGACGGCGCGTTCTCGAGAGGCTTGAAACGGCCGTAGTAGACGGAATCGCCAGTCGCGAAGATCTGGCCGTAGTTGGCCGTCTCGATGGGCAGGGCGACGATGCGGTCCGTAAGGCCGTCGATGTCCACCTTGACGACCGGCACGGCCTCCGGCTCGGCCTTGGCTGCGGGCTTCTCGGCCGGCTTCGCGGGCTTGGCCGCCGGTGCGGCCGCCTTTTCGGGCTTCGCCGCCACCTCGTCGCTCTTCGGGGCGAAGGGGGACTTGGTGTCCTTGGCCAGGGTCACGAAGTAGACCCGGGACATGGCGAGATAGGCGTGGTCCCATTCGGTCTGGCTGAAGACGGGATTGAAGTCGCGGTCGGAGACGAAGAAGAGGAATCTCCCGTCCCGGCTGAAGGACGGGTCGGCGGAGTTGTACCAGGTATCGGTCACGGCGACCGCTGTCTTGGTGTCGAGCGAATAGAGATAGACCCGGTTCGGGGTCTCGACCTCGGGAAAGCCGTACGCGATCCAGCGGCTGTCGGGCGACCAGCCGAACTGGACGATCTCGCCGGCCTTGGCCGTGGCGGCGACGGTGACGGCCTTGGTGGCCACGTCGACGAACGAGAGCCGGAGCATCTTGTCGTTCCAGAGGATCTTCGAGCCGTCGGGCGACCAG
>Ga0172365_10003549_pt1 | contig 11597 bp, 25 predicted proteins | sample LakKivSesite48cm_FD_114535 | JGI IMG/M metagenome (GOLD analysis project Ga0172365, IMG submission 114535) | Sediment microbial communities from Lake Kivu, Rwanda - Sediment site 48cm | ecosystem: Environmental > Aquatic > Freshwater > Lake > Sediment | place: Rwanda: Western Province, Lake...
ATAGTAAATAGAAACGGTCAACTTTTCGACGCATATGATGGCACTGATAGTCGATTAAATGCTAAACAAATTGCTAGATTTAGAAAAATTGTTCAAATTTAAGATGATTAAGTTAAAAGACATCTTATTAGAATCAACCGCACCAGATATCTTTATACCGCGCCGACTCGGTGATAGAGTTGAACGCTATATTAAGCAATATATTCGTAATGGCAGCAAAGGCGATTTAAATTTGTCAGACATGAATTTGGTTGAACTGCCAGCTATATTAAGCAATGTAACTGTAAGTGGAGATTTTGATTGTGGCGGCAATAAATTAAAGTCACTAAGTGGAGCACCACAACATGTAGGTGGACATTTTAATTGTAGCCTCAATCTATTAACTTCACTAAGTGGAGCACCACAACATGTTGGTGGATATTTTGATTGTTACGGCAATAAATTAACTTCACTAAATGGAGCACCACAACATCTAGATGGAACTTTTAGTTGTAGCTACAATAAATTAAAGTCACTAAGTGGAGCACCACAACATGTAGGTGGACATTTTTATTGTTACAGCAATAGTTTAACTTCACTAAGTGGAGCACCACAACATGTAGTTGGAGATTTTTATTGTAACAATAATACAGTACAATTCACAGTAGCACAAGTAAGAGCTGTGTGTGATGTAAGTGGTGAGGTATTTGTATGATTAAACTTAAAGACATATTATTTGAATCAACCACACCAGATATTTTTATACCACGCCGACTTGGTGATAGACTAGAGCGTTATATTAAGATTTATATTCGTAATGGCAGCAAAGGCAATTTAGATTTGTCAGGCATGAATTTGACTGAACTGCCAGCTATATTAAGCAATGTAACTGTAGGTGGAACTTTTTATTGTAACAACAATAGATTAACATCACTAAGTGGAGCACCACAACGTGTAGATGGACATTTTAATTGTAGCAACAATAGTTTAACATCACTAAGTGGAGCACCACAACATGTACGTGGATATTTTTATTGTAGCTACAATAGTTTAACCTCACTAAGTGGAGCACCACAACATGTAGGCGGAAATTTTTATTGTTACAGCAATAGTTTAACTTCACTAAGTGGAGCACCACAGCGTGTAGGTGGAGATTTTTATTGTAGTTATAATAAATTAACGTCACTAAGTGGAGCACCACAACATGTAGTTGGAGATTTTTATTGTACCAATAATGCAGTAAAATTCACAGTAGCACAAGTGAGAGCTGTGTGTGATGTAAGTGGCGAGGTATTTGTATGATTAAGCTCAAAGATTTACTATTTGAAAATGAAGTGCTAACATCTTTATTCCCAGAAGAATGGATGATAGACAGTCTAGACTTAATAACTTAACTCAAAAAGAAGTTAATAAGATTATAGATAATTATAACAAGAAAAAAAATAAAGATAATTTAGATTTATCCGCAGATGATGAAGATGGTTATCAAGATGGTCATACATATAGTGAATTAGGTTTGAACGGAGATTTTATAATACCGGATACATTAAAAAAAGTAGAAGGTGCATTAAACTTAGCAAACACTGGTGTAACTAAATTACCAGACAATTTAACTATTGGTAACTATCCTAACAGTCATTTGGATGTTTTTAACTGTAAAAAACTAAACGCATTACCAAGAGGATTAAAAGTTGATACTGTTTACGCAGAAGATAGTGGTTTAATTGAAATTCCAGATGATATTCAAACTATCAATTTAGATTTAACATATACAAAAGTAAAACAATTACCACTATTTAAAAACTTTATAAAAGAAATTGAATTAGAAGGATGTAAATACTTTAAAACATTACCAATTGGATTTACCGCCGGTACACTTGTTATCAAAGAAAGTAAATCGTTTGTATCAATTCCTAACAATATTAATTTAAAAAGACTTGAAATTGCTGAATGTATAAAATTCACTTCAATTGGTAATAATTGTAGTATTGACGAATTAGTAATTAGTTATGAGTGTCCTAACTTTACTACTTTACCAACAGATATTAAAGCAAATAATATACATTGTATATATGATACTGCTTTTAGAACTCAATTGGTTAACAAATATAAAACCAAACCAAAAGTTATGGCAGCATTCAAATCAATGTATCCTAATGTAAAACAATTTAGTTTGTTTTGGAAATAATATGATAATTTTAACCGTATTTTTATTAATTCTCTGGTGTAGTATCTGTGAATGGTCATTGCATAAATTTGTAATGCATAAACCACCATTTGGATTTACTTATGCTTACAACGCACATACCAAAGTACATCATAACATGTACGAATATGATGAAACTTATCACGCTCAAGAAGGAGATGATGGTAAAAAGATTCCTATGGCTAAATGGAACGGTATTGTAATTGCTACATTAGCTGGATTACCAATGTTTATATTTGGTTATAAAATGTTTTTATTAACTTTTACCGTCGCTTTTTGTTACTATTTAACTTATGAAACAATACACTGGTATATGCATCTTCCTAAAAGGAGAAAGATAGAGTATGTATGGTGGTACAGAAAATTAAATGGACATCACTTATTACATCACAGATATATTAACCGTAATTTAAATGTAGTGTTGCCATTTGCGGATTGGTTATTTGGTACATTATTATTGAGAAGTCCCATCAAATTCAAACAGTGTGGAGAGTCATATTGTGTACCAGATGTACAACCTAAACAGGTTATTTGATTAAATTCTTTTTTTTATTTATAGTGTGATTGATATAAGTCAAATATTCATCATAATCAGTGAATATTCTATCAAATACAAATAATGTTCCTGTTGGATTTGGTTTTGATTTTTCAGATTTTTTGTAAAAAGGGTCTGTTTCAGTGACGATTACAACGATATGTGTTGGTGGTTCTCTTTTTTGAACTTCTACACCATACATCATTAGTAAAATTGGAACTTTATTTTTTGTAAATTTTATTTTTCTTTTTGGTTCAAAAATAGGTAACGCACCTTTGCTCCTTTTCCAATCTCTAATTAACCTACGAAGATTTCTTCTTACTTCTGGTGTCAAATTTTTTTTGTCTCTTAAGAATGTATTATTAACGGTAACTCTATCACCTAAACTATGGTCATATCTTAATGCTATTTTTGTAGTGGCTTCGTTAATAGTCATATTTAATCCAAGATAAGTTTAATATTGTCGTAATTATTGGTAGTAACAACGTTTTCCATCAATTTATTGTATTGATTTTCACTGATTTCTTCAGTTACAATTCCAATTTTATCAAAATATTCACAAGATTCGGAAAAAGTCATGGGTTTATTTTCCGTCAAAACCTCCGAAACACACTCTTTGATGAGGTTCTTGAGTTCGCTCTTCTTAATTTTCATGGTTATAAATATACCAGACCGCCGAAAAAAGTCAAGAGTTTTTTTAATTTATAAACAAGACAATTTAAATTGGCACACTATTTATTGAATATATGAGACAAATTATTGTTAAAGGTAAAGACGGAAAAAAGAAATTAGTTAATGTACCCAGTTGGGATAAAGGAGTTGTAAACAATCAATTGGGTCAACCCGCTTATGATATAAGTTTAACTAGCAATGGTTCTGGTTCATTGTCTGTACCATAATTGTGTTAAAAAGTTAACATTAATTATTTTAACCGCAATATTTATATAAACATATGACTAAATTTGAACTAAAACAAATCATCAAAGGACTTATCGTTGAGTCTATCAATGAATCTAAATCCAAAAACTTTGTATCATCAAAGAAAACAAAGAAACTTAAGGAACAAGATGAAATGCAACCACTTGACCCACAAGCATCTGCTGAACCAGATGCAGGTGAAGTAGAAGGGCCGGAATCACAAGATCTTGATGCTGACCCAATTATGGCACAAATTGATAGTATCATTGGTTCATTGAATAGTCTAAAATCAAAGTTATCTGGTGAAACCGAAGAAACAGATGAAGCTCCAGAATTACCAGATGAAGGCGGTGAAGAACTTGATGGAGAACCAGAAGACGAACAAGTATAATAATTAATTTACATAATTATGATAACCCACCAGTGTTTTATTGGTGGGTTTTCTATTTATTGATATGACAAAACAAGAACTTATAGAGTTAATCAAAGAATGTATTGAAGAAACTCAACTTGAAGAAGGCATATCTCTATACTATAGAGGTGATGTAAATACTGCTCCAGATGAAATGTATTATAAATCTGATTATACTCCAGATGAAACAGGTTATTTAAAATTAATGAAAGATTTTAGGTCAATAAAAGTTAATGTTGACTTTTCAAAAACTAGATTAGATGATTTAATAATTTTTGATAAAAATCCTGTAAGAGCTGGAGTTAGAGCAGGTATTGAAATTAATTTTTACGCTCCTTACAGATTTAAAACTATAAACGAAATTAATGATGACTTTAAAATGTCTAATTCGCAAATTAGTAATGAATTTTTTGATAGAAAGAACAAAATAGGTGATTTGAAAACAATGTTGAGAAGAGCGATTAAAAATTTAAAAAGTACCGAAGATGTTATATTAACTTCACAAAATATTGAAGATATAAAACAATTAGTAAAAAACGGCGTTTCTAAATTCAATGAAGAACACGCCAGATTTTCAGAGTTTGATATAATAATAAAAGTTCCTAGCGCAGCACCGTTAAATGATTTGATTATAGAAGAAATAAAAAAATATACTGATTCAAGTAAAACAAAAATAGTAACAGATTTAATATTTAAAAAACAAGTAAAAGATATTAATATTGATTTTCAAAAGTGGAAAAGTGAAAGATATGATAATATTGAATCACAACATGGAAAATTAGTAAATGTAAGTAACTTTTTTGCATTAAAAAGAAATTTAAAACAAATAAAAGACGATGATTTTCAAATTAAAAGTATATATCCGTCTGAATTAAGAAGATATGTCAGTGAATTTCTTAAATTTAATCCACATATTGATAGAAATATATTTAAAGCTATTTACGGAGGTAAAATTTTAATAGTAGATGATACCGTCGGTGCTTATAAAACAATACGAGATGCATCAGAATTAATATCAAGAGCAAAACCAAAATATATTTATTCATTTGCATTGTTAAGTGATTGGTTTAAACAATAAAATGTCCACAAAGATATACATAGACTGGCAAGCTAATGATGTTCTCTGGAATGAAGAAATAAGGGAATGGGAAAATGTTTATTATATTATCTATGATTTAGGTGGTGTGAGAGATCCTAAGAGAATCTTGACTTTTTCTAAAACTCTGTTAAAGTGTTTACAGATGTATGAAAACAACCATCAAAGTCCGCAAATTCTGGGGAATCCTGAATCCGTGTACCCGCAAGCTTGACTCCAAGAAAACCTACTCCCGCAAACAAAAATTTCAAAAAAAGTTTGACGGCGAGTGAAAGTTGGTTTAAAGTATTTTCACGATGAACGAGGCACGATTCGCAACCAATAAAGTGACCGTCACCAAACCCATCTCCATTGAAGGAGATCTTTACATTGAAGTTGCCGTTCCCAATGGTTGGGAATCGGTAAAAGAAATTATGAACAAGGTGATTGAAGTTAATAACATTGATTTTAGCTACACAGGTTGGAACTCAGATCACAATATTGCATATTACAAACATAATAATCTTACTGTTGGTATTCTTAAGTAATTTAAACCGTTAACAATCAAACAATAAATACACTATATGAACGCTAAATTCAATTCGGTTAGGACCGCCTCGTTTAAGGTTAATAACATTAAGGAAGATATGGCAATGATGATGTTTAACCGTAGTTTCACTCTCGCCAAAGCGGGTAAGCAGTGTGTGGTTTGCGGTAAACAAGCCGATATTTTTAGCTGTGACCGAGCCGAAAGAGAGTACAATATTTCGCACATGTGTGAAACCTGTCAAAATGAAGTCTTTGAACCGCTGGAAGGCTAAAAGATTTTTAAAAAAAGTTTTGACTTCAATCCAAACCTAGTCTATTCTGTTCTCGTTATGAATGACGCTCTTATCTCCAAGCTCAAGAAACTGCTCGCTCTGGCCGGTAACAATAGTTCCCAACAAGAGGCTGAAGCAGCTATGTCCAAGGCCCAGGCTCTTGCCATTGAAAATGGTATTGACTTGGCTCTGATTGGTTCCAATGAACAGGAAGACTCCGTTGTTCGTGAAGATATGGAGTTTGGTAAACGGCTTCCTACTGTCAATAATTATGTTACGAATGTTTTGACCAAGTTCTTTAATGTTCGTATTATTACTAGTGGTGGCCGTTATGGTGGTCGTAAGCTTATCTTTGTTGGTAAACAGAGTGATATCAATACTGCCAAGTATGTATACAATTGGTTGAGTGAAACTATGGTTCGTTGTTGGCATAACTACTATAAGAACAATGATGTTCAGTTGAGTCACAAACAGAGTTATTTGTTTGGTTTTTATAATGGTTTGGTTAATAAGTTGGACCTTAACAAGTATCGTGTTGAAAAGGAAAAGCTGAAGACTGATGATGACAAGAACAAGTATGCGGTTGCTACTGTGAACTTGGAGAAGAAGATTCAGAGTTTTATTGACGATGAATTTCCCCGTCTTCGTAATGGTGCTACTAAGCGTATCACTATGGATAGTAACAGTTATAACCGTGGTTTGAATGACGGTATCAATTGTAACATTGCTAAGGGTGGTATTGGTTCTCGTACTGTTGGACAGTTGGCTTAATCATCATAAAAAAGGTTGTGGGTAAACCTACCTAAAACCCTCGTTCAAATTACCTAAAAAAAGTTTTTGACTTTCTCTAAAACTGGTTTAAACTCTTAAAACGATATGAAAAAGAATCTGGTGCATGTTATTCTGCCTGCTGACAAGCTTATCTCTTTTGTTTATGAAAGTGATGATACTGTGGAAAACATTCTGGAAGTTGTTTTTGGAATGTTTAATCATGGCAGTAATAGTGAGAGTGAATTGTTTTTGAATAGTAAGTGTCGTAGTTTGAGTGTTAATGATGTGGTTGCAGTAAATGGAAAATATTATTTGTGTGAATCTTTTGGATGGAAACAAGTGACGGCTGAGTTTGTGAATGACTTGGAAGAGGAAGTGGAAAATAATCCCAACATGGTTCACGGGCCGTGGTTTGCTTTACAAGATGTTATGCGTCAAAAGGAAAAGAATCAACAAGTATTAGTTTAGATTTTATCACTTTTGGATAAGTTGTCTTTAGCCCATAGAGGTTGAAGATTAGTATAGTGACAAGCTTCCAACAATTGATTTCTATCACTTAAATCAAATGATGAAGTAGAGGAAAAGATGAAAAAAGTTTAAAAAAACTGTTGACGGCGGAGTTCGTGGCTGGTATCTTGTTCTCACGATGAAAGCGAAAGTTAAAGACTACATCAAGAATCAACTGGCCACCAACCAAGCTTGGGCTATTCGGGCTCTGGTGAAGGTTTACACTCTCCAAACTTTGGATGAACAGTGTACCGGACAGACTGTTAATTTGAATGGTGTTGGATTTTCAGGAATTGATAGTAAGATTCTGTCCAGTTTTGCTGAACAGGTGAACAAGGGGCGTACTCTTAGTGTTAAACAGATGGCTATTGTGTTTAAGAAGATGCCCCGTTATCATAAGCAAGTTGCTAGTTTTATTTCCGCTGATAAGATGACGGAAATTGAGAAGAATTTGGCGGTTTAGTTCAACTACTAACAAATGAGCTTGACGTTTCACATTGGGGCTGATACGATTCTGGCCGTAGTCTGGGTGTATCTGGTGGTTCGCAAGTCTTGGGGTGACCTCAAACCCATCACCAAACGAATAGAGTCCAACAAACGATATTGTCGCAAAAACAAGTGAGGCAATCGTTATAGCGAGGACTAAACAACAACAACAAACCCAAACAAAACAAATGAAATACTACATGAAGTGGTTCACTACCATCATCACCATCATCAACCCGTTTGTGTGCTTCACGGCTGCTCTACTGCACGCCAAGTCAGATCCAACCACCTCGACATTGTTCACGGTGCTTGGCATTGCGAGTCTCGACGGACTGAATCGAATCGAAAAGCCCAAGCGAGACGACGACTACAATTCTTTCTGAAAACAAGGCTTGACATTTCCCAAAAAAAGCTGTTGACTTCCCCAAAGAAATCCTGTAGGATATACCCACGATGAATAACGATAGTGCTAGAGAGTTGGCTGCTTACAGGGCTCACGAACTTGCAAGGGCTGGAATGAATATTGGAACAATCCTTGACAAGGTGGTGGGCCACTACGATCAGGGTGTGGTTGACACGGCGGCTACTGCTCGTCACAAAGTGGAGCCGGTGAAGAAAAAGACGAAGAAAATCAAGAAAAATTGTTCATAGATGTTATTGTTGTTTGATAAATGAACTTATAAAGTTTCATTATATCATTGTTGAAGAATAACTAAATATATCCACGATGAATGTTGAAGTAAGACTTAATCTTATCAGTAAGATTGCTCAAAATGCTGTTTGTTTTGATCGCGGTGATGAGTATTGGTTGATTGGAATGCTGTCTGACACTACTATGTCAGATGATAAGCTAAAGGAAGAAATTGAAAAAGTGAAAGAAGATTTTCCAGAATACATTGATTTCCTTTGAATCGCCATGAAATTTACGCCAGAAAATATTAGACATTTAGAACCGAATCAGATTTTTGTTTACGGGGCAAACGAAGCGTACATTCATGGTGCTGGTGCTGCAAAGCTCGCAATGAAGTGGGGCGCGAAGTATGGTGCCGCTGGCATTGTTGGTCAAACTTATGGCATCCCCACAAAAGATCGTCAAATTTATACATTGCCCCTTGACAAGATCCAAGCCCACGTTGACACTTTCCTCGCCACGGCATTCTCTCATCCAGAATACGAATTTTTAGTAACCAAAATAGGCTGCGGATTAGCGTTGTACCAACCAAAAGAGATTGCCCCACTATTTAAATCAGTCAAAACAAGAATATTTGATAACGTAATATTACCAGAAGAGTTTTATAAAATCATATATGAAAACTAAACAATCAGCAGAGCAAATACTTGCAAACGCATGGATTGGCAAGAAATTTATTAGTTCTGAATTTCATGAACCGGAAGATATTCTTTACAACCAAAGCGAGCTAGAGTCAGTACGAATGAAAGAAATCGTTGGTAAAATTATTGTTGGTGTAGAAATTGTTAGTTGTGGTTACAGAGACTGCGGTATTGTGCTAAAATTCGATGAATATAGTGATTGGTTATTCTTTCATGAAAATGATGATATTACTGTAGAGGATTAATAGAATGTAGTTGAATAAAGAACAAAACATATGACTAAATATATTGTAACTGTGGATGAGAATGGAAATCGTCCTTGGTGTACCCATTGGCGCAACGAACGCTATGAACTTCACCGTACTGATGGGCCAGCGATTGAATATGCGGATGGTGGGAAATATTGGTATTTGAATGATGTAGAACTAACTGAAATTGAATTTCTCGCTAAAACAAAGAAAGCACCTTGTGAAGGCAAAGAGATTGAAATTGACGGCGTAAAGTATAAATTGGTAAAAGCGTAAATATTATGACTAAATATATTGTTACGGTTGATGAATGCGGAAATCGTCGTTGGTATAATGAAAGTAACCAACTTCATCGTGTTGATGGGCCTGCTATTGAATGTGCAGATGGTGACAAATGTTGGTACGTGAATGGCAAACTTCATCGTGCTGATGGACCTGCTATTGAAAGTGCAAATGGAATTAAGGAATGGTATTTGAATGATGTAGAACTAACTGAAAGTGAGTTTTTGAATAGAACAAAGAAAGCACCTTGTGAAAATAAGGTGGTTGAAATTGATGGTGTAAAGTATAAATTGGTTAAAGTATAAAAATATGAGCTACATTGGCGTTCCCGAAAATTTCCAAGAAACCTTTGGCAATTTAGTAAATCAAGCACAGAAGAATTTTAGTGATTATTCTGTTCCTTATAATTCGGAAACTTACTGGGCAACTGTAGATTATTATTGGCCCCAGATTAAGAAGATTGTTTTGATGTATACTTTCCATGAGTCTGATGAATTAGATAAGATGGTTAAGGATAGAGACGCTAGTATTACTAGTATTTTTAATGACGCTTGGTTTAATGCGCCGGATGCTGGCAGGATTCATTTGATTCCTGCTTGGCATATTTTCTGTGATCTTTGCTCAGAAAGCTATTTGCTCCATGAACCTAAAAATTAACAGAACAAACCTCTTGATAGTTGGTTGCGCTGGGCTTATAGGCGTGGCTTTGCTTGCCATTGGTCGCAACCCCAGCTACGTTCAATGTCAACTGTCTATTTGGATGATGAAATTTTCGATAATTTCTCTTGCAGTAGTGTTCTGCACCGACGAGACCAAGCCCAATGAATAGACTAAATTTGAGCTTGAATTGATATGAGAATACACACTAAAGATATATTTTGGGGCGGGGTTTTTGTTTTTATTATTTTGGCTACTATTGGTTATGCTCTTTGGATGAGAGCAAATAACAATAGTATTAAAGTAATAGATGGCTGTCAGTACATCCGCACTTGGAACGGTCATGGTTTTAGTCTGACTCATAAGGGAAACTGCACTAATTTTATCCACTATAAGAAATGAAAATCACTCACATCGACGGCAAACAAGTAGATACCGACATTCTACCAGATACCGAAGCGATGGTTTTGGAAAAGGTAGAAGAGTTTAGGAAATTTTGTTTGGAAAATAAGGTGCCTTTTTTGATGTTTATTAATCCTCAAGGCTTAGAAGAGACAAATCATACTTGTTTCTGGAACTTTGCTAATAGAGTTAATCATTACGAAGGAGATGGCAAAACTATGGTAAAAGTGAATGTTCGTCCTTTTTTAGGTATTATGAATACGTTTCTTCATAGTTTTACTGATGGAAATTATTTCATAGCAGCGAAGTATGAAAATCACTAATAAAAACATCCAAGAAGGACAGAAATATGTGTACACAAATAGATTCAATCAAACTTTCTTTTATATCTATCTAGGTAACACTAAAGAAGTAAAAGAAGTAGAATATTATTGCTTCAAAGTAGAAGATTGCCTTACGGGATTAACAAAAGAAGGAGTATATTTGTTGACTGAAGATGATTTTAAAAATTTAAAAAAAGTATGAGCCGTGAATTCAAATTCAGAGTATATAGTTTCTTGGATAAATGTTTTCATTATTTTGGCATATACGATTATCCGCAAGGAATTGCTGGTGCTGTAAGTGAACCGCAACAATTTACTGGCTTAAAAGATAAGAATAACATTGAAGTGTATGAGGGTGATATTGTTGAGTGGGGTAAACTAAATTATTTGGTAGAGTGGAATGACATTGCATATAAATGGCAAGGTAGATGCCCATATTATCATCAATATCACCACCCTGTCACAGAACATTTTAGAGAGTTGCTTAATGGTTCAATTGTTGGTAACATCTTTGAACATAAACATTTACTAGAAAAATAATATGACTAGACCATTTAAATTTAGAGTGTGGGACATAAAGAACAAAAAGTTCCTACCAGAATCACATTTTGCTATTCTTGGTAATGGTAAACTCATTGTAACC